>Ga0351944_1024_pt1 | contig 17962 bp, 15 predicted proteins | sample BONcelT113001F13_FD_205820 | JGI IMG/M metagenome (GOLD analysis project Ga0351944, IMG submission 205820) | Enriched cells from coal bed in the Powder River Basin, Montana, United States - BONCAT cells T11 rep3 HSBNCT.T11.300.1.F13 ... | reverse complement strand
CACGAGACAGGTAACCCTTGGAAGAACGTCAAAGGAGAAGGTTTTCCGTTGTTTTCGAATCCTGCCCGCCACAAAAAGCAGAGCCGGATACCCCGCCAGAGGAAGCACGATCATCCCCAAACTGATCCAGAAGACTACTGGGGCCATGGGCTGCGAGAAATCCTTCCGGTGCGATCTGCAGGTGTTCGGGTATCTTAATCACTCGGGGAATCGGTTACAACCGTGGGGGGGGCGGTTTCCCGCCCCCCCCGGTGCGGCTGTCGGCCTAATTCAGGCCGGCAACGGAGACGGACTCCGTTCCTGTTCCCATGGTTGAGTAGGCGTAAAGCCTACCACCCAGGGCCTCACGAGAGCGGGGATCTCTCTCGAGCGCTTCCTGGAACAGGATGTACGCAGCTTCGCAGTCTCCGGCATCCAGAGCTTCCCTTGCCACCTGGACAAAGGCCTCTGCGGTGGCCGGGACCACCGTCTCGGTTACGGCGGCCGACAGCACCATCGGTAGAAGCACTACCATTGTCATGGCCAGCTGCTTCACGCGAGCACCTCCCTGCTCCCCGCTGTGCGGGGCGTTTGGCGGCCCGGCTGTCCTTCCACGAGGGTTAGGACCCGTGGCTTTGCGTCCCGGGATCTCTCCCGGTTTGCCTTGTCAAACGGCAACCCGGCTATCCGTCCGTGCCTCCCCTTGCACGGCGAGGACCCGTGGCTTTGCGTCCCGGGATCTCTCCCGGTTTGCCTGGCGGTGCCCTACCGCCGTTGTTACTATCGGGTTATTGACAGGGGGTGTAAAGGGTACGACTTGAGCTCACCGGCATGCAAACACCAGCAACGTTCGAAACCCGTCGCAAGCAGGACACGGCGTCCCTCCTCGAGCCCGTAGAAGACCCATGGGTCTCTGTGCGTGTCTGACCCGAGTGTTACATGCGCTCCTCCCATGGACCTGTACAGTTCGAGGACGGGAAGGGAGGGGTAGGTGATTGTTTCGCGGCGTCTGAGGCCAGATGTGTTAAGCTCGAGTATGATCCCCCGCGCTATGACGGCGCCGAGAACATCCTGGAGCAGGCCGGGCCAGAGAAGCGTTTCATCGAAAGAGGTGTCGAGCCCTGCGAGCGCCATGCCCCTGCGAAAAATGCCAAGATGGGCAAGAACATCGAACCGCGGGCTCTCGAGCATCTGGAGAGTGGTCCTGTAGTAGCGCTCCGCAACTTCAAGATGCGAGAGGCTCCTGAAAACATCGGGTCCGAGCACAAGATGGTCATCCAGCCAGTGAAGGGCGCCCGTGACAAAGTCGAAGCCCTTTCCCCTGATGGTTTCAGTGGCGCTTTCGCCGTAGAGATGGGGTTCTCCAACCTCGACTCCGCACAGTAATGTGAGGGAAGGGTTCTGCGACTGAGCTCGAGCTTTCCGTACGTCGGCCTGATACCTTGCTCCGTTGAAGAAGCCGGTACACGCGTCACTCGGATGGAAATCGAGGTGCGCAACGAACCCAAGGCCCGCCAGACCGGCCACCGAAGCCCTCCTGGCGAGTTCCATCTCTGTCAGGGCGGCGTCCGGCGAGTTGGTGGTATGAACGTGCATGTCGAAGAGGGGAGGCATTCTTAGAAGGTCACTCCAAGTCCCACCAGAACCATGTTCCAGCGGAGGTCGAGGGGGATCGCGAATTCAAAGATGAGCCCGCCCGGGATCCAGACTTCCCGGGGAGAACCGGAAAACGAGTAGATCGCGCCGGCGCGGATGCAGTGGTAGAAGCCGTCATTCATTTCGGACCAGTCCCAACTCCCCGATGAATCTTCGGGGATGTTGATGACGTCAGGTCCGTACCCGGCGTCCCATGCTGCGTAGACCTCGAGATCGGAACCAAGCAGGTAACCCGCGGCAAGTGATGCCCTTCCCCCTATGACCTTTGCCGGGACCACGTAGTTCGCCCCGGCCGTTACCGAAAGCGCCTCACGGATGCCGGGGTCGAGAATGGCCACTCTGACCTGAGGACCAAGCCCGTAGCCGTAAGCCGCGAACCCCAGGTCTACGCCCCTCGCGGCCCCTGTCAGGAACGAGAGAGAGGGGCTTATGGGAAGGTCATCCTCACCCGAGGCGTCCGCCTCGCGGCGGTCGTCACTGCTCAGGTAGGCTGGAAGACCCACTCCTCCCGATACTGACAGCTCGTTCTCTCCAAGTGTGCGGGCGCCCTGCATTGAGCCGTAGTAGCATCCCGCCCCCAGGATCATCAAAACCAGGCACCCGGAAACGATCTTGGAATTCAAAATCCCCCCCCTCTCTGCACGCTATATTATTCTGCATCCGGGGGGGTTTGCACAATCCACAGGGAATCGGAGGCGGAAAGTGATCGGAAGACGTGCCGCGGTACTCCTTTCCGGTTGCGGTGTAAAGGATGGAACCGAGATACACGAAGCGGTCTCGGCCCTCATCGCGCTGGAACAGGGAGGGTTCAGCTGTTTCTTCATTGCCCCTGATGTGCCTCAGAAAAGGTCCCTCAACCATCAGACGGGAGCGCAGGAGTCACCCAGATCAGTCCTTTCGGAAGCGGCCAGGATCGCAAGGGGTCCCGTGATTCCACTCGAAAAGGTCGACATGGCTGAGTTCGACGTTCTGGTGATTCCCGGAGGTCTTGGGGCGGCGACCACGCTGTGCGACTTCGCCGAGAAGGGTTCGGACTGCAGGGTGCTTCCCTCAGTTGCGGACCTTGTAAAGTCCGCGCATTCCATGGGCAAACCCATTGCGGCCATGTGCATAGCGCCGGTCATCCTTGCAGGGTGCATTCCTGGGGTCACCATCACGCTCGGCGGGCATCCCGACACTGTGGAGGCGGCGGAGAGAATGGGCGCAGTTCATGAGCAGTGCGAGGTGGATCAGGCAGTGGTCGATGTAGAGAAGAGGGTGGTCACCACGCCGGCGTACATGATGGCTGACGGTCCCCTTCAGGTCTTCTCCGGTGCGGAGAGCATGGTATCGGGGCTCAACTCCCTGCTTTCCTGACCTTTCCCACCGGGGCCATGTAGACGACGAACTCGTCGGCGCCATCAAGGCCGCACAACCTGTCTGAGAGTTCCTGGTCGTAGGCGCCTATGGCACAGGTGCCGGCCCCCACTGCCTCGACCGCGAGGTAGAGGTTCTGACAAGCGTGCCCCGCATCGAGGGCGATCAGCTTGGGTGATACCGGGCCGTAGCGCCACTCCGTCCTGTATGGCAGGGCGGTCCAGATGAAGACGACCGGAGAGCTGCCGCAGAACTCCTGACCAAGACATGCGGAAGCCATCTCGGTACGGGAGGGAACCCTGCCCGTGAAATCGAGCGCGTCATCGAGGGGCATGTACCTGTAAAGCCCAGGCGGAAGACCTTTCACGTCAAACACCGCTATCAGGGTATCGAGGGGATGCCGGGCTCCCGCGGATGGGGCCGACCTGAGGGTCACAACGCCGCCACCCTGCCTTTTCATGACCTGCCGGACTCCGGAAACCGATCTCAGAAGCCAGGCGAGTTCAACAAGTTCCAGCGGTTCCGGAAGAAAAGCCCTGCGGCTTGCCCGTCGGGCGAAAGCACTCTCAAGCGAAACCGTGCAAGAACGGGTCCCGGGATCGGGAAGGGATATGGGTGCCCCGTGATAGGCGGGCTGTACATCGGGCATTGGCACACCCCGGCTCTGGTCGCTTGTATAACCCTCAAGCTCCTTCCAGCCAGACCTCAGAAGATCACGATTCATTTAGCGCCTACCAGTTTAGAAGGTCTTCCGGTGAAAGGTGAACCACCACCGGCATTCTGGAAAGGCTCTCCTGCTGGACCCTTCCCGCGAGGACGAAGCCGCCGTCGGGCGTTGGCATCATTACGCGGAGCTCGGTCTGCCTGCCAAGGTCGATCTCCTTCTGCCAGATTATCTCGCCCCATGGGTCAAGCCGGACAAGAACGGAACGGAACCCGAGGCGGCCCGGCGAGTTGGAGTTGCAGAGGAAAGCAAAACCGCCGCTGTCCATGGGAACAGCGCTCCAGCACGACTCAACGCCGCCGGTGGTCCATTTCATTTTCCAGGTGCGGTTGCCCTGTTCGTCAAATCTCACGAAAAGGGCGGATGGGAGGTCGTCGCCGACCCGTGAGGTTCCCCAGAGCAGAAAGCCTCCGTCGTGGAGAGTGCGGACTCCCCGTGCCATCTCCACCCCGTCGTCATCGAAGAGGGTTTTTCCGATCCAGTTGCCCGTGGAGTCGGTGAACAGCAGGAAGGCATCGCTGCCGTCCGATCCCGCAACTACGAAACCCATTCCGGGAACCACATCCGCCCCGAGTGCCACCTGGTGGCCAAGGTCCTCGTGCTCCCTGCTCCACAGAACGGCGCCGTTCTGGTCGGTGCATACCATCCATGCGTTCCGGCAACCCCCGTACCCGGTCTCGAAGCCGACGGCAAGAACGTCTCCCCTTTCGGTAAGCAAGATATGGTTGAAGCCGTCGGTTCCTTCTCCCCCGAAGCGTGAGCGCCAGACGATATCTCCCAGATCATCGATCCGCATCAGAAACCCGTCGGATTCCTCGCCCTGACCACAGGTCCCGGCCAGGATGAAACCACCGGGGACCCTGACGACCCCCCCCGCGGCGGCCGAAGCGCCCATCAGGTAGTTCTGCTCCCAGAAAACGTTCCCGGAAGGCGAGATCCTGCAAGCGATAACAGCGCTGGCGTCGCCGCCAGCGGCTTCCCCCACGACCATGAAGCCCCCGTCATCAGCTTCGCACATCCCGTTGAAAACGGCTTCTCGTCCGCCGGTGACAGTGCAGCTCCACTCGATGGCAGGCTCCATTCCCCGGGATACCCCCGCACAGACAAGCCCTGTGAAGAGGCTGCATATGAAACCCGCAGGAAGACAGGATTGTTTCCGCATGATTGCGATATTGGCATTCTTTCGGGCGGGTGTCAAGGCTGCCAGCTCATAGTATATTTCAAGAAACTTTTCCAACTTTCCAGGAGCGTCATCATAATGCGGTACGACTTTGACATCCCGGTTGACCGGAGGAACACCAGCTGCCTCAAGTGGGACTATCTCGATTCCACGTTCGGCAGGGACGACCTTATAAGCATGTGGATCGCGGACATGGATTTCAGGCTGCCGGGCTCCATACTCGATGCGATCTGCGAAAGGGCCGGGCACGGCGTCTTCGGTTACACGGCAATACCCGATTCGTTCTATGCCGCCGTGGAAGCCTGGTTTGCGAACCATTACGGGTTCGAGATACAGAGGGACTGGATAGTCACGACGCCGGGTGTCGTGCCGGCATTCAACTTTGCCATGCAGCAGTTTACGGCCGAAGGCGAAGGGGTCATCATTCAACCGCCCGTTTACCACCCCTTTGAAGAGTCCATAAGGTACAATCAGCGAACAACGGTGGAGAACCCCCTCGTTCTCCGGAACGGGCGGTACGGCATCGACCTTGAAGACCTTGACCGCAAGGCGGCCGATGCCCGCATGCTTGTCATCTGCAACCCGCACAACCCGGTTGCAAGGGTCTGGAGCCGCGGGGAACTGAAGGGGATGATGGACATCGCGGAAAGGCATGATCTTACCGTGTTCTCAGATGAGATCCACGCCGACATAGTCTTCGAGCCCCATCGGCACTTTCCGACGCTGCTTCTCGGGGAAGACGCCAGAAGGCGAACGATTGCCGCGTACGCCACCAGCAAATCGTTCAACCTTGCGGGGCTTCAGCTCTCGGTGATCATCATTGCCGATCCCGCACTGCGGGCCGACTACACCCGGTTTATCAGGAACCTTCACCTGACCGGGTCAAACATTTTCGGGATCGTGGGCACACGGACCGCTTATGAACAGGGCGAAGAGTGGCTTTCGCAACTGCTCCCCTACCTCTGGTCAAACTACCTTTTCGTCAGTGAGTACGCGCATGAACACCTCCCTGGCTTTCGGGTGCATGAGCCTGAAGGTACATTCCTGCTCTGGCTGGACTGCAGGGGCACGGGGATGTCCGATGAGCAGCTCAGGGAGTTCTTCATACACCAGGCCGGCGTTGGGATGAACAACGGCGCCATGTTCGGGACAGGCGGAGACGGGTTCATGCGGATGAACATCGCAACCCCACGGGCCAATCTCAGGGCCGCCCTCGAATGCATCAGGGAGGCGCTTGACGGGTGTGACAGCAAAACCGGGGCCCGCACCGTGGCGAACTGAGGACCCTGCCCGGTCATCCCGGTGCCCCCGTGACAAAAATACGGTATATCATCCCTCGACACGGGGGGTGCTCATGAACGGTGAGGAACGGTTCTGCAGCAAGTGCGGGAACAGGCTTGAGCCGGGAAGCGTTTACTGCATACGTTGCGGAACCCGCATCCGGATGGACCGGGAAGCAACCCCGCGCGATTCATGCTCCGCCGAAGGGATCCCTTCCGCCATACGGGGCCGGGTTCATGATCTTCTTGTGGACAGGAAGTACATCGAGGCCATAAGGTGCTATCGCGAAAGCACCGCAGAACCACTTGCACAATCCAAGGCAGCCATCGACGCGTACATCGCGGCGAACGCCATCGACGCCGGGGCCGACTCCAGGGCGCGCGCCCTGCCCTTGCGCTGCGCGGGCGCAGTTCTGGGCTTTATTCTCTGGACGGCGTTCATCGGCGCAATGCCCTTCGCCGCCAGATGGCTGGCGCCCAGGGTTTTCGGTCCGGGTCTGTCCCGGGGCTCTGTCGAAACATGCATGGTGCTTCTGCCCATGATCATGTTTTTTGTTTCTCTGGGGCTGTTCTTCCTTGTTCTGTCATCCCGCAGAAGGCGAGCCGGCGGCAACGTAGAGCATTCCCCCAACTGTGGCGCTGACCTGTGCTAGCCTGATCCGGAGCTCTCCATGAAAACCGTTCTGGATGTCACGATCTGCACCCATAGCCTGGGTGGCGTGGGGCGATGGGTGGCGGGGCTTTCAAGGGGGCTCAATGCGGCCAACCCGGATCACACTTCACTGGACGTGCCCGAAACCCATCCCGCACTCTCCTCCCCGGTCAGGGAAGCCAGGATTCTGCCCGTTCCGTTCTGGACCAGGGTTCCCCTTCTGAGGCGGGCACTGTACGACGCAGGCCATCTGGAAACCACCAGGGCGAAGCGGATCAGGCGCTTCATCGGTACTCCCGACGTGATCCATCTCTCCGGGGTGCAGCCCTTCGGCTTCGGCAGGAACACCGTGGTAACCTTCTTCGACGACACACCCTGGACGGCACCCGATTCCCATGCTGAACAGACCCTCTTCTACTCCCGAAGGCTCGAGGGTCTTGTAAGACGGGGGGCTTCGGTGGTCGCCATAAGCGAATGGACCGCGAACAGGGCGATCAGACTTTTCGGTCTTCCGCCGGAGAAGGTCTGTTCAGTGGGTGGCGCGCCGGATGAGATGTTCACACCTGGCAGGCCCGATCCCGGGTCGCTCCTTCGTCTGGGGCTTGAGCCCGGCCGTTACCTTCTGCATGTGGGCAGTTTCGTTCCCAGAAAGAACATCCCGTTCCTCGCGGAGTCCTTCCTGAGGGCAGCGGTTCCCGGAATGAAGCTTGTTCTGGCGGGGCTGGAGAGATGGGGGGATCAGCAGATCCAATCCTCAGGCAGTATCGTCTGCCGGGATGACCTTTCCGACGCCGACCTGCTTTCCCTCTACAGGGGGGCCCGCGCGCTGCTTGTTCCAAGTTCGGAGGAGGGGCTTGGTCTTCCCGTGCTCGAGGCCTTTGCCTGCCGCACGCCTGTCGTGTCATCCGATGGAGGGGCTCTTCCGGAGACGGTTGGAGAGTGCGGGCTGGTGCTTCCGGCGCTGGACGGAGACGCCTGGGTCCGCGCCATCCGTGACCTGGCGTCGGATGCAACCGCGTCCGACCTGAGGTCCATGGCGGAAAAGCACCGCGGGATCACCTGGGAAGACGTGGGCAGAAAGACCATGATGTTCTACTCGAGGGTGGCAAAGACGGCCGAAAGCCTGTGAGACAAGGTTTTCAAGGCTTGCCGAAAGGTGTATGTATCCGGTGAGTTCAGGCAACACATGTTGTTCCGGATTGCTGCAATATCTTTCGGGGAGGACACTTGCGTTCGCTCGCGCTGCATGTCGATTTCGATCTGAACAGGCCCACGGGCATAGGCAGGTACGGGTTTGAGATACTGAGGTCACTGGACCGAACGGGTCGCCTGTCCGAGGTGTGGGTCAACAGGGATCAGGTGAGCACCGAGCTCTTCAAAGGTCTGGAGAACGCGGAAGTTGTTCCGTTTCCGTTCCCCAGGAAGCTCTCCGAACGCCTGTTGCCCGCGCTGGCGGCCCGGCGCGGCATATCGATCGTTCACAACCCGCTGGGAGGATTGCTTCCCGCAGGCATCCCCCAGTCAGCCATGGTGCACGATATGGGCCCCTTTCTGTTCCCTGACCAGAAGGATGCCTCCGACACGGCGGCGTGGCGGGCGAGGCTTGCCCGCGTGGTCCAGAAGGCCCATGTCATAGTAACCAATTCCCGCACCACCGCAGATGACCTTTTAAACCTTCACCCCGAACTGGAGGGAAGGGTTCGGGTCACGTACCTGGGCGTGGACCATTACACATGGCACCATGATCAGGTTCCGGGCGGGAAGCACATCCTCCTCGTGGGGACAGTTGAGCCAAGAAAGAACTACGGGGCGTTCATCGAAGCTTACGGCGATCTTGTGGCAGGCGGATTGGAGCCGCCCGTGGCCATTATTGCCGGCGGGGACGGCTACCGGGCGGAGGGCGTCAGGCGCCTCGTGATTGACAAGGGTCTTTCGGAAAGGGTGCTGTTCACCGGTTACCTTGATGACAGACGCCTGAGGGATCTTTACTCGGGGGCAGCCTGCCTTGTTCATCCCTCACTCTACGAAGGCTTCGGGCTCACCATTCCCGAAGCCTTCTCATGGAACCTTCCGGTCGCCTCATCCGACAGGGGCTCACTGGGAGAGCTGTTCAGGGGCTCGGTCTGGTCATTCGATCCAGGGAACCGGGAAAGCGTTGCGCAGGCCATTCGTGATGCCCTTCAAAAAGGCGTGACAGCCGAACAGACAAAGGCCAGGAAAGAGGTTTACCACCGCTTCACCTGGGCAAACTGCGCCGACCTGACGGTCAGGGCGCTACTGCACGAGGCAACATGAGCCGAGTCGCCCTGTTCGGGAACACCCCCGACAGTTTTTCCCCGGGTGCCGGCAATGGCGCCTGCATAGCCCGCACCGAAAGGTTCCGCTCCGCAATGGAGGCCGCCCGACATGAAGTGATTGTCTGTTCCCCCCCGCAGACGGTCCGTCCAGGCGGTTCCGTGTCAGCATTCCTCAGGGACATGGGTCCTTTCGATTGCATTGTGGCAATAAGCCCGTTCCCCGCCGAGGCCGTGACTGTTTCGGGCTGCACGCTGCCCCTCTGGATCGACATGAACGGCATGCATCCCGCTGAGATCCAGCTGGCAGGAACCGATGTACATAAGAACCGCATGGAGATGTTCCGGATGCTCGCCCTTGAGCACTGCCTTCTTACCCGGGGGGACAGGTTTTCGGCACCCTCGGCGAGGCAGACCGACTCGATTCTCGGGCAGTTGTTCCTGCTTGGAAGGCTTGATTGCGGAAACAGGGATGTAACAGTTGTGCATCCATTTCCACATTGCGCTCTTGAGGTGCCGCTTTCCCGGGGCCCCGAAACGGATTCCCCCCCCAGGATCATCAGCACCGGCTCGTTCAACAGATGGTTCGACCACATCACGCTCTTCAGGGCGCTCGAGTACGTCATGGAACGTGACCCGCGAGTGGTTTTCTCCTGTTCGGGGGGTGCTGTTCCGTTCTGGAGCAAAGGCATGGAGGAGTTCACCGCCCTTGCGGCGTCAAGCAGCCATAAAGGCCGTTACGACATTAGGGGCTGGGTGGGGTGTGAAGAGCTTGATAACATCTACGATACGGCCACGGCAGCGGTTCTTGCAGACATTCCATGCAACGAAACACGTCTTGGAGCCAGAACGAGAATGATCGACTGGGTTTCCAGGGGAATTCCGGTGGCCTGCACAAGGGGAGCGGAAGTATCGGAGGACATGGAAAAGGCCGGAACCGCACTCGTAGTTCCGCAGGAAAGCCCAGAAGCGCTTGGTCACGCCCTCGAGACACTGATTTCACGGGATGAAGCCAGGTCTGCCATCAGAAAGAACCAGATCCGCTGGTGCTCCGAAGAGGGCGACCCTGTCAGGGTCTTCCGCCCCCTCAACGAGTGGTGCGCATCGCCTGAACGGTTGCGGGGCGGCATTCCGCCGGGCTTCGTCCCCAAACCCTTCGGTACCCTCCGGTACCGTTTGGCCGCCTTCGCCCTCGCAGCGAGGGGAAAGGGTTTTTCCGGGGTTCTTGGCGGGATGGCCGCAAAGTGCCTTTTTTCATCGGCCAGGCGGAAAAACGAATCCTGATTGATCTCCATTTCCGCAACCCACTCAGGGCAGCCACACCAGCTTTCCCGAGCAAGTTCCGGCACCGGATCGAACAACCAGGAAGTACATCCCCGAAGGCAGCCCCGGGGGGATCTCAAGGGTATGCTCCCCGCTGCCGGGGTCAAGCGTGACGGGGCTGTTTACAACTCTGCCCGCAAGGTCCGTCACGAAGACGGTAACAGGGTTTTCGACCGGTGTCATGGAGAACACGACAGGGCCGGCCCCCGCGGGTGAGGGCGCGATGTACCGGATGGCGGGGGGTTCGAATACCGGCTCGCTCCAGGATGGGTTTGGCAGGCCAGGTGTGCCCGGGTACTCGACGGCCTCCCACGATTCAGGGCTCATCGGGGGGGCAAGGGGGTACATCAGTGAAAGCACCGCCTCAGAGGCTTTCGCCCATGGGCTGTCTGAGCCGTAGGCGATGGCTGTGGCCTGAACGCCTGTACGGCTGATGAAGCGGACCGTATCACCCTCCGATGAAAGGTTGAAACCAAGTTCGGCAATCTCGCACGGTACTCTGGGGTGCTCCCTGCGGAACAGGTACGGCTCCGAAGCCAGTATCAGAAACCCGCCCGGGGGGATAACGGTACCCGAAGGGAGTACCGCGTAACCTTGGCCTGAGTCGGAAACCCCGGTATGGGAGATATCCAGCCATTCAGAGCCCGGATTGTGACATTCAATCCAGTCCCCCGAGCTCACTCCCGGTGGTTGAGAATAAGACAGCTCGGTTACCAGGGGAAAGCCCGTGGCAGACTGAATGAAACGCTCCCGGGCGGGAACATCGTGGCTGGCTGCCACCGTCCAGGAGGGGTCGAACAGCACTGCGGGATAACCCGCCGACGAAGCTGCGGCGCAATCGCATGCCACGTTTCTTCTGCGGAGTTCAACGGAGAACGCATCAAGATCGTTGGTTACGAACAGGGTTTCACCGGGCGCGAGCGAAAGGCTTTCCGGGAAGAACACCCGGTAAGCGGGACTGCCAAGCATGACATGGCAGAGCGACAGATCCATGAGAGAGCCGCTTTCATTCACCAGGGGCAGCGCCCAGAGGGACGGCCCCAGTCGAAGCTGAATCCCGGGGACAAGCGACTCCGCCACGGGAGTTTCGTCCACCCGGACTACCGCGGGAAGGGCCTCGTTGCGATACTCGTTCAAGAACACTCCGTAGAGGGGGAAGAACATTGTGGGAGCGGGTTGGGGAAGGTTCGCCTGCCGGTAAAAAACGAAGAAACGCATCGTTCTGTCAAAGTGGTCGCGAGTTGAAACAGCTTCAGTCCATACAGTTCCGCCCGAGCCCTGAACCGCGTGCATTTCTGTCATGCGCGGCGCTCCGCTGTCGGGCACCATCCAGAGCAGGCACCATTTGAGTGAGTCCGAGCTGTTCAGGGTGATCATCACATTGCTGTCATCCCGTATTATCCAGCCGGGGTTGACATGCAGTGAGATAAAGTCCGGAGGGTCGTGGTGCGCGATCAGACCTCTCACCACATCGGCTCTCTCCGAAACGAACATCGCCAGGGAGTCGCAAGCATCTTCAAAAGCAGAGGGAGTGCCCTGTCTGAGAGGGTCCTGGTAAACATCATCCCTGATGGCGGTTCTGACAGAGTCAATGATGCCGGGCAGATCGAACTCCATGAAGTCGGCGGCCAATGCCAGCTCAGAGCCGAAAGCACTCCGACCGTTTTCCCCGGATAGGACCCTGTTGAACAGTGAATTCATGTGCATGGGCTGGTAGTAGACGGTGTTTACCCGGCTGAAGTCGAAAAGCCCCTGCCAGTCGTTGCCGAAGGAGGCGTCGTGGTCCCAGGGGAAGTACCGCCACACACCGTCCGTGCCAAGAACAAGGTAGTAGTTCTTAACACAGCAGTCCAGGTCGACCATGGCAAGGTTGGCAGCCATGTTGCCGATGAAGTGACCGGAATCGAACCTGCTTGCGAATTCGCCCCCCCAGCACACATCGCCTATCAGACCGATCAGTCCGGGAACACCGTCTTCGTCTCCGGAGCGGCACTGGAAGCCATCCAGCGGCGGATGCCCCGAGAGAAAGGGCGCAAACCTTGCAGGGCTCTCCACGGCCTTGAAGAAGGCACCTTCGGGCAGACCGTTCCTCACAAGGAAGTCATGATCGATCCTTTCGGTCTCAAGGTACACGCCCATGTTCTCTCCGTTGATGGAGAGCGTGACATGCCTGCTCAGGGGCGCGGGGTGCCCCATTTGTCTTACCATCTCCATGGCCAGGTGGTTGCGCATCATGCTGGGGTCTCTGTAATGGGCGTCGAGGTAGAGGTGGCTTCGTCCGATCAGGTTGCGGTCCGGAAGCTCGAACCGCCAGGACTTTTTCGGAAGCAGAAGTGATGTGCTTCCCCGGAAGCCCGCAAGGCAGTCGCATTCACCTGCGGGGCATGATACGTGGCCCGGATACAGGGTTTCAGTGTTGGGGTAGCCGTAGAGGGCTTGCAGGTCTTCGGGAGCCATTGTCAGCTCGTAGTGCCAGAGGTTCCCGATCAAAGCCGCCGCAACGAGTATCAGCATTGCTGCCAGGATCGTCCCTCCTCCAGAAGCGGCCCCCGAGGATTGGCTCAATAAATCATTAGAGCGCCTTCGGTATCACCTCAATACCAGATGGAATGCATCATACATTCTGCTCTATGGCTGGTCAACGACATTAATCAATGACCACCAGTTTCGTTGTCTGTCTGATGCCGGTGTTCGTTGTGAGCTGAAGCAGGTAGGTCGCGCTTGGAAGGCCGGCAACGGACAGATGTCTGTCGGATGGGGTGAGGGAAGCGGTTCTCACCATCCTTCCGCTCATGTCAAAGATCATTGCCTCGACTGTCATTTCAGCGGTTCCGGGCCATTGGACCAGAATGTTCGCGCAGGCGGGGTTCGGCGAGACAAAGGCGGTGCTCACGCCCTGAGGGGGAAGCTCGAAGTCTTCGATGCCGGTCAGTATGTTGCCGCAGAGGATGTGATGGTAGGGGTCGAAAACCACCCCGACGGGCTCGAATGACAGCTGCCAGCTTTCGCTCTGCGTCTGCTGATCGTTCCACATGACAACAACCGTGTCTTCCGAAGTTCCCTGTATAAGGAACTCCAGGGGCATCTCGAAAATGGTCGGAGTGGACTGGGTCTGGGCAAGGTCGATTGAAAGCTCCCAGCCTTCTCCGGAAGGCTGCGCAGAGTGGGTCACGTCGTAAATGGGGTACCCCCACCCGTGGATCCAGGTGTCGAAAAACCAGTCGATGTCATTACCTGTATGGGCCTCGATGTCGTTCCTGAAGTCATCGGTCCATACCAGGCCGAACATGTGGTTCTGGAAGTAGAAGTTCAATGTGTTGTAGAAAACATCGTCTCCCAGCACGTAGCGAAGCATGTGAAGGACCGCTCCGGCCTTGTCGTAGGTGGTCGCGCTGAATATCTCGGCCGGGGTGGAGGGCTGCGAGATCGGGAAAAGCTCTCCGCTGTTGAGGTAGGGCTTCATTATCTGGTTCACCATGTAGTCGTCGTAGGCCTCCTGGCCGTAGGTCTCCATCCACTGGGCCTCGCCCAGGGTCGCAAAGCCCTCCTTCAGCCAGATGTGCTGCCAGTCAGCGGGAGTGACGCAGCATCCCCACCAGTGGTGAGTCATCTCGTGGGCGATCAGCCAGTCGTAGTTGGTGTTGCCGTTTACCGCCTGGGCCACGTGGGTCACGTGGGAGACATGCTCCATATCCCCCTTCGGGGTTTCCACCAGGCTGAAACGGCAGTTCCAGGGGTAGTCACCGTAAAGCCCCTCGAGATTTGCCATCATCAGGTCAACGTTCACGAAGCTTCCCAGGGCGTCCTCTACATCCCACGAATAGACGTAGTAGTAGATACGTGCGTCGGTGGAGTCGTGCAGGACCACGTAGTCACCAACGTTGAGGGCCACGAGGTAAGTGGGCATCTGCTGCTCGACTGTCCAGTGGTAGGTTGCCTTCCCTCCCGAAAACTCCACCCCCGCGGAATCGCCGTTGGCCACGGCGTAGTCCCACTCGTCGCATGTGATATGGAAGTCGAAGGATGCCTTGTCGTTCTGGTGGTCCCAGCACGGGAACATGCATTTGCCCATGTTCTGCCCCGGGGTGTAGATGCCCACCCCGATGTGATAGGTGAGCACGTTGGCGAACCAGAAACCGCCCCAGCTCTCGTGGTAGGGGGTTCCGCCGTACGAGATGAATACCTCGGTGGTGTCTCCCGGGTTGAGCGGTTCGCCAAGGGTGATGAAGATCGAATCCGCATCATGGTGGAATGTAAGGGCTCCCGTGGCGTCCCAGACCGAATCGGCCTCCAGCTGTCGCAGATCAAGGCGCACCGCGTCCACCGGTGAGCCTTTTGCCGCCATCAGAATGGTGGTTGTCCCGGCTATCTCCTGGATGTCCTCGAATACCTCGAGCGCAATGTCGTAGTGGAGGATGTCCACGGGATTCTCCGGATGGTCGAACTCCTGGATGAAGGCTGCGGAGGATATGGGACGGGCCAGGGCCGAGAAGTCGAGGTAAAACTCGGGATCGGCTGTGAAAAGGGCCAGAACCGCGAACAGTGCCATGGTGCATCCTTTCTCGGTTAAGGAACACGGCAGGTTTCAGAGCCCCGCGACGGCGAAGAGACTCATTTGTCTGTCCGGATGAATATAGCAGGGACCAGCGGGTCCGAACCCCAAAGGCATTGTCCCCTCAGATGCTCAGAGCAACGCTCCGTCCAAACGAAACGCACTCCCCGACTCCCGCTTCGTCCGGGTTCCAGAGGCATTTCACCCCTTCGCCAAGCACCTCGAAGCCAGCCTTTTCAAGCCATGCGGTTATCTTTGGGACCCCCTCGCCGCTCCAGCCGTGGCAGCCGAAGGCTGCGGCTTTCTTGCCCTTGAAGCGCAACCCTTCGATCTCCTCGAGAATGCCTGCAATGCCGCTGGTGATGCCCCTTCCGATGGTGGGCGAGCCCACAAGGATGGCCTTCGATCTGAAAACCTCGGTGATCACGTCGTTCTTGTCTGACTTGGATATGTTGTAAAGCTTGATCGTCACACCGGGGTTTTCCAGACGGACTCCTTCAGCGATGCTTTCCGCCATGGTCCGGGTCCCGTCCCACATGGTGTCGTAGAGTATCGTTATCTGGTTCTCACTGTAGCTGTCCGCCCAGGCCAGGTACTTCTCAACGATCTGAGCGGGGTTTTCCCTCCAGATCACTCCGTGACTCGTGGCTATCATGTCTATGGGAACGCCCAGTGCAAGGACTTCCCCGATCTTCTTCATGACCAGCAGGCTGAACGGCGTCAGGATGTTGGCGTAGTACTTCATGCACTCTCCCATGAGCTCGGCATGGTCCACCAGGTCGTTGAAGAGTAGTTCCGTTGCGAAGTGCTGCCCGAACGCGTCGTTGCTGAAGAGGATGTTGTCACCTGTCATGTAGGTGGCCATGCTGTCCGGCCAGTGGAGCATGGGCATTTCCACGAAAACCAGCGACTTGCCGTTGCCGATGTCCAGGGTGTCTCCGGTCTTCACCACGACGAAGTTCCAGTCCTGATGGTACTGCCCCTTCAGTGACTTCACGGCGTTCGCCGTGCAGTACACGGGAGTGGACGGGATGTGTTGCATCAGTTCAGGCAGTGCGCCGCTGTGGTCGACCTCTCCGTGGTTGGCGATCACGCAATCTATCCTGGAAAGATCGATCTCCCCCTTCAGGTTTTCAACGTACTCCTTCGCATAGGGCTTCCAGACCGTGTCTATAAGAACGTTCTTCTCCTCCCTTATCAGGTACGAGTTGTATGTGGAACCCTTGTGGGTGGAGTATTCGTTGCCGTGAAACTTCCGAAGCTCCCAGTCGACCTTTCCAACCCACGTTACACTGCCCTTGACCTGCCGACCCATTGCGAACCCTCCTTCTGTCCTGGTCATCATCCACGGTGAAACCGTCCGTACACAACCATTAAACGGATTAGTACGTGGTGACCCCGCCGCTGTCAATCACCCTCGATGCCGGCTCAGGCACTCAGTGCCCTGGAACAAGCTCCCGAAGCTGTCTTGACACAGAGCGACAAAGTGGCCATTGATTAACAGTCATGTGGAGCACTCGCCCTGGAGCCTTGGGAGGAGCATGAGCGCACTCATCCTTTGTCTTGTCATCCTGCAGGAAGCTCCCCTCTCAGCTCCCGCAACGCCGTCCGCCGTCAGTGATGTCGGGCATCAGGACCTGCAGATCGCATCGGAGGACTGGCTCTGTTCCCAGGCCTTCACATATGAAAGCCTTGAGAATGGCCTTGGCTTCTCGCAAAACAATGGCTGGATGATGGCCGATGATTTCTACAGCATGTACTCATGGAATTTGTTCCGTGTCGAGATCTGGGCAATCTACTCGGAATCCAGTCCCCAGAGCATTCTGATACAGATACGCAGTGACCTTTCCGGACCGGGGTCCGTCATTGATAGCGGCACCTCGAACAGCATGAACCACCAGGATACCGGCTATTCTCAATGGGGTTACCCCTTGTGGTACAGCGATATCTCCGTTTTCCCCCTTGAATTTCCAGCCGGAAAGAGCTGGCTCGCCCTGCAGACGATCGGCACCGGCAACAACTTCTGGCTGGCCGCCGACCAGCAGTGGGCCGACATGTCCTACTTCAGCTCAAGCAACGGTGGCAGCTGGAGCAGTTCCCAGTCGGTATGGGGAACCCCCTACGAGCAGTTCATGATCCTGAACAGGTACAGCCCGGCCCTTGAGCGTAACTCATGGGGTGGAATCAAAGCACTGTTCTGAAGCCCGCTCCCGCAACCCCGAAACATTGAGGGTGCACTCACTCTGCGGGTATCAGCAATCCCGCCTCCACAAGGTAATCCGCCATGAAACGGCCCACCAGGCTTCCTGTCAGGGCTGCACCCGCCTCGGTCATGTGCATTGCATCATAGAAATACATTTCACTGTGCGGAACGTTGGACGCGAGATCGTACACCGCAACCCCCTGCTCACGGCATACATCGAGGAGGTCACTGTTGAGGGTTCCCAGCATCAGTGCGAATGTTGCTGCGGAGATGGGTCTTTCAGTTCCCTGAAAGAAGATCGCGGATTCCCTGAGGGACCTCCAGTGGCTGTTGTCCTCGTACAACAGCGGTTGCGTGAGGAAAACGGGAGTTATGCCCTGTTCCCTGCATTGCGCTATGAGACGGATTATGCGATTCCTGTAGAAATCCGGGTCCGTAAGCAGATCGTGAAGGTCTTCCGGCAGCGGTATCTCAGGAGTGGTAAGGGGCTCGGGCCTGAAGGGCGGATCGGAGACGGTGTTGATGACCTCTACCCCGTCAATGTGTACTTTTTTAATCTTGTAGATCAGTTGCAGTGTCATGCTTCTGCCGAACAGCCATGATCTTGGCCCGGAATCCTCGAGCCTGCCCTCTCCCCCGTCGCCGCCGCGGAGGAATGGCCCCATGTCGTTCACACCCACAAGGAACAGGGCAACGTCGGGTTTGATATGGGAAAGAACCTCCTTGACAAAAAGCGCGTGCATATCCGCAGTGTGCCTCGGTA
>Ga0351944_1026_pt1 | contig 18494 bp, 12 predicted proteins | sample BONcelT113001F13_FD_205820 | JGI IMG/M metagenome (GOLD analysis project Ga0351944, IMG submission 205820) | Enriched cells from coal bed in the Powder River Basin, Montana, United States - BONCAT cells T11 rep3 HSBNCT.T11.300.1.F13 ... | reverse complement strand
GTACCCTTATCATATTGGTGGTCCCGGCAATTCCGACTGGAATTCCGGCTGTAATCACGACCAGGTCGCCGGTCTTGACCCAGCCCGAACATATCGCCCCGGAGACTGCATTGGACATCATTTCATCCGTGTTGGCAGATGCGTCAACAGATACCGGTTGCACACCCCATAGCAACAGCATCCGGCGGACCATTTTTTCTCTGGGTGTCACCGCAACGATTGCCGCCTGCGGACGGTATTTCGAGACCATCCGGGCAGTATAACCGCTTTCAGTGGAAGTGATAATAGCCGCTGCGTTCAGTTCGTGCGCGACCTGAACCGTGGCGTGGCTGATTGCGTCGGTGGTGGAGATCAATTCGCTGATCTCGCTGCGAGCCCGAGTGAGCGTGCCATAATCGAGGGTCTCCTCGGTCCTTCGGGCCAGCGTGGCCATCATCTTCACTGCTTCTGCCGGATATTTGCCTGAGGCAGTTTCACCACTGAGCATGATCGCATCGGTTCCATCGAGTATCGCATTCGCCACATCGGTGGCTTCGGCCCGGGTCGGGCGGGGATTGACCATCATCGATTCAAGCATCTGCGTAGCGGTGATTACCGGTTTTCCCACCTGATTGCAGCGTCGGATCAGCATTTTCTGGATGATTGGCACATCTTCCGCCGGTATTTCAACACCGAGGTCGCCACGGGCCACCATCACTCCATCGGCGACCTTCAATATCTCGTCTATATTCTTAACGCCGGCAGAATTTTCAATTTTGGCGATGATATGGCAGTCGGCTCCGTTAGATTCCAACACCCGCCGAATTGCCAGCACGTCGGCGGCTTTTTGCACAAATGAAGCCGCGATGAAATCAATCCCCTGCTCCAGACCAAACAAGATATCCCGGATGTCCTGCTCCGACAAAAAAGGCAGCCCCAACTGAACTTCAGGCACGGCGACCCGCTTGAAATCGCTGATTTCGCCACTGTTTTCCACAACAGTCAAAATATCGGGACCGTTAACAGCCTGGATCCGCAAGCTGACCAACCCATCAGCCAGCAAAACAGTCTGCCCGGCTTCGACTTCTTCCGGCAATCCTTTGTATGTCACGGATACGATTTCCTCGGTTCCCGAAATATCGCGGGCCGTTAAGGTAAAAAACGCCCCCTCCTGAAGGATGACGCTTTTACCGATGAATTGTCCCATCCGGATCTCCGGCCCCTTGGTATCCAGCATGATCGCCACCGGACATTTCACCGCCGCAGCTGCTTCGCGCACCTGTTTCATCCGAACGCCGTGCGCCTCATGAGTCCCATGGGAAAAATTAAACCGGGCAACATTCATTCCCGTCCCGATCATCGTCTCCAGGATTCCCGGTTTATCCGTGCTTGGACCAACAGTACAGACAATTTTTGTCCTTTTCATGGACAACCTCCCGTTTCGCTCAAAATCTCCCTGGCTTCTTCGGCTTCGGACTCCAGGGCCAATACTTCAAAATCTCCGTCGCCCAGCATCGAAATACCCGTCGGACGAACATCTGACATCAATCCTTCACTTTCCAACAACCCTTTCAACATTTCAGCCTGGGCTCTGTTTGCTGCAATATGAATGACTGTCCACATCTTGCCGTCCTCCGGTTATAATTTTATTTCATATTTAGCCAGTTTCTGATAAAAACCAGACCGGTGAATCCCCAGGATTTTGGCAGCCTTGCTCCGGTTTCCCCCGGCAACTTCCAATGCTTTATATATAGCTTGTTTCTCTGCATCCTCCATTATTCCTGCAAGTTCCTGTTTCTTTTCGTTGTTCACGGCTTCGATTCTGCCGATATTCCGGCGCATCACCGGCGGCAAGTGATCTGTCAATACATCACCTTCATCGTCCATCAGATTGATCGACCGTTCCAGCACATTCTCCAGTTCCCGGACGTTGCCCGGCCAGTCATAATCGACCAGAATTTTCATGGCTTCCGGTGAAATTCCTTCAACATCAAATTGAAGCGAACGGTTTATTTTTCCAAGCAGGGCTGCACAAAGCTCCGGAATATCTTCACGCCGTTCCCGCAGCGGCGGAATATGGATCGAAATAATGTTCAGCCGGTAATAAAGATCCTGACGGAATGTCCCCTGCGACATCATTGCATCCAGGTCCTGATTTGTCGCGGCGATCACCCGCACATCCACCGGACTGGTCTTGGTTCCGCCTACCCGTTCCACTTCCCGTTCCTGCAAAACCCTCAGCAGTTTTGCCTGCATCGACATCGACATATCGCCGATTTCATCAAGAAAGATGGTTCCGTTGTTAGCCAGTTCAAATTTTCCCGGCTTGCCGCCTTTTCTGGCCCCGGTAAATGCGCCGTCCTCATAGCCGAACAGCTCGGATTCGAGAAGGTTTTCCGGAATCGAGGCGCAGTTTATTTTGATAAAGGGTCCATGTCGGCGTTCGCTGGCATAGTGGATTGCCTGGGCAAACAGTTCCTTGCCTGTGCCGCTTTCACCGGTCACCAGGACGGTCGAATTCCCTTTTGCCGCTCTTAGGGCAATCATCTTCAACCACTGGATTTTCTCGCCTGATCCGATGATACTGTCAATCGTATATTTTCCGCCCTGGACCTTGCGAAGCTCTTCCTTGTAATAATCCAGTTCCGATTGCAATGAGGTCAGTTTTCGGGCCAGAATCCGGAGATCCTTCACATCGCGGAACACCATCTTGCCGACGGCGCCAGTGACTTCCCCGTCTTTGACAATCGGGATACGGGTCACCACTGTGTTGTGGTCACCGATTTTTTGCATATCGCAGATTTCCGGCTTGCCGGTCTGAGCCACAATATGCATCCGGGTATTTTCAATAACATCGGTGATATGCTTGCCAACCGCCTTTTTCGGGTCAATATGCAAAAACTCGCCGTAAGCTTCATTCATCATGGTGACCACGCCGTGTTTGTCAACCACGACAATGCAGTCAAAGATACTATTCACGATCGAATCGAGCGTACTTTTGAGATCCTTGACTTCTTCCAGTTCTGAAGCCACTTTCTGCAACTCGGTGACGTCCTGAAAAATTGCCACGGCGCCGGCAATTTTGCCATTCTTGATAATCGGTGAACGCTTGGTCATGATCTGGGAGTTACCGGCCTTGATTTTTTGAGGGGTTTCGGCCATTCCGGTTTCCAGCACGCGCATTAATCCCGTATTGGGAATAACGTCATTAATTGAACGACCGACGACGTTTTCCGCTTTCATCCCGGTAATGGCCTGTGCCGCCGGATTGAATATCGTCACTTTCCCCACCGCATTGGTTGCAATGACTCCATTGCTGACCGAATTCAATACGGCCTGAAATTCTTCGGCCATCGAAATCGATTTATCCGACAAATAGCGGACTAAATCGGTTCGGGTTAAAAATCCCAACGGTTGGTGCCTGGAATTGACGACAGGAAATCTGCCATATTGTGAGATCAAATTATTCTGCTGAAGTTCATCCACCTGCATGGAGTCTTTCAGGCTGAACACATTGGAAGTCATCACATCGCGTACCATATGGGTCGAAACATCCGTTTGTTTGGCAATGGCCTTGATCAAATGGGTCTTTGTCATCAGCCCGATCAGCATTCCGTCATCGTCCACCACCGGCGCACCATCGATATTATTCTCATAAAAAATCCGGGCGGCATCGGACAAAAAAACTCCGGCATTCAATGTAACCAGTTTCTTGCTCATCAAATCACGGACTTTCAAAAAAAAACCTCCCTGCTATTCAACGATATCAGCCAATGGTTGTCCATTCATTTAGACATCTTTGCTTATTGTAACACAAAATAAAAGACTCCGCATTTTATACCGGAGTCTTTAGAAATAAATATCTCCACAGACAAAGGTTAGATTGTGCAGGCGCCATCCACGCTCAATACAGTTCCGTTGATAAATTGGGCATCATCAGAAGCCAGGAAGGCAAACGCCGCAGCGACTTCTTCCGGTTCGCCCAGGCGTCCGGCAGGAATTTTGACAATAATTTTTTCCTGCAATACTTCCGCCGGAATTTTACGGACCATATCGGTGCCGATAAATCCAGGTGCTACACAATTAAAACGCAGACCATTCTTGGCCATTTCCTTGGCCCAGGATTTGGTCATGCCGATGACGCCCCATTTGCTGGCCGCATAGTTGGTCTGGCCAATATTGCCAAACAGGCCGACAATCGACGAGGTAGTCAGAACCACACCGGACTTGTTTTCAAGCATGCTGGGCAGAGCGGCCGAGGTGCAGTTAAAAACTCCGGTCAGATTAACGGCGATAACCGCATCAAAGGATTCTTTGGCCATTTTTTTCATCATCGCATCTTTGGTGATTCCGGCGTTATTAATCAGAACATCAACCCGGCCAAATACTTCGATTGCTTTGGCGATCATGGCCCTGGCGCTGTCAATGCTGGTCACGTCGGTCTGGACGTAAATCGATTTTACGCCTTTGGCTTCAACTTCCCTGACTGTTGCCGACCCGTCGGCAAAATCAGCCACGACGACATGGGCGCCTTCTTCGGCAAAACGAAGTGCCGACGCCTTGCCAATTCCGCTGGCAGCTCCAGTGATGACTACAACCTTGTCCTTGAGACCTCTCATGATAGTTCCCCCTTTTCCTCACATTTTTTCTATGACCGTTCCAATAGCCGGCCCGCCGCCGACACAAAGGGAAGCAAGTCCATAACGGACATCGCGCCGCTGCATCTCATAGATCAGCGAAACGATTATCCGGGCCGCTGTACATCCGACAGGATGGCCCAGCCCAATGCCCGAACCATTGGCATTGACCTTATTCATATCCAGTTTCAGTTCCCGGTCGACAGCCAGAAATTGGGCTGCAAACGCCTCATTGATTTCGTAGTAACCGATGTCGGCGGCAGTGAGACCGGCGAGGGCGATGACTTTGGGAATGGCATAGGCCGGACCGATTCCCATGATTTCCGCCGATACACCAAAATTCGCTGTCGAAAGCAACTTCGCTAAAGGTTTGAGCCCCAGTGCTTTTCCCTTTTCAGCCGAAACCAGCACCAGAGCCGCAGCACCGTCATTGACTCCCGAGGCATTTCCGGCAGTGACCGTTCCATCTTTTTTAAACGCCGGTTTCATTGCAGCCAGCTTTTCCAGCGTGACATCAGCCCGGGGATGTTCGTCGGTATCCACTATGACAGGCCCTTTTTTCGACTGAATCACGACAGGCACGATTTCAGCCTTGAACACACCCGCCTGAATCGCTTTGACGGCACGTTGGTGGCTCATCAGCGCCAGTTCATCCTGTTCCTGCCGCGAAATATTATATTTTTCGGCCAGATTCTCAGCCGTATTGCCCATGTGGTAGCCCATGATAGCGCAAATCAGTCCATCGGAGAGCATGCTGTCAAGCATCTCGCCATTGCCCATCCGGTGTCCTTCCCGCGCTGCCTTGAGCAGATAGGGGGCCTGGGTCATGCTTTCAATGCCGACGGCAACCGCAATATCACTTTTGCCCAAAATGATCGACTGGCTGGCAATCTCAAAGGCCTTCATGCCTGAACCGCACTGTTGGTCGACCGTGCAGGCGTAGCTTTCTGCCGGCATCCCGCATTTGAGCTGAATCTGACGACCGGGATTTCCTTTGGCGCCTGCCTTGTAAATCTGTCCGCAGGCGACTTCCTGGACCTGACCGGCAGCAATACCGGCCTGTTCCAGCGCCGCATTGACCGCAACAACTCCCAGGTCGACTGCGCTGACATCCTTCAGTTTCCCAAGGAAGTCGCCGATCGGAGTCCTTTTCGCCCCTACAATCCATACTTCATGCATTATTACTCCTCCTCTTATGCAGAATTTCATAGTATCACCCGGTGGCATACACTACAGCCACCGGGTGCAATTTTAATGACTATAAGGGTTTTACTGAACCATATCCTGCAAACCCATTCGTTCGGACCGGAAAATCCGTTCATCCATAATCTTGAGATTTGGTGAAATAATTGGTTTAAAGTCCATCAGCGCCAGAACATCATTTTCCAGATCGATTCCCGGGGCAATTTCTATCAGCATCATCCCTTCGGAAGTCAGTTTGAACACGGCGCGTTCAGTGATATAAAGCACGGGCTGCTTGACTTTTTTTGCATAATCGCCGCTGAAAGTGATCTGTTCGACGTGCTCGAGGAATTTACGCGCTTTGCCTTCCTTGACGATGGTCAGTTTTCCGTCGCCGACAGTGACATCGAGCCCGGCTGCCGTAAATGAGCCGCAGAAAACAACCCGTTTGGCATTCTGGGTAATGTTGATGAAACCGCCGCAACCGGCTACACGGCCTTTAAATTTGCTGACGTTGATATTGCCGTATCCATCGGTTTCCGCCAGGCCGAGATAGGCCAGGTCCAGACCGCCGCCATCATAGAAATCAAACTGGTATGGCTGATCAATCGTCGCCTCAGGATTGGTCACCGCACCGAAGCTCAGTCCGCCGGCAGGTACTCCGCCGCTCGGCCCAGGCTCTACGGTCAGGGTCATCATATTGCCGATTCCCTCTTCGTTGGCTACGATTGCCACCCCTTCAGGAACGCCGATGCCCAGGTTGACGATTGCATTGGGAATCAGTTCCATCGCTGCGCGACGGGCAATCACTTTGCGTTCGTCAAGGGCCATTGATGGGAGACTGTTGAGCGGTATCCGTATTTCGCCGGAATAGGCAGGATTGTACTGTTCGGCGAATGTTTGCATATGCAGGGAAGGATCTTCGCAGACTACAACATAATCGACAATAATACCAGGAACTTTGACGCTCATCGGTTTCAGGTTGCCGACTTCAACGACCCGTTCAACCTGCACAATGACAATTCCGCCCGAATTCTTGGCAGCTTGCGCAATAGGCAGAATCTCCAGCGAAAGAGCCTCTTTTTCGATGGAAATATTGCCGTGCAGATCAGCCGTCGTGCCGCGGATAAACGCAACGTTAACCGGGAACGGTTTATACCAAAGCCACTCCTCACCGCCGAGCTGAATGACTTCAACCAAATCTTCCCGGGTCACCTTGTTGATTTTTCCCCCTTCAACCCGTGGATCGCAAAAAGTATTCAAGCCGACTTTGGTGATCACACCGGGCTTTTTGCCGGCAACACTGCGGAACCAGTGAGTCAGTGTTCCCTGAGGGAAATTATAGGCCTCGATTTTTTCTTCCACAGCCAGTTTGCCCAGCTTTGGCGCCAAATTCCAGTGCCCGCCGACAACACGCTTCACCATGCCTTCGTAGCCAAAGTGATTCAGTCCGCGGTCTTTGCCATCGCCCTGGCCTGCGCAATATACTAATCCCAAATCGCGCGGAGCGCCTTCAGCCAAAAAGCGTTTTTCCATTGCCAGTGTCAATGCTTCAGGATGTCCATTTCCTACGAAACCGCTGGTTGCGATCATGTCTCCGTCCTTGACAAGTTTTGCGGCTTCGGTTGCAGTGATAAATTTGGCCATTGTCGATATTCACCCTCCCCATATTATAATAAAAATTTCATCATCAGCCAACATATGCAACTTTCATGCCAAATTCGGCAAATAGTATAAGTAAATTTATAATACCAATCTTTTGATAATCAATGCCAAGACTTTCAGAATAGTTTAACTTGATCGCAACCAACTGGCATTAATATCCCGCGTTTGTCTAACACTTTGTCTATCAAGCTGTTCTCCTTTTTGTACACTGTCTAATAAATTAAACAATACATACTTTGCATATTTGTTGTTTCCGATTAATCCGTCCGTTATTATTTCTCTGCGAGATGTTATTCAGCGATTTTATTTCATCGATTTTATTCATCGATTCTATTTCATACGAATCCCTGTTCTATAATAATTTCGAATTGTTCAACTATTTGCTTGATTAAGACGCTTTCCTTTATGTACAAGAATAATTCGAATATGTTCAACTCATCCAGGCAATAATATTTATTTAATTGATAATAAATATTTTCCGTTTCTTTCTGCTGATAAATTTTATTGGCACAAATCTTGCATAATAGTCCGACAATGGATTTTGCCCGGAAACGGACCCATCTGTCCGCTACGGACTGAATCAAAATTAAGAGGAGGGTTTAACTGTCTATGGAAGTATTGGGTATCTGGTTAAGTCTCGCAGGCCTTATGTATGTTGCCTACCAAGGTTATTCAGTTATCGTGTTCGCCCCGATTTTCGCGCTATTGGCCGCTTTCCTCCAGGGACTGCCGGTAATGCCGTCCTACACAGAACTATTCATGGGAAATGCCGTTGGTTATGTCAAAGCATTCTTCCCGGTCTTCCTGCTCGGCGCCGTTTTTGGCAAAGTGCTCGAAGACACCGGTCTGGCAAAATCTATCGCCCATGCAATTATTGACAAAGTCGGACATAAAAATGGTCTTCTGTCTGTAGTATTATCCTGCGCGGTTCTTACATACGGCGGTGTGAGCCTGTTTGTCGTCGTGTTCGCTGTTTATCCGTTCGCGGCATTCATGTTTAAAGAAGCTGCCATCCCAAAACGATTCATCCCCGCCTGCATCGCTTTTGGTTCGTTCACCTTCACCATGACCGCAATTCCTGGAACCCCTCAGATTCAAAACATCATCCCGACCAATTTCTACGGCACCACTGCTTATGCGGCTCCCATCACCGGCATGATGGCCGCCGTCATCGTTTTCGTTGCTGGCATGGCCTGGCTCAACTATCGACTTGTTCAGGCTAAAGCTCGCGGCGAAGGCTACGGCGATCACAAAATCAATGAGCCGGAAGTCGCCATCGACACCAGTAAACTTCCGCCGCTGGGCATGGCCCTGATCCCTCTGATCGCAGTCGTCGGTATCAACTACTTCCTGACTTTCTACTTCACCTGGAATCCTGATTCGATCAAGGCAATGGTTGCCATCCTCGGCAAACCGACCCCGCTGATGGCTCCTGCCGTTAGAAACGTTCTCGGTATCTGGTCGCTGATCGTATCTCTGGTTGCCGGCATTGTGCTTGCCGTTGCCATTGGCGCCAAATCATTGCCGAAAACAACAACCTTTGCCAAATCGATCAACGCCGGCGCCATCGGTTCTTTGCTGGCGATCATGAACACAGCTTCCGAGGTCGGTTACGGCAACGTCATCGCCGCCCTGCCCGGATTCAAACAAGTATCCGATTTCCTGCTCGGCATTAAATTCGGCGGATCTCCCTTGGTATCCGAAGCCATCACCGTCAACATCCTTGCCGGGATCACCGGTTCTGCTTCCGGCGGCATGTCGATCGCGCTGGCTGCCATGTCCAAAGACTGGCTGGCCTGGGCCAACCAAGTCGGCCTGGATCCCCAAATGCTGCATCGTATTGCATCGCTGGCCTGTGGTGGTCTTGACAGCCTTCCCCACAATGGCGCCGTCATTACCCTGCTGGCAGTCTGCGGCCTTACCCACAAAGAATCTTATCTGGATATCTTCGTAGTTTCGGTAGTCATCACGGTTGCCACCGGCTTCCTGATGATCGCGGTTCACGCCATCACCGGTCTGGTATAAGCCTGACGGACACAACCACCCGGATTGAAAAACGGCTTCCCTCATTCATCAACGAGGGAAGCCGTTTTGTTGATTTAACAGGGCCTGTTACCGACGCTGCCTTTTCGTGTAATTCTTCTTTTTCTTATTTCTTCATGACCGTGGCTTTTCCGTCAGTCACCAGCACACCATTCTGGTTAGTGACCGTCGTACGCAGCACCAGTCGATTTTTCGCTTCAATTTTCTCGATGACTTCAACCGTCGCGGTAACGGTATCGCCAATTTTTACCGGGGCCTTGAACTGAAGTTCCTGGCCCAGATAAATCGTATTCCGGCCTGGCAATGCAGTCCCCAGCACCGCTGAAATGAATCCGGCAGACAGCATTCCATGGGCGATCCGTTCTTTGAACATCGTCGTAGCGGCAAATTCGGCATTTACATGAACCGGGTTGAAATCTCCGGTGATCCCGGCAAACCCATAAACGTCAGACTCAGTGACAGTTTTCGCCATACTGGCTGTGTCGCCTATTTTAATTTCCGCAAAGTTTACATCTCTGACCATAATCGATATTCCTCCATTCATTATCGTGAAAATATTCACATTTTTACTCAAAGAGACTGTCCGGCGGCTTATGTTTAATCCGCCGGACAGTCTCAAGCCAATCCGGCTATTGTCCTTGATCAAATATCATTTGCAGGCTGCTTTATATTTTGAAAATTCAGCTGTCAGCAAAGGCAGAACTTCCAGTACATCGCCAACGATTCCGTAATCGGCCACCTTGAATATCGGTGCGTCCGGGTCCTTGTTGATGGCAATGATCGTATCAGAAGATGACATTCCTGCCAGATGCTGAATCGCGCCGGAAATTCCGCAGGCAATGTAGATCTTCGGCCCGACTGTTTTTCCGGTTTGGCCGACCTGATGCAGAGCCGGTTTCCAACCTGCGTCGACGGCTGCCCGTGATGCGCCGACAGCGGCTCCCAGGACTTCCGCCAAAGCTTCGACAGCAGCAAAGTTCTCGGGTTTATTCAGGCCACGTCCACCGGACACGATGATATCCGCTTCTTCCAGCTTGCAGTTCGAAGTGCAGACTGCCAGAATTTCGATTAATTTAACCTTGAGGTCTTCGATTTTTACTTTGCTGGCAACTTTGACTAGTTCGCCGGTCCGGTTCATATCCTGCGCCGGCTTTTTGAAAACCTTCGGACGGACGGTTCCCATCTGGGGCCGATGTTCCGGACAGAGAATGTCGGCCATGATGTTGCCGCCGAACGCCGGACGGGTCCAGAGAACCAACCGGGTTTCCGGATCGATGCTCAAATCGGTACAGTCGGCGCAAAGTCCGGTACGCACCCGGGCCGCCACGCGGGGACCGAGGTCACGGCCGTCATTGGTCGCACCTACCAGTATCGCCGCTGGTTTAAATTTTTGAATCAGGTCGACAAAAGCGACCGTGTAAGCTTCGGTGTTGTAATGGTCATATTCCGGTCCTTCGACCAGATAAACCTTGTCGGCTCCGCTGGCAAAAACCTCGCTGGCCATTTCTTCGACTCCGTTGCCGATCAGAACTCCGGCCAGTTCCTCGCCCAGTTCGTCAGCTAGTTTTCGGCCTTCGCCGAGCAGTTCGTGGCCAACGCCCTTGACTTCGCCACCCGCTTGCTCGATGAATACCCAGACGCCTTTAAACTCGGTTTTGTCCATGGTTACTACGCGCTCGATCTCTTCCCGATAGATTGCTTCCACCGGACAAACAGGGAGGCAGGCGCCGCACATGGTACAATTCTCATTAATAACAGCCTTGCCGTTCTTCATATCGATCGCGCCAAACGGACAGACAGGAACACAGGCACTACAACCAATGCATTTCTCTTGATTGACGATTATAGCCATTTTTTTGTTCCTCCCTGCCTCAAATTATTTTCGCGTCGCCGAGCAATTGCATCAGCTTCGCTACCGATTGTTGCGCTGTTTCTTCCTGAATCAGCTGACCTTGTGAACGCTGGGTCGGAGTGAATATCCGCCGAACCTGGGTCGGAGAGCCCGGCATTCCGATCCGTTTTTCGTCTGCGCCGATATCGGCGGCGGTCCAGACAGGAATCTGGGTCCGGTTGGCTTTCATGGTTCCTTTGACTGTCGGGAATCGAGGCTCGGCAATCGATTTGACCACGGTCACCATCACCGGCATTTTGCACTCCATGACTTCATAGCCGTCGTCGTGTTCCCGGTCCACTTTGACTGTGTCGCCATTAATTTCAATCTTGGCGGCATAAGTGATCTGTGGCATCCCCAAGTTTTCGGCGATACCGGGACCCACCTGGGCGGTATCCCCATCAATCGCCTGCTTGCCGCACAAAATCAAATCCACCGGCCCCATTTTTTCAATTGAGGTCGACAGCGCGTAGGCTGTGGCCAGCGTATCGGCGCCGCCAAAAGCCCTGTCACTGATAAGGATTGCTTCGTCCGCGCCCATTGCCAGACATTCTTTCAATGCATCCGAAGCTTGTGGTGGTCCCATTGAAATAACCCGTACCCGTCCGCCGTGCTTTTCTCTTTGCTGCAGGGCAACTTCTACCGCGATCTTATCAAATGGATTGACGATACTGGGCACACCTTCCCGGATCAACGTGTTTTTTACCGGGTCAATCTTGACTTCCGTGGTGTCAGGCACTTGCTTGACACAGACCACTATTTCCATCGATTGGATTCCTCCTCTGTTTGTGTTTTATGTTCTTACCGAAGCATCGCGCCGCCGATAACCATGCGCTGAACCTGGTTCGTCCCTTCATAAATCTGGCAGATTTTCGCATCCCGCATCATGCGCTCCACCGGATATTCCCTGCTGTAGCCATAACCGCCGAAAACCTGGACTGCATCGACTGTAACTTCCATTGCGGAATCCGAAGCAAACAGTTTTGCCATGGCCGCTTCTTTTGAGTACGGTTTTCCTGCGTCCTTCAATGCGGCAGCCCGATAGGTAAGCAGGCGGGAAGCATCGACTTTGGTCGCCATATCGGCAATCATAAAGGAAATACCCTGGTTGGCTGAAATCGGTTTGCCAAACTGAACCCGTTCTTTGGAATACTTGATGGAAGCCTCCATGGCTGCCTGGGCAATCCCCACAGCTTGTGCTGCAACACCAATACGTCCGCCGTCAAGCGTCGTCATGGCAATTTTGAAGCCTTCACCGACTTTACCCAGCATCTGGGACACGGGAACCCTTACATCCTGGAAAATCAGTTCCATGGTCTGTGAAGAACGGATGCCCATTTTATGTTCTTTTTTGCCAAAAGTAAAACCAGGCATACCTTTCTCAAGAATGAAAGCGGTAATACCCTTGACACCCTTGGATTTATCCGTCATCGCAAACACGATGTTGATTTCTGCTTCGCCGCCATTGGTAATAAAAATTTTACTGCCGTTGATTACATAATGGTCGTCGTCCAAAACCGCCACGGTCTGCTGTGATGCCGCATCAGTTCCGGCATTGGGTTCAGTCAGCCCAAAGGTCCCCATCTTGGTCCCTTCAGCCAAAGGCCTCAGATATTTCTGTTTCTGTTCTTCGGTGCCATAGGCAAATATCGGCCAGGCGCACAGGGAAACTGTCGCCGAAAGAGCAACAGCCAATCCGGCATCGGCTTTAGAAATTTCTTCTACCGCCAGGATATAGCTTAACACATCTCCGTCCGCTCCGCCATACTCTTCCGGAAAACAAATTCCGGCAAGTCCCAGACCAGCCATTGCATCGTACAGAGGTCGGGAAAAACATTCCTTCTCATCACGCTCTTCTACTCCATGCGCAACCTCTTTTTCGGCAAAATCCCGGGCAATTTTTTGCATCATTTTCTGGTCTTCGTTTAGATCAAACTTCATTTTTAATATCCCCTTTCATTTCTTGTGTGAGCAACGGCTGACTTGCTTACCTTATCTGGAAACCCAGCTTGCGCCGAGCGGCAGCAACAATATAATTTCCCGGGAATCTGCTTGATTTTTTCACCACTTCTCTGATCAGTTATCAAAATAAAAGGATCCTGCGCCGAGGCAGCTACTGCTTCGGTGCAGGATCGCGCTGGCTTCGTGAAAATTTTCTCAAATATTATTCTATTCGCTCCACTATCGTTGCGCAACCTTGTCCGCCGCCGATACAAAGTGTGGCCAGGCCGATCTTCTTGTCATGCTGAATCAATGCGTGCAGCAGTGTTACCAGGATTCGCGCTCCACTCGCGCCAATCGGGTGACCCAGTGCAATCGCACCTCCGTGGACATTGACTTTTTCCCTGGCCCATCCCAGTTCCTTGCCAACTGCCAGGAATTGAGCTGCAAAAGCTTCGTTGGCTTCAATCAGGTCCAGATCGCCAACCTTGAGCCCGGCTTTAGCCAGTGCCTTGCGGGTTGCCGGTACAGGTCCCATCCCCATGATTGAGGGGTCGACCCCGCCGGAACCATATCCCAGGATTCTGGCCAGAGGTTTTAGTCCAAGGGCCTTTGCCTTGTCGGCAGTCATCAGCACCAGGGCCGCCGAGCCGTCATTGATCCCGGAAGCATTACCAGCAGTGACAGTACCATCTTTCTTGAATGCCGGTTTCAGTCCGGCCAGTTTGTCATATGCTGAATCCCGTTTGGGATATTCGTCGGTATCAAAAATGACATCACCTTTTTTGCCTTTGCTGACAACCGGAAGAATTTCATTTTTAAAGAATCCGCCATCAATTGCTTTGACCGCTTTCGATTGGGATTCAAAGGAAAGTTGATCCTGCTCTTCACGGGTTACGTTAAACTTTGCAGCCACGTTTTCAGCTGTAATCCCCATGTGATAATCGTTGAACGCACACCAAAGACCATCCTGAATCATCGAATCAATGACCTTGCCATTACCCATCCGGTATCCCCAGCGAGCTTTGTCAAGGAGATAAGGCGCCTGGGACATACTCTCGGTCCCACCGGCAACAACAACCTCGGCATCGTCAAGCATCAACGCCTGCACTGCCAGGTTTACCGTTTTTAATCCGGAGCCACAGACCTTATTCACTGTAAATGAAGGCGAAGTATCAGGAATTCCTGCCTTGATTGCACACTGACGCGCAACATTTTGTCCCAATCCGGCCTGAATGACATTGCCGAAAATAACCTCATCAACTTGACCCGGCTGAATCGCCGCACGTTTTACCGCTTCGGCGATGGTCATCGCGCCCAGATCCGCCGCTGAGATGGCAGCCAACCCTCCATTGAAGGAACCGATGGGCGTACGTACCGCACTGACAATGACAACTTCTTTCATAAACACTATCTCCTTTCCGCAGCTTATTAGATCGTACCATTATTCACATACTTTATGCAAGTTTTATGCCAAAAATACCGATCCGGTCCCGAGAACCTGTTCAATTTTTTTAATTGTTGTAATAGAGGGATTCACCCAAAAACTGATGTCGGTTTTTATTGTCCGGTTTTGATCCACCAACATCAATAATACCGGTGTTTCGCCCCTGCAGGAGGCAAACGTCTGTTTCAGCTGTTCAAACACGTCTGCAGTTTCCTGCTCTTTGCGGATCTTGATGCGCAGCTCTTTCGGCGCCAGTTGTTCCAATGATATGACCGATTCAGCGATAACTTTTATCTTGTCGTCGGTAATGCTGGTCCGCCCCAAAACCATAATCGGGCGGTCTGGAATCAACAACGGGCCGGCGCGTTCAAAAGTTCGCGGAAAAACAATCACTTCAATCGCTCCGCTAAAATCTTCCAAGGTTATAAAACACATCGTTTCGCCATTCTTGGTGGGTATCCGTTTGGCCGCTGAAACCATTCCGCCGATCTGAACCGGCTGATTATCTGTACAGTCCATCGACAAAAGCGTCGCAATTTTAGACACTCCGGTCAACTTGTCGCGAAAAGCATCCAAAGGATGCCCGGTAACAAAAAAGCCGGTCATCTCTTTCTCCATGGCCAGAATTTGTGCTTTTGGCAGTTCCTCCAGCTCGGGAATCCTCAGCTCGTCCACCGATTGCATCTGTTCTTCACCAAAAAGACCCATTTGCCCGTTGGATTTATCCCGTTGACGGGATATCGCCAGCTCAACAGCCCTTTCGTTGACCGCCAGCAACTGAGAACGCTTCAGACCGGACCAGTCAAAAGCTCCGGCTTTGATCAGGCTTTCCAGCACTCTTTTATTGACTAGTCGCATGTCAATACGGCTGCAAAAGTCGACCAGCGATTTGAACTCGCCCTGTTGTCTGGCTTTCAGAATACTATCAATCGCCCCCTCGCCAACATTTTTTACTCCGGCCAGGCCAAACCGGATCGCGGACTCTTCAACCGAAAAGCTAAGACTGCTGCGGTTGAGATCCGGCGGCAGGATTTTGATTGCCTGTTTGCGGCATTCTTCAATAAAGTAGCCAATCCGGTCGCTCTCACCCATGACGCTGGTGAGCAGAGCTGCCATGAACTCGGCTGGATAATGCGCTTTCAGGTAGGCTGTCTGATAGGCAACCAAAGCATAGGCCGCGCTATGAGACTTATTGAAGCCATAATCGGCGAACTTCTCCATCAAACTGAACACTTCGTTGGCAACCGGCAAACCGACTCCCTGCCGGGTCGCTCCTGCCAGAAAACGCTCCCGCTGTGCCGCCAGCACATCATGCTTTTTCTTTCCCATGGCCCGGCGCAGCAAGTCGGCCTGTCCCAATGTAAAGCCTCCCATTGCCGAAGCAATTTGCATGACCTGTTCCTGATAAAGGATAACACCAAAGGTGTCCTTTATGATCGGTTCCAGCAATGGATGCTGATATACGGCCTTATGGGTGCCATGACGGCCGCGGACAAAATCCTCCACCATCCCGCTGTTTAAAGGACCCGGCCGGTATAGAGCCACCAGAGGAATCAGGTCATCGAACCTTTCCGGCCGCAGTTCCTTGACCAGATTGGTCATTCCGGCCGATTCCATCTGAAACACACCGACAGTCTCACCCCGGGTCAGCATGGAACAGGTTTTTTCATCCTCCAGCGGAATTGAATCGATATCGATGTCAATGCCCCGCTGTCTCTGAATCAGGTCCAGTGTATCACCGATCACCGTCAGCGTGCGCAACCCCAGCAGATCCATTTTCAGAAAACCGATTTCTTCAATGCAATCTTTATCAAACTGTGTCGTAATAAAACCGTCAGCCGATTTTTGCACCGGAACCTGGCAGTTCAGCGAGTCTTTGGCAATGACCAGGCCTGCCGCATGTGTCGAAGCGTGCCGGGGCAACCCCTCCAGCGCCTGGGCGATATCGAGAATTTTGCGTGCCGTGGGATCGCTGTCATATAGACGTTTTAACTCCTGACTCATCGCCAGTGCTTCTTTCAGGGTAATGTTCAATACGGTGGGGATCAGTTTGGCAATTCGGTCAACTTCACCGAACGGGACGTTCAGGGCCCGGCCAACGTCACGGATCGCCGCTCGCGCCGCCATCGTTCCGAAGGTGATGATCTGGGCCACATGATCACTGCCGTAACGGCCGGCAACGTATTCGATAATTTTGCCGCGCCGGACGTAGCAGAAATCGATATCAATATCCGGCATAGTCACCCGCTCCGGATTCAAAAACCTTTCGAACAGCAATCCATATTTCAGGGGATCAATATTGGTAATCTGCAACAGATAAGCCACAATGCTGCCTGCCGCAGAACCCCTTCCGGGCCCGACGGGTATTTTGCTTTCCCTGGCAAACCGTACAAAATCCCAGACAATCAAAAAATAACTGGAAAACCCCATGGACTGGATGACCGACAATTCGAAATCAACTCGTTCGAGCACTGCCGAATCGGCAGAGGGATAGCGCCGCGGCAGGGCAGCATTGCACAGTTCGCGCAGATAATCATCTGTTGTGATTCCCGCCGGAACCGGAAACTCAGGCAGATGCAGCTGGTCAAATTCAAACTCCACCTGACAGCGCTCGGCGATACGGCAAGTATTGGCCAGGGCCTCCGGATAGCCTGGGAAAAGTCCGGACATCTCAGTTCCGGATTTAAGATAAAACTCCTGGGTCGGAAACTTCATCCGGACCGAATCTTCGACGCACTTTCCTGTCTGAATGCATAACAGAACGTCGTGTGCGTCCGCGTCGCCACGATCAATATAATGGATGTCATTAGTCGCCACCAGGCCGATCCCCAGTTTTTGGGCCAACTCAATCAGCCTGGGGTTCGCTTCCTGTTGCTCGGATATTCCGTGATCCTGAATTTCAATAAAAAAATTATCCGGACCGAAAATCTCCAGATATTCGCGTGCTGCGGCTTCCGCCGCAGGCGAATCGCCTTTGAGAATCAGTGATGGAATTTCACCGGCAATGCAGGCGCTTAAGCCAATCAAGCCTTCATGATGGGCTGCCAGCAATTCCTTGTCAATCCGGGGTTTATAGTAGAAACCTTCCGTATAGGCCCTTGAAACCAATTCTACAAGCTGACTGTAGCCAGCCTGGGTTTCAGCGAGCAAAACAAGGTGATAATAGGCTTCACCCTCACCGGCGACTTTGTCAAACCGGCTGCGCGGCGCAATATACACCTCACAGCCAATAATCGGTTTCACGCCCTGTTTCCGGGCTTGCTTATAAAACTCCACGGCTCCGTACATATTGCCATGGTCAGTCAAAGCAACGGCGGACATGCCTGCTTCTTTCACCCGCCGGACCAGATCGGTAACCCGGCTGGCTCCGTCCAAAAGGCTGTATTCACTATGGCAATGCAAATGGACAAAATCAACCATCAAAACGTTTTTTTCCTGTGGTCAGATTTCCGTAGAAAGAGCCGACTTCATCAATAATCTCCATGCTTGCGGGGACGTAAGCCTGTACAGTGTCAGACAGAAAAATACTTTGTCCGCTTAATACATGAGCCGCTCCGTCCATAAAGTCAACTACTCGTTGATAAGCCGATTTGTCAAGACTTTCGCCATTGATGATCACTCCGCTGCCTGATTTCAGTGTCTCAACGGAACGCTTTCCGTCTTCATGCGACGACAGATTAATTACCGCAAAATGCATATTCACATCCGG
>Ga0351944_1022_pt1 | contig 20068 bp, 17 predicted proteins | sample BONcelT113001F13_FD_205820 | JGI IMG/M metagenome (GOLD analysis project Ga0351944, IMG submission 205820) | Enriched cells from coal bed in the Powder River Basin, Montana, United States - BONCAT cells T11 rep3 HSBNCT.T11.300.1.F13 ... | reverse complement strand
GCTACTATACTAAGCGTATTAAATAAGCACATGCGCTTAGGGCAAGATGATTAGCTCTTGAATTGCGTTATATTGCCTGGTCTAGCCAAAGTTGTTCAGTTTTGTTGATTGCAACTTAAAGGTGAAAGCTACGGAAAATAAGCAATCAAGAATATATAATTTCTGGTTCGTTTCTGCGATCTTGTTTTCAAAAAAGTAGACAACCGCAGTGTGGGATTGTCCGAGTGTTAGGTCAACTATCAAAGAGAGGATGTGGAAAACTACTATAGGTTGATATGTGGCTGCAACAAGCCAGCTCAGAAAAAGTACAGTATGGTCGCGTGTATTGTTGAAAGGAGGCACAAAAATGAAAAGACTGAAGAGACTATCGGTCGCAATTTTAGTCATAGCAATGCTCGCTGTCCCATCTACTGCGATGGCAAGCTATGCGTTTGATTATGGAAACACTAACGGTATGACGTATGGGGATGACTGTGTCTACGAAGCGAATAGAATGTGGGGCACGTTGGGTTTGACTTACAGCTCGTATATAGGGTCTACTTTTACAAAAAGCACGTTCCTGAATAACTGTGCGACAGGAAATGGTGTTTATGCTTATACACATGGTAGCGCCGATGCGATATCGGATAATTCAAATAGCTCTAGCAACTATATATACAGGTCGGATGTGTCAAGTAAGAGGGGTACCGATTGGAAGCGACTAGTATTTTTGGATGCATGTAGGACTGCGGATAATAGCAATTGGGCATCAGCGTGGGGTATAAGTAACGGTGATGGAAGCAGTCACGCGTTCATTGGCTGGAAAGGTGAATCCCAAGACAGCTGGAACTATTACGTATTTACCACAGAGTTTTTATATTGGGTGAAAAACAAGAAAACAATTCAGTATGCGTTGGATCAGGCGAGAATAAAAACCAGCATATCGCACTATGGAACCTATGGAAGCACTAGCTGGAGCTATTAATATTGATTTTGGAAGGGGGTCAGTATAATGGAGACGAAAAATAAGCTATATAAGAGGAATATCCTGTTACTAATCATCTTGGTCGGGATAGTTATATCATCAGCAGTTCTCGTGTATGCGAACGAGTATTTAAGTATTTCAAAGCCATCTGGGAAAACCCCTGCTATTAAAAAGGAGGTGGCGACGAAAGCTGCGCAGGATGTTTTTGGAGCCATGAATCCTAATTCTAGACTAACTTCGATTGTCCTTAAAGAAAGATTGCCCAACAACCAGCTTCTTTGGGAAGCATTTTCGGACAAGGATAGCGAAATCTGGGTTAATGCCAACAACGGCGAGATTAGATTTCTGTTTGATGGCGAGAATTCAGCCGATAGAGTGGACTATGCTAAAAATAAGTTTCCAGCGATTTCGAGAGAGCAAGCACTTTCAAGTATTGCGCAAGCTGCCGGCAAGCTGAAACTCGAAGTGCCATCCACAAAACCGGACAACGCTGAAATGGTTAATCACAGCGATAATGAGGGCGAACCTTATGAGTGGAACTTCAAGTGGGCAAGAGAGAAGCAGGGATATAAATATCATGACGATTGGGTTTTTATCAGTGTCGATGCATATAAGGGTCAGATTATAGGATACAATCAGAACTTCGCATCAAATGAGCCCACGTCGCTTGAGATAAGAATCGAAAAACCTGAAGCACTGGAGTTGGCGGGGAGGCTTGCTAGCAAAGAAGGCTTCAGTCTAATCCAAAATGAAGCCGAACTAATGATAGTCAATCCCAATTACCGCTGGACAGAGTATATGACAAAAGTGCCAGAAGCAAATACAAGATTGGCATGGGTTATTGTCTTCGATAAGCCTCAGGCACCGTTTGGGGGTTCAGGCGAGATATGGATTGATGCTTCAAATGGCAAAATGCTTGGAGGTGTTGAAACAAGGTAGATACACGCTAATCATCACAAGGAGAACGCCATCGCGCTCACCTGCGGACCGCCATAATGATAAAGTTCGTCCTACAAGATTTAACGGCGCTCGAATTTACATCCGAGCAGATAGTGACCACGCTCGAAGGCAAGATGCAATGTTGTGTGGGCTTCTGCGGGCGCTGCAATATCGGCAGCCTTTTCATCTGCAAGGACGGACCGGTATTTACACTGGCCGAGCTGAAAAGTCTTAATGGTGATTTTTAGAAGCGGCAGTTTCTAGGGAAGAGCGGTAAGGCCGGCTACGGATATATGTGCGAGCTGACAATGAGCACGCACCATACACAAGATTTCAAGAGCCCCGAGCAATCGGGGCTCTTATTTGGCGCTATTTAGGCTCGCGCAGGTCTTGCGGCGTGGCGCTGCTAGCTAGCAGTTCTAGTGCGACTGTTGAGATAGAAACGGCTGGTGTTCGATTTCGCTTAAGCTGGTCGAAGACCTGACCGAACACCAAGACAACCACTGTCATAATATACCATAAAGAAAGTATCGATCCTCCCACTTAGACACTGGCTTATCAGGACACGCAATCTAACCCCCGCAAACAAAGGCATATTAGCATTTAGGCCAGAGAGATAATGCTGAAAATCGCTTAGCAACATACCAGAGGCTAATATTGCTATGCTAATATGAATAGCAATATCGCTGTTACGTCATTACAAAGCAAATCGCTTACGGCATTCCGCAAACTTCGCTATGCGTAGCATTAAATCTAGGAGAAACCACTTATGAAGCTATACTGGTTTATTATTACTATTTTGACGTTAATAATATTACTAAGCGGCTGCACTAAAGCCGAAAAACCTCCTTTGCTGCAAGATGGCGCATCAACATCAAAAGCAAGGGCTGAAAAACCGATTGACGAAACAACTAATCCCTCGGCCATAACCAGAAATAATGGGCAGTCAAATAATCGGAGCGATATCGGCAGCGATGGGTTTGAGTATGTGACAGATCAAGAGGTTTTTCAGCAAGTTGGAGCCGATGGACGAGAGATATGATTCGACAAGTGTTACACGGGCGATGACGAGGTTTTTACGTATAAGGGTACTGCATATAGTAGGGGTCTCGGCATTGATCACCTCAGCCCAAGCGGCAATGATGATCCACGGACATTTGCTTTTGTCGAATACAAAATAATGAAAGGCGAGTACTCTAAAATCACCGGTCTGTTGTTCTTTGATGACACGTCGAAAGTTATAACTAGCGGCAAACTTATAGCTTACGAGAATGATAAGAAAGTGTTTGAAAGCGCTGAGATCAATCGGGCACGCACTAGCACCGAGGTTAGCTTTGAATTGCCTAAGAACGTGCACAACATAAGCTTTAGGTTCGAAACAAGCCTCTCTAATGGTGCAGTTCCGCGGTTTGTATTCGCTGATATCAAGGCAATTAAAGCTAAATAATTGGAGACTTGCCAATTTACTAATCGCAAAAAGTCTACCGTGGCAGAATCGAAGCGCTCAAAGGCATCGACCTGGTTATCGGGGAAGGTATCTTCGGATTGCTTGGTTCCAATGGGGACGGTAAGAAAACCATCTTGTGAATCCAAGCTACGCCGACCCAAGCCGACTACATCCCCTGCAAGCTTACACCTATATCTCACCATCGATATCTGCTATCCTATAACCAACAAATCCGCGAGGAGAACACCTTGAGTTCTGATTTTGACGACAACCGGCCCGACAAGCCCGAAGAGGCCTGCGGAGTCTTCGGGATATACGCGCCCGGAGAGGATGTGAGCAGGCTGACCTATTTCGGGCTGCACGCACTCCAGCATCGGGGACAGGAGAGCGCCGGCATGGCGATCTCCGATGGTCAATCGATTATCATCTACAAAGACATGGGCCTTTTGACCCAGGTCTTTGACGAGCGCAACCTGGGCACGCTCCAGGGCGACATCGCGATAGGGCACGTGCGCTATTCCACCACGGGCTCGAGCCACTGGGAGAACGCGCAACCGGTCTATAAGACATTTAGCGGCGGAAGCGTCGCACTCGCACACAACGGCAATCTCGTCAACATGCAGGGACTCCGTGAGGACCTGCAAAAGCAGGGAATCCGTTTTCGCTCGACCTCCGATAGCGAAGTCATCGCATCGCTGGTCGCGTCAAAAGCCGACCAGGGGATGACCATTGAGGGGGCCATCAGGGAGACGATGGGGCTCATAGACGGCGCCTATTCCGTCCTCATCCTCACCGAAGAGACGCTCTATGCGATACGCGACCCGTACGGCATACGCCCGATGGTCATCGGCCGGCGTGGCGGGCACTATATCGTGGCCTCAGAGAGTTGTGCGCTCGATATCGTGGGTGCGGAGTACCTGCGGGACGTCAAGCCCGGGGAAATCATTATCATCGACAAAGACGGTATGCGCAGCGAGGTGGGGGCAAGGCCGAAAAAACCCTCGCTCTGCATCTTCGAGTTCATATACTTCGCCCGCCCGGACACTACGCTTCTCGGGCGGCTGCTCTACAGCGCGCGCGAAGCGATGGGCAAAGAGCTGGCGAAAGAGGCGCCCTGCGACGCCGACCTCGTTACAGGCGTTCCGGACTCCGGCGTGCCGGCCGCTATCGGCTATTCCCAGGAATCCGGTATCCCGTACCGGGAAGCCTTCGTGAAAAACCGCTATATCGGACGGACCTTTATCCAGCCGACACAGACGATACGCCAGGTCGGCATCAGGCTTAAGCTCAATCCGCTCAGCGAGGTCATCAAGGGCAAGCGAATCGTCGTCGTCGATGACAGCATCGTGCGCGGCAACACCAGCAAGAAGTTGGTCTCTATGCTGCGTGACGCGGGTGCCACCGAGGTGCACATGCGGGTGAGCTCACCGCCGGTCGAATGGCCGTGTTTTTACGGTATCGACACGGCCGACCAGGGCCAGCTTATAGCCGCGATCAACGACATCGAAGGGATACGTGAGTATATCGGGGCCGATAGCTTGAGCTACTTAAGCCTCGAGGGATTGGTTAAAGCCACAGAGAACGCGCGCGAGAACTTCTGTCTCGCCTGTTTTGATGGAATTTACCCGGTGGATGTGCCGGAAGACTTAAAGATAACTAAGTTGATGCTGGAAGAGGAGCAAAACAAGGTAGATGGATAGACAAGAGAAGAAGGGGCTTACCTACAAGGACGCGGGCGTCGACATCGGCGCGGGCGAGCACGTGGTCGAACTCATAAAGAAGTCGGTTCGCTCGACGTTTCGTCCGGGCGTCTTGACCGACATAGGCGGCTTCGGCGGCCTTTTTTCACTCGACACCGGTAGGTATAAGGAGCCGGTTCTGGTCTCGGGCACCGACGGCGTGGGAACGAAACTAAAGGTCGCCCACACCCTCGATGTCCATGACACCGTCGGTGTCGATCTCGTGGCGATGTGCGTCAACGATATTCTCGTGCAGGGAGCCGAGCCGCTCTTTTTCCTGGACTATTTTGCGACCGGCACGCTCGAGCCGCACAAAGCGGCGGCGGTCATCGAGGGCATCGCAGGGGGATGCCGCCAGGCGGGCTGCGCCTTGCTCGGCGGCGAGACGGCCGAGATGCCCGGTTTCTATGAACCCGGCGAGTACGACCTGGCTGGCTTTGCGGTCGGCGTGGTCGATAAGCCCGATATAATTACCGGCGAGAAAATCGAGAACGGCGATGTCGTCCTCGGGCTCGCTTCATCCGGTCTTCACAGCAACGGCTATTCGCTCGTCCGAAAGCTCGTCGATGACGGCGGGTTTTCGCTTGAGCACACCTACTGGGACGGCGGGCGCGACCTCGGGCACGAGCTGCTCACCCCCACCAGGATATATGTCAAGAGCATCCTCAAGCTCATGGGCGAATGTTCGGTCAAGGGCCTGGCCCACATCACGGGGGGCGGGCTTACGTATAATATACCGAGAATACTGTCTCAGGGGCTCGATGCGGAGCTTAGACTCGGCTCCTGGGGTGTGCCGCCGGTTTTTGAATTCATACAGCGTGAAGGCGATGTAGCGCTCGAGGAGATGCTTCAGACGTTTAATATGGGAATCGGCATGGCGGTCGTCGTGGACAGAGCCGACGCCGATACGGCGCGCGACATCCTCGCGCGTGAAGGCGAAACAGTGCATATGATAGGTGAAATCATCACCGGCAAAGGGGAGACGCGATATGTCGGGTAATCTAGTCAAGCTCGGGGTATTGATATCGGGGAGCGGTTCGAACCTGCAGGCCATCATCGACAGGTGCGAGGCCGGCGAGTTCGCCGCCGAAGTTGCCGTCGTGATAAGCAACAGGGTCGACGCATACGGGCTGGTGCGCGCGGAGAAGCACGGCATTGCGCGCGTCGTCGTGGAGCGCAAGGAATTTCCCGATGAGGCGGCGTATAACAGCGCCCTGCGCGATGAGCTTACGGCGCATAACGTCGAGCTTGTCGTGATGGCCGGCTACATGCGGCTTCTCGGCAAAGAAGTCCTCGACGCCTATCCCAATCACGTCATCAACCTGCACCCGGCGCTTCTGCCATCCTTTCCCGGCGCTCACGGTATCAAAGACGCCCTCGACTACGGTGTCAAGGTGACCGGTGTCACCGTCCATTTCGCTAACGAGGTCTTTGACGAGGGGCCCATCATTCTCCAGGAAGCGGTCGCTGTGCGCGAAGACGATACCGAGGAGACGCTCGCCGAGCGCATACACGCAATCGAGCACAGAATCCTACCCGAGGCCATCAAACTCTACTGTGAAGGCCGATTAGAGGTCGTAGGCAGGAAAGTCAGGATCAAGGAATAGGGTCTAGAACCTTCATGTTAAGTTTGTAACAAAAAACCCGCCAGCTCATAGCCGAACACCCGGGCTTACAGTATAATCTTTAGTGGAATATTCGCTTGCACACATAATTGCTGACTATAGGAGGCGATGAATGATCGATACAATCAAGATTCAGCGCGCGATAATAAGCGTTTCGGACAAGACGGGCGTCGTCGAGTTCGCCAAGGGCTTGAAGACGTTTGGCGTCGAGATACTCTCGACCGGCGGCACCGCGAAGGCGCTGCGCGATGCCGACGTCGATGTGGTCGAGGTCTCCGACTACACCGGCTTTCCCGAGATGATGGAGGGGCGTCTCAAAACGCTCCATCCCAAGATATCCGGCGGTATTCTCGCCGACCGGAGAAAAGAGGATCACATGCGCCAGATAGAGGATGCGGGCATCGGGCCGATCGACCTCGTCTGCGTCAACCTCTATCCCTTCGCGGCGACCATCGCGAAACCCGATGTCGCGCTCGATGAGGCGATTGAGAACATCGACATCGGCGGGCCGACGATGATACGGGCCGCGGCGAAGAACTTCGAAGGCGTGGCCGTCGTCGTCGACTCGATGTGGTATGCGAAGATAATCGATGAGATGCAGGCCAACGGCGGCGCCGTTAGCCGTGATACCCGTTTCGCGCTCTGCCGGGCGGCCTTTAAGCATACTGCGCAGTACGACTCGACAATCGCGCAGTACTTGGCGGGCAAGATCGAGTTCCCGGACGTTGTCACCTACACCTTCGAGAAGATAATGGAGCCGCGCTACGGCGAGAACCCGCACCAGAAAGCGGCGTATTACCGCCAGGCGGGCGCTCCCGCGGACTCTTTGGTCAATTTCAAGCAAATCCACGGCAAAGAGCTCTCCTATAACAACATCTTAGACATGGATGCGGCGTGGGGCTTGGCCTGCGAGTTCGATGAGCCCGCCTGCGCCATCATCAAGCACAACAACGCGTGCGGCTGCGCGGTCGGCAACGACCTCGCCGACGCCTATCAAAAAGCATATGAAAGCGACACCGTCTCGGCGTTCGGCGGCATCGTCGCCGTCAACCAGATGGTAGACAAGGCGACCGCCGAGAAGATAGCGCAAATCTTTATAGAGGTAGTCATCGCACCCGGATACGACCAGGAGGCGCTCGATGTTCTGACCAAGAAGTCGGACTTGAGGCTCATCGATACCGGCGGCGTCACCAGGAAGACGTACTTCGGGCGCGACCTTCGCCGTGTCGACGGCGGCGTCCTGGTGCAGGACTTCGACAACATCGAAGAGCCCGCCGCCAACTGGCAGGTGGTCAGCGAGGTCAAGCCGACCGAGGCGCAATGGAAAGACATGGTCTTTGCCTGGAAGGTCGCCAAACATGTCAAATCGAACGCGATTATTTACGTCAAAGACCGGGCGACCGTCGGCGTCGGTGCGGGCCAAATGAGCCGCGTCGATTCGACATGGCTCGGCGCGCGCAAGGGCGGCGATAAGGTAAAAGGCGCCGTGGTCGCATCCGACGCGTTCTTCCCGTTTAGGGATGGGCTCGATGCCGCTGTCGAAGCGGGGGCGGCGTGTATCGCGGAGCCGGGCGGCTCGGTCCGCGATGACGAGGTCATCGCGGCGGCCAACGAGCACGGCATCGCGCTCGTCTTTACCGGCAAGCGCCACTTCAGGCATTAGAAGAGCGTTGATAGTGTAAATCTATAAGCCGGGTCGGCGTTGCGCCGACCCGGCTTTCGTGTGGTGTTGCGCGGTTATCGAGGCGGATAAATATGGAAAGAAAAACACATCCGATTGACATCCGGCATTAACCTGTAGTATCATAACTTTTGCTGTAGCGGTAACGCTGTGTACCGCTACACTATTTTTGTTTCAAGGATTTTGCTCATTATACAATATGGGCCGTTAGCTCAGCTGGTAGAGCACCGGACTTTTAATCCGGGTGTCGAAGGTTCGATCCCTTCACGGCTCACCATGCCCCCATCGTCTAGAGGCCTAGGACACAGCCCTTTCAAGGCTGCGGCGGGGATTCGAATTCCCCTGGGGGCACGAAGCGTAGTGTGGTGCGCACAGGAGGAATCGTTAAAAACCATTCCTCCTGCAGGGGCACACAAAATCGCCTTTGGCGATTTTGTAGAGCAATGGAGCAATAGACAATAGAACTTTTATAGAGCACAGAAAGTGGCTACGTTCTAGTATAAGCTCACATTCCATTGCGATCTATTTGCTATCTTTATTGTTCAAGAATTGGGAGTTTAGCTCAGCGGGAGAGCATCTGCCTTACAAGCAGGGGGCCACAGGTTCAAATCCTGTAACTCCCACCATGCGGAACCGGTCTTGAGGTAAGGCCGTTGAAATATCAGCAGAAAGACAGTATAATGCTATAAGGCTGCCTATATGGGGTTTTGAAGGAAATCTTCGATTGGGCGGCCGTCAATCACATACATGGGGGCGTAGTGTAGCGGTTTAACATTCCGGCCTGTCACGCCGGCGATCGCGGGTTCGAATCCCGTCGCTCCCGCCAAAAAGCCACCCGAATAGGGTGGCTTTTCAACTCGCTCCATGCGCTCTGCTCAATTCTCGATTCCTCTCCGTTTCTTATAGCACCTGCCGCCGAACCTGTCACGACACTGAGCCCGTTTCGACCTGTCAAAGTCATGCGTTTTATGGTATCATCTCCTCTAATACCGCTTAGACCTGGAGGTTCCAGTATGCAAACCAACCCTTCTTCACCGCTTGTCGGCATATTAATGGGTAGCGATAGCGACCTCTCCGTGATGGAGAAGGCCGCGGCGACCCTGCAAGAGATGGGCGTGCCTTTCGAGCTGAATATCTCTTCGGCGCACCGGATGCCGGATAAGACAGCCGAGTACGCCAGGACCGCCCGGGAGCGCGGGCTTGCGGTCATCATCGCGGGAGCCGGCATGGCGGCGCATCTCGCCGGTGTCGTCGCCGCGCACACGACGCTGCCGGTCATCGGCGTTCCGCTGAAATCAGGGGCCCTTAAAGGCGTCGACGCTCTCTATTCGACGGTGCAGATGCCCCCCGGCATTCCGGTGGCGACTGTGGCCATCGACGGTGCGGTCAACGCGGCGTTTCTAGCCTGCCAGATCATCGCGGTACACGACGCTGAGCTTGCAAAGCGCCTTGATGACAAGCGCGCTGAGACCCGCACAAAGCTTGAGGAGAAAGCAAGAAAAGCAAAGGCCGACCTCGGGCTCGACTAGAGCAGCCAGCGCCAGCGCGCCGGACGCTTGCGCCGGGCGCGCTTAAAACCAGGGCCGCGAAAGAACGCCTAAATACACCGGGGAGCCGGCTCTAAGAACGGGCCTTACGAGAATATTATTAACCGGCGGGTAAAGCGTAAGCCCGCCGATTTCTTCTGTGGAAACCCACTCTACGGCGAGTGCGGTCGTCTGCGACGGATTGATGGCGGGCAGGCCGCCGCTTACCCTGCCGGCAAAGACGCAGTGGAGCGTATGCTGTACCTTTCCCGCCGGCAAGGTCTCGACAAGGCAGAGCACGTCACCGACATCTATGCCGATGCCGAGCTCCTCCTGGAGCTCTCGTTCGAGCGTCTCGACGAGCGTCTCTTCACCGGCGATGCCACCGCCGGGTATGCCCCAGACATCGGTCTCACCGTAGCGATATCTCATCAGAAGGACCTTATCGTCGTCGAAGAGCGCGATTGACGGCCTGATTTTAATAACCCTCACCCCTATAAAACGCATGCAGATGTTCTCTCCATCATACACAAAGTATCGTGGCGGGTGAATGGAGAAAAGCGGGTATCAATAGAGTAGAGGGCGAGATGGGGTGATAGATATGACGGAACCACGCAAGAGACCTTGGGCCTCAAAGACACCCGATGTCGAGGAGGATATCAAGCGCCGGGAAGCGGAAAAAGCCGCGCGCGAGAGCGAGCAGGATCTGGTCAGGCGGGCGGTTGAGAAGCGGTTCATACGGAAGGACCCGCCCCGGCGTAAAGGGTAGCGATTACGAGAGAAACTACGGCGCAGAGCGTCGAATCGGCGGATACCGGCGTGCCCCAAGGGGCATCCCGTTGACTCTGCGCGTCGCCCGCTGCCGCGGCCGGCCTCAAGGGTCGGTCAACGCCCCTTGTCGCGTCAGGCCGCTGCGAAAGCTTACGGCCTCCTGCGCCTGCCGCTGCTGCTTTTTCCATTGGCCGAATTGCAGACCGCGATTGGCGAGCTGGCTCAGGTAGCGGGCGAGCTCTTCATCGACTATGCCGGCCTCACTCGAGGCCAGGGGCGTCCCCGGAAGTGGGATGAAGGTGTGGCTGTGAATCCGCGCGTCCCTGGCGGCGAGGCGCTCGATCATCTCTATCGAGAGCCGCCGGTCGGCATCGGTCTCACCCGGCAGGCCGAAGATGAAATCGACGCTGACGACAAGCCCCGCTCCAAGGATAAACTCGACCGCACGGTAGACGTCATCGACGGTATGGCGTCTTTTTAATATATCGAGCATGCGCGGGCTTCCCGTCTGTGCGCCGATGACCAGCATTTTCGTGGCGGTATACGATGTAATCAGCTCCAGCGACTCTTTTGAGACCGCCTCCGGCCTTACCTCCGACGGGAACGAGCCAAAGAAGAGGTGCTCTCTGCCGGTAACCGCCGAGGCGGCTTTAAGCAGTCTTTCGACCGCCCCGAGATCGACGCTTCTGCCGCCAACCGAGCCGTACGCGAGCGCGTTCGGCGAGACGAATCGGAAATCACGGGTGCCGTTTTCCTTGCTCAACGCAAGGTACGTAACGATCTCCTCGACGCTGCGGTGGCGCATCGCGCCGCCGAAGATGTAGGATGTCTGGCAGAAGCGGCATGCGAACGGGCAACCGCGGCTTATCTCAATCGGCGCAAGCCGGTTATGCCTGATGGAGAAGGGGGCGAAGTCATTAAGGCGGATGAGCGCCCGCTTCTTTGTCGAGACGACCGCGCCGTCTCGCAGAAATGAAATACCCCGAATCGTCTCAAAAGGCGTACCACGAGAGATTGCCAGCACCAGCTCGGGCAGTGTCGCTTCACCCTCCCCCACGACCACCACGTCAAAGCCGAGCGCAAGCGTCCCTTGGGGGTCGCCGGTCGGGTGCGGGCCGCCGGCGACAAAGGTGAGCCCCGGTGTCTGATCGATAGCGCGGAGCGCCGTGACGAGCGCATGCACGGCGACGATGTTGGTTGTCGCAAACGAGAAACAGATAAGGAGGCGCCGGTGGCGTTCCCGGAGAGACGTTAATTCATCAGCAAGCAGCGCGGCATCCGCGCCCTGCACAAAGTAGAGCGGCACTGCTTCCGTACCGGGCGTACTCTCGAGCGCGCCCGCGAGCGCCGCGATACTGTATTTATTATTATTACTTGCTATAAAGACGACAGCAGTATTGGACATGGACTCCTCACAATCGTGACTGTTTAATAATACCAGGATTTTAAGGAGATGGCAGCGCCGGTCCGGGGCACGGGAACGCCGGTATCTCAATGTGCTTGGAGCACGACAACGCACGCCTAACAACACATAAAAGAGAGACCGCACTGCGTGCGAACAGCGCGGTCTCTCTTTTATGTGTCACTGTGGGAGAACTACGACGTAATTGTTCACCGTTTGCGTGTCGGCCGCATGTTTATCCATGACAACCGGTGGTTTCATTGGTGAACGAAAACTCGTCTCAATGAGAATATCGAGCTATAATCGTAATACATTATATATTTCACGTAAAATCACTAGAAATAGGTACTCTCTCACCAATTCTGGCGTCGCATAATGCGGCCCTGTACTTGATTTTTTCCGGCGATTCTCGTAATCTATTAAGGTAGCATTCAGACCGGCCCAGCCGGTCTTAGAATTTGCATATGGCCGGGTAGCTCAGATGGTAGAGCAGGGGACTGAAAATCCCCGTGTCGGCGGTTCAAGTCCGTCCCCGGCCACGAAGAAAAGCCCAGGGCATTGCGACGATGCCGGGGGCTTTTTGTTATTTAAAATTAGATTAACTACACGGATAAACTGAGCGGTGTGGGTTAGCGCAGCCTGACCCTCACCAGGTCGGGGCTCGCTTCGACGTTGCCGCCTTTGTCTGTTGCGCGCGCCCGGATCTCGTAGACGGTAAACTTATTGTCGGGCAGCGCCCACATGTACGACCAGGTTGCTTTAGTACGGTCCTTTTGGGTGGTTGCCTTACTCTTCAGCCATACCTCTGCTTGCTGCCAATCCGAGCCGTTCCAATACGTGTTGTCCGATTGGTGCTTGATGGAAAGCTCGACGCGTGAGACGCCGGAATTGTCGTGCGAGACGCCGAAGATGTTGGCAATTCTGCCCGCGATCTCGGTCGCCCCGGTCGGCGCGATAATCGAGGTCGATGGGGCGGAGGCGTCATCCTGTGCCGTCACGGTTACGGTCATCATTTTTGTTATCTTGGCCGTTATCTGGTTGTTGACCAGGTCGATTGCCGCGTTTTGCACCGGCAGCCATTTCTCCTGGGTCTCGTCGAAGTAGACCAACCTGAGCTCCGTGGGATTGTGAACGTCGTCCTGCTTGTATTTGATTCTCAGCGTGACCGGCGAGTTGAACGGCAGCTCGTTGGGGGAGAGCTGATACACGGCGCTGTAGCGGGTCATCCCTTTCATCGGCGGTACCTTTTTATCCCGCAACTCCTCGATAGTGACGACCGTGTCCGCCGCGAGCGCATCCTGCGGTATTTCGAGGCTGACCAGGTTGTCGGCGCCATGAACGGTGCCGCCCGTGGCCCCCACCGTCTCCTTTAACATCGATTGAAAGGACCCGCTCGTAGTGAATTCCCATGAGAAATTTGCGGCAAGCGGGTTACCGGCCCTGTCTTTAATGCGGTCTGTGAGGTATACCGTATAGGTGGTGCCGGTGTCGAGCGGGCCGTGCGGGACGAGTTTGACGGTCTTTGTCTTATCCTCATAGCTCGCATCCGCCGCTATCCATCGCGACCCTTGCTTCAGGAAGAGGGTCGATCCGATTTCGGTCCCATCGTTTCTAAAGCTCCACGGGGCCATTTTTTCATAGAACACAACGCCGATACTCGAGTTCGGCGAGACGTTTTTCGCTTTCTGTGCGGGGTAGATATGCCTGGTGACCGGTGCCGTCGTGTCAAGAACGACACTATCGGAGATCTGGAAGCCGTTCCCGGAGTCATCCTTGAATTGCGCGGTGACGATTTTTGTCCCGTCACCCTTTGGCAGTGTCAGCTTTTTCGCCGCTATGAAGTCCTCCCACTCCGACCACGACTTCGCGTTATCGGTGCTAAAGCGCATCTTGGTCGCGCCTTTGATGTCGATATCCAGGCGCACGGCCTCACTGTTTACGTGCTCGGCCCCACCCTCGATCGAGATGCCGCCCGTTGGGCCGACGTTGTCGACCTGTGCAATGGATTCGACGGGCACGAGCTCCAGATTATTGGTGATATTTTCGGTGCGGGCGTATATCTTGTAAGTAGCGCCGTCGCTTGTCGGCAACGGCCACGTATAGCTCCAGCTTGCGATACGGGTTCCCCTGCCACCGGTGACCGCCGCCTCGTTCCAGAATCTCTCCTTTACCCAGCTGTTCCCATTCCAGTAGGTCTGGTCATACAGCCGCTCGATAGCCACTTGGACTTTCGAGATGCCGATATCGTCAACGGCGATACCGCCGATGAGGTATGATTTCCCGACGAGCTTGCCCGAACCGGTCGGCATGAGGAGGGAAGTCTTTGATCCTTTTAGCATGCTGTTGGAGATATTTAGCCGCACATCGTCAAACCACGCATAGGTGGCCGCGCCATCCGCCTTCCCGTTCTCGAATATCGCGCCGAGCACAAGGGAGTACGTGCCCTTTTGGTCCAGGAAGCGCCCGATATCGATGGACCCGGCTCGCCAGGTATTATCGTTGAGAAGCGTCTTGTTTTCCCAGATGCGCGCTATCGTCTTATCGGGTTTGACCAGGTCTATGTAGATGTTATGCTGAATCGGCAGGATTGCCGACCAGTTCTTTTTCCAGGCGAACTCCAGCGTTCCCTCAGCGCCGGCGTTGATATGGAGCCATGTGTTCTGGACTGCCTGCGTCTCGCCGCTTCGGCTCCGGCCGGACGCCTTCAGAAGGGCGCTGCCGTCGTCTTTAAAGCCGGCATCGTCCCATTCCAGGACGACCCCCTTGGAGACCTCTGTTGCCTGCCACTCGCTAAGGTTCCTTTCAAACGAGCCGTTAACGATGAGCTGGCTTGCCGACGCTCTGAGGGGTGTGAGAAGAACGATAATGGAGAGTGTAAGCAAAAGTAAGGCCGGCCGGAAACGGGGCAGGCGCGACCGTCTAGTTTTCACCGCTGGTCGCCTCCGGGCCGGGTGTCGGTTGGCCTTGGATCTCTCCTCCGAGCTTCTTCTCGAGTTCTTTGAGGGACTCGTTTGAGGGATCGATTTTTAAGCCGTTTGCGATGGCTTCTTTAGCGAGGGCGAATTCACCCTGCTGAACGTAGCTCTCCGCGATCTCCGCGAGCGTACTCGCCCGTGCCATATCAGCAGGGGGCAGGAGATTGAGCACTATCTTCCACTCCTCGACGGCTTCTTTATAGAATTTCGCGCGAGCATTTGCGCGGGCGAGTTCGGAGTGGAAGAGGATAATATCTGGAGAAGCTTGCACGGCTTTGTTGAGGTACGTGATCGCCTCGTTGGTCCTGTCCATATGCTGCAGGATGACGCCGATTTTATAGAGGGTCTCTGCGTCATCGGGTTTAGTCTTAAGGATCGCCTGATATTCTTTGAGGGACTGTGTGGTATTGCCGCTCAATAGGTACCCTGATGCGAGCAACTCGCGAACCTGCTGGTCGTCCGGGTTTCGCGCGAGATACTTCTCGAGGCTTGGAACGACCTCGTTGAATTCGCCTTTATTATACTTCTCGATTATCTCCTGTTTGTCATTGATAATCGGCTGGCTGACCACCTGCTTGGCGGGACCGGCCGGCCCTTTTGACCAGAACCGTACGGCAACTCCTATCACCGAGATGACGACCAGAATGGCGACTGTGATAAGGACCGCCTTGCCGGCGCTAAACCGAATGCCTTGAGTCCTGCCTTTTCTGTTTGTGACACGCTTGCCCAATCTTGTTCCTCCACGAAAGCTGCGATTCGTTGTACGGCGTCCATATTATAACAGAACGCATCTCGATAAGAACATCTGTTTCAGTTGAGACTTCCAGAAAATTGCAGGCGTTGTGCGAGTTGGGTTTGTCGAGCCGGTTTGTGTGAAGCTTTGTCGTTCAACTGTCTAGCCACAATCATTGTAGCAGATGGGAGCGGTTTTTGCATGTCTTACATGCCGCTATTTACCTCGTGGGGGTCTCCATGACATGCCGCATCATTACAGCTCACGACGCCGTCTTCATGGTCTGTGTTCGAGGGCAAGAGAAGGTCATAGCCGAAAACGATACTCGCGGTCCGGGTCGTTTCGTTTGAGCGTCGATGGCAGACGACGCACATCTCGTCGTCGGTCGCGTCGATGCGTCCATTCGCGTTCGGGTCTTCCCAGCCCTGGCCGATAGCGTAATCGTAGAGGTTGTCGGCGAGCATCTTATGGCTTTTCGTCGTCGATGTATGCACGTCATGGCAGACCATGCAGGGCATCTTAACGCCCACAAGGTATTTATTGGGGTCGCCCGCCGGCGGTTTGTACCCGGTTGTCTGGGTCGACTCGTGCGCGGTCTGGTGCCCGGGGTATTCGATATCCGGGTCCGTCGAGTTATATTTTGTCTTGATGTCGATGGATGAGCCGGTCCCATCGTGGCAGCTGAAACAGAGCGCGTTATAGGTGTCGGATGGGTAATAGTTTATCACCGAGGGGCTTTCGAAGTAGGGCTGAGTCAGAATTCTCCGGGTCCGGTCGCTACCCGAAAGGTTGAACTCGGGCCCGAAATCAGGTGCGAGATGCACGGCGTGACATGTCTGGCACAGATTGGTCGATGACGAAAACGGGCTTGGGTTTGCGCTGGTGCCGTGCGGTGTCGCTACGAGCGTAATCTCTCGTGATTGCAGGTTTGTGAATGTCTCGACGGTGCCGTCCGTGCTGATATAGGTCTCGTTCGCAATACGGGAGCCGATGGTTTGCCCGCCGCTCGTGTTGGCGAGCGGGTTTATCTTATATACGATATAAAATGTCTGGGGTGTTTCGCTTAATGTCTGGGCGGAATTAAACGTGAAGGCCGTCTCATCGCTGCTGAATGTGCCCGGCGTTGCGGGCAGCAGCGTATCGGCTGAGCCGCTAAACTGTATGTCGCCCACACCGTTCGTCTCTTTGTAGATGCTGACCGCCTCTATCGTGGGGGTGGCATCGCTTGTCCCGAACTCGTCGAGCTTGATCGCCGTCCATTGCGCGGTGCCCGCATCGGTCCGCAGCACGAGGCGCTGCATGACAACGTTGTCCATTCCCGGGGTCACGCTGCCTCTCTTCACCGGCTCTGAGCCCACCGAGATAGTCCCGGCCAGGGCCATCCCGGCCATGAGCATAAGAAAGCATAGCGTAAGGACGAAGAGTGTAGCGATGCTTGTTGATACGTTGCGGGTGGATTTGCGTATACGGTTAAGCCGAGCTGTCACGCGTAAGTAGCTCCTTTAATAATGGTCGATATCGGGCCCATAAAACCTAATATCGGGCGATATATCTCCAAGACTAATATATCAATTATCGTCTGTTTACTCAATATAAATGAGCTTGCCTGGGTTTGGGCCATCGAGACTACTTCCACACGGATATGCGGTTATTCATCTTGTCTGCGATATATATCTTGCCGGTCGCTTTATCGATCGCTATGCCATTGGGGTAGGAGAGGCCGCCCTCTCCGGTTCCAAACGTCCCGTAACTATAGAGGAAGCCTCCTTTTTTCGTAAAGACAAAGACTTTATGCTTCAACGTGTCGACCACATGGACGCGGTCTTGGTGGTCGATCGCGATACCTCGCGGTAGCGCCAGTTGGTCGTTGTCCGGCTGGTTGAACAGGTAGAGAAACTCGCCGTTTTCATCGAAGACCTGCACGCGCCCGTTGTTCGAATCGCTTATATAGATAGTGCCGCTCGCGTCGGCCGTGATGCCATTGGGAAAGAGAAACTCACCTTTTGCCGCACCGGGTCTCCCAAACCTTTTTAGCAGGTTGCCGCTGAGGTCGTATACCTTGATGTCCTGGTCGACGATGTCGGTGACGTAGAGCTTGCCGTCCCCGGCAAAGAGCGCCATCGCTTTGCCGGGCGCGATATACGAAGCATCGCCACTCGCTCCCTCCGGGAAGGTATAGAGGTAGCGGCCGCTATTGTCGAATACGAGTATCGCGTCGCCCGTGCTCCGGGTAGTGGCGACGTAGATGTGGCGTTTGCCGTCTATGGCCACCCCTAGAGGGGATGAGGGGGCATCGGACACCTTTAGCTCAAGGGATTTCTTAAAGGTGCCGGTCTGGGAATAGACCGTGAGCCGCCCGTTTCCTGAGCTCGAGATGTATGCGAGCCCATCGCTTACTGCGAGGTGTAGCGGGCTTTGCAGCCGCGACTCGTTGCCCGCGCCGAGTGCGGTAACATAGGCGGGTTTGTCTCTGTCGGAGGCGGGCTTTTCCTCCTCTTGGCCGGCCAGGTGGGTTACGGAATAATAGAGGATGCCCGCCGTGCCGAGCAGCGTAATGAGTAGGACGATCGATACAAAGAGCCGCCTGTTAATATCATTCACTCCTTGAGGATTCTATCGGCTCTAATAATAGCACAACCGGGCTTGATTCATCATGCTTACTTCAAGATTTGGCCTTCGGCATCATATGGGCTTTTTCATGCGGTGACGATGAACGATAGCCGTTGTTCGCATCCTGTGCCGGACTTCGGTCAAACGATGTAGCGGAAGGCAGGTTTATGATATAATTCATTTGCAATGATGCTGCTGGTTTATGGCAACTCCATCACTTACACATTTAGACCCACGCTCTAACAATAGCGTAGTCAGCAGGCGATTTTATAATATTGGTGGTTTTTCTGAAGTGGCATTGCCTATGGATCCTAAGGTCTTGCTGAGTAGGTTGGGCGATACAGATATTGTTATCGCATCGTTAGTTTTGACCCTCTTCTTCATCACTATATTCTATTTTGTGGTGCGTAGCCTTCTTGACAAGCTAGGCATCGAGCATGTCTATGGGCTGTCGGTCCCTCTTTTTTTGGCCACGGTCTTTGCCGTAGTGGTCATAATCTCATCGCTTACATCTCATCCAATAGCGTGTCAAGCCTGTCACCCCATGAAGACCGCCGCGCAGAAATTACAGGCTTCGCAGCATAGCGGCGTTATCTGTTCGGCGTGCCATAAGAAATCCAGTCTTATGAGCCTACCCATTCAAAAGCTCGAGCAGGGGCGGATGATTCTTAACTATATCAAAGGGGACTTCAAGCTTTCGATGAAGGCGCCGATCGACAACAAGAATTGTCTCGGGTGCCATAAAGATATTGCACGCGGTGTGAAAACCAAGTTCAAGGTGATGGTGAGTCACCAGGAGATAATCGAAGCGAAAATCGACTGTGTGCAGTGCCATGAAGGCGTAGCCCATGGCGGTAAGCGCGCTATAAATCGCACGTCGACCATGGAAAAGTGCAGTTCGTGCCATAATGATGAAGAAGCATCCGCGCGTTGTGAGACGTGCCATCTCGATAGTGTCTGGCTCGGGATGAAGCCGACCCAGACCTGGGGCATCAATCACGACGAGAACTGGCCGAAACTGCACGGCGCACGAAGCCTCTATATCTGCAAGTCCTGTCATTACGAAAAGGACTGCGAGCGCTGTCATTCAAACCTCCCGCATCCGGAGGGCTGGCCGTATATCCATGCCGAAGAGGCTAAGCGCAATCCTAAAGACTGCCAAACATGCCATAAGGACGAAGCGTTATGCCAGGGATGTCATCGCGTGACGATGCCGCACGCGGCGATGTGGATCAATATCCATAGCGTGCAGGAGAAGCTGGTGGGCAAGAAGGTCTGCCTCTCATGCCACGTAGAGAAGGACTGCCAGCAATGCCATGAAAAACATGTCCACCGGTGCGGCGATGCTAGTGAAGGGCGGGCCGGTCAATGAGCGAACCGGTAATGGGTGCATTGGTCGATCGCATAATCGACGCGATACGTCAACCAGAATTGCACATGAGAGAGATACCCATCCTTATCGGCCTCGGCATCCTTCTCATCTTTATTGTCCTGGTCGTTGTCGCGATACTTTTCGTTCACCCGAACGAAAGGCCGCTACGCCATGTGGAAGAGAAAAAGCTCCGTCGAAGTATCCGGGTTCGCTATGCGGCCGGCACGTTGGCCGGATTGCTTGCGATAGCCGCGATTGGGTCGGCGATGTATTTCTCGTCAAAG
>Ga0351944_1018_pt1 | contig 21465 bp, 18 predicted proteins | sample BONcelT113001F13_FD_205820 | JGI IMG/M metagenome (GOLD analysis project Ga0351944, IMG submission 205820) | Enriched cells from coal bed in the Powder River Basin, Montana, United States - BONCAT cells T11 rep3 HSBNCT.T11.300.1.F13 ... | reverse complement strand
AGTGGGTATGTGGGTCAACCCCGCCGGGAAACAGATAACATCCGTCGGCAGGAATCAGCTGATCCCCCGGCTGAACCAAATCCAGGCCAATTTCCGCAATTGTTTCGCCTACGATTCGCAGATCGCTCCGCTCAACCGATTCCGAAGTAACAATCGTAGCACCCTGAAGAACAATGCCCATCACAAGTCTTCCTTATCCGGCAAAGCGGATGGCCTGGGCCGGGCAGCGACTGATACAGAGACCGCAGCCGAAACAGACCGGTTCATCGATATCCGCTTTGCCGTCGGCCCAATGAATCGCTTGGTACGGGCAACTGTTCAGGCATTTGCCGCAGGAAATGCAAAGCAGTTTGTTCACTTCCGGCGCAACAGCTTCGGTGGAAAACTTATGTTCAGCGATCTTTTTCAAAGTCAGGCCCTGGATGTCCCGGACGGAAGCATAGCCGTGCGAATCCAAAAATGCATTCAGTTCTGCGGCAATCCTGCCATAAACAGACGGCCCTTTCAAAATCGCTTCTGTACATACCTGGACTGCCGACGCGCCTGCCATCAACATTTCAGCCGCATCTTTTCCGGTCGCCACGCCGCCGACGCCAATAATCGGAATTTTGACCGCCTGTGCCGCGTCAAATATGCAGCGGACCGCCAATGGTTTTATTGCCCTGCCGGATAGCCAGCCATAACCGGATTGACTGCCCATCAGCGGCAGACCGGTTTCGACGTCGATCCCCATACAGGGGCCGAAAGAATTGATCATCACCAGCGCATCCGCCCCGGCTTCCGCCACGGCAACAGCAATGTCCTGAATATTGGGGTGCGGGCTCAGCTTGACAAAGACCGGCACGTTGACTGCTTTTTTCGCCGCCCGGACCGCATCCTGTATTGGACGCAGGTCATTGCCGATATAATGGCAGGAAAGTTCCAGTGCATCGGCAAACGGACGGACGAGCGCCGCCAGTTGGGAGATTTGACCGGCAGTGTAGCCCAGTCCGATGATCAGCGGAACTCCGGCAGCCTTGGCCACGGCATATTCATGCTCAACCCATTGCTCTTTGGTCAGTTCGGACCACAGCTCCGTGTTCAGCATTCCGACCTGAACGTCAGAAATGCAGGGACGCGGCACCTGGGCAGGCTCAACTGAAATCGTTTTGCTGACAATAGCCGCGGCGCCTCCGGCAACTGCCGCGGCGCAGGCTGCCCCGTCACGTGTGGGCGGACCGGCCGCAGGCATCAGCGGCGACGCAAAATGAAGACCGCAAATTTCAACCGCTAAATCAGCCATATTGTAGTGCCTCCTTCTCTTGCAGGCCCGCCATCAGCAGACCCAACCGGTTCTCATCGGCAACCTCCGCCGGCAGGATATCCATGATTCTGCCATCAAAAAATACCGCGATCCGGTCACTCAACTTCTGCAATTCGTCCAGTTCTTCGGAGATCAGGATTACACCCATTCCGTCCAGACTCGCCATTTTCAGCATTTCATGCACATATTCGGCTGCTCCGACATCCAGTCCCCTGGTCGGGTAAGCTGCCACCAGTACTTTGGGCTTGCGGCTGATCTCCCGGGCCAAAATCAGACGCTGTATGTTTCCGCCGGACAACTTCCCCGTCGCAGTATGCAGGCTCGGCGTCTTAATCCCATATTTACGGACAAGCTGTTCACTATGGGCACAAATTTCTCTGTCATTTAAAATTATCCCTTTGGCAAAAGGAGTTTCCGCGTGATCCTTGAGCAATAAATTTTCCCAAATCTGAAACGAAGGAATCGTTCCCACATGCAATCGGTCTTCCGGAATGAATCCGAGACCCAGGTCAATGATCTTTTTGGGGGAAAACCCGGTAATCTCTTGCCCGCTCAACATTACCCTGCCTGATTCAATCTTCCGTAAACCACAAATTGCCTCGGCAAATTCTTTTTGCCCATTGCCGGAAACACCGGCAATGCCCAGAATTTCACCGGGGTGGACCCCCAGTGAAATCCCGCGCAGCGCTGGAGTTCCCATATTGTTTAAAACAGCAAGTTGATCCACACTGAGCACGCAATCGCCGGTAAACGCCCGGGGCTTCTTTTCAAAGGGGGGCGAGTCGCGCCCCACCATCAGTCGGGCCAATTCTTCGAGACTGGTCTCGGCGGTGTTGAGCGAACCGACTTTTTTCCCGTCGCGCAAGACCACCACCCGGTCGCTGACAGCCATGACCTCATGAAGTTTATGACTGATCATGATCACTGACAGCCCCTGAGCCACCATCGACCGCAGCAAAATGATCAGATCCTGTGCTTCCTGAGGGGTCAGCACTGCCGTCGGTTCATCCAGAATCAGCAGGTCGGCGCCCCTGTAAAGCGCCTTGATGATCTCCACCCGCTGCTGCTCGCCCACGCTCAGTTGCCAGACATAAGCCTCCGGGTTTACGGACACGCCGTAAGTCGCTCCGATTTCGACGATTCGGCGCGCCACCGGCGCCAAATCCAATAGGGCCCCTTTTTCCGAAGGAAGCCCCAAAGCCACATTTTCAGCAACAGTCAGTGTCGGTACAAGCATAAAATGCTGGTGTACCATGCCAATCCCTTTGTCGATTGCCATCCGGGGAGAGTTGATATGAACCTGTTCGCCATTGATCAGGATTTGTCCGCCATCCGGTTGATACAACCCATACAGGATATTCATCAATGTTGTTTTTCCGGCGCCATTCTCGCCGAGCAGCGCCAATACTTCACCGGATGAAATATCGATGCTGACCCGGTCATTGCTGAGAACTCCGGGAAAACGTTTGGTGATGTCCCGCATTTCCAAACGTTCGATCCTTGCGTTCATACAATCCCCTCTCCCCGGACAGTGAATTTAATTTATTTTTTCAGATCGATTTTTAATGTCCCTGCAGCAATATCTTTTTTGGTTTTTTCAATAACCGCCTTCACATCTGCCGGAATTTTCGCTTCCAGCTTCGGATTGTATTTCAGTTCCAGCATGCCGTCAGCAAACGACAGGGTCAGATGCTGGCCTCCCAATGTATTTGCTTTCCGCAGATCGATAATTTTGGTTAGAACCTTTTCCCAGTTGTAAACTTGTGACGCCAGAACAGCGTCCGGCGCAACCTTGCTTTGGTCCATATCGGTGGACAACCAGTAAATGCCCGGCTTGCCTGCCACAGCCTTGATCGCGCCAACAGCCTGCTGGCTCGATCCGGTCAGGAAATCGGCGCCTGCATCCATGTGGGTTTTGGCGATTTCTCCAGCTTTGACTATCTCATTGAAGGAGCCGGTATAGGCGATCCGGGTTTTCACATCGCCGCCCGCAGCAGCGACTCCCATCTGAAAACCCTTGTTGTATTTGATAGCATCGCCCGCTTCAACAGGACCGACGATGCCGACAATTTTGGATTTTGACATTTTTGCGGCAAGAATGCCCATGACATAGGCGCCTTCCTGAGCCTGAGGATCATAGGCAAAAATATTGGGCCCGGTCTGGAATCCGGTTCCATAGGCAAAAGTTACCTTGGGAAACTCTTTGGCGATCTCGGAAACAACACTTTGATATTGGGCGCCGTGGGCAATGATGATGTCAAAGCCCTGTGTTGCATACTGACGAATAGCTGCACCGGCGTCGACCGGTTTGCCCATCCGTTCGCTGATAGCTAATTCAATCCCATCTTTGGACTGGGACTGGATTTTTTTCACGGCTTCATACATCGACTGAGCCCAGGCCATATCATCGATAGTACTTGGTAAAACAAGGGCGATTTTTAATTTCTGGGTGGCCGCAGCTTTCGGAGCTTCGGCTTTCGGCGCGGCAGGTTTTGTGTCGCCACCGCAACCGACCAGTATCAGGGAAAGAATCAGGGCCAGAATAAGGGGCAGGACTTTTCGGATGTTTTTCATACAATGCTTCCTCCTCTAAACTTTGAATAGGTTCTGATTTTTATATCAGCCCCGGACGCCCCGCTCATACGGCTTGCCCAATGCCGCCGGCGGCCACACTCTTCCATATGAAACCATCAGGGCAATGATAGTCACTATATAAGGCAGCATCACTGCCAGTTCATAAGGGAAATTGATGCCCAGCACCTGTACCCACAGCTGGAACGAGTCGGCCATGCTGAACAACAACGAGCCGGCCAGAATCCCCCACGGACTCCAGCGGCCGAAATAGACCAGCGCAATCGCAATAAATCCGCGCCCGGCAGTGATATTATCGGCAAACATATGGGTGTTGGCGACTGTCAGGGTCGCGCCGGCCAAACCGGACATCATTCCGCCGATGATCAGGCATTGATAACGGATCCTGGTGACGCTGACACCCAGGGTATCAACTGCCTGGGGCGTCATTCCGACCGCCCTCACGCTCAGTCCCCAAGTCGTCCGAAACAGGACAAACCAGAAGATGGGAACCATCAGAAATGCAAAATATACTATGACATTATGATTGAAAAACATCAAACCCAACAAGGGAATTTCACTTAAGAACGGAATCTTCCAGGGCTTCAGGCCGGCGATGGTCTGAATTCCGTCCACATAAAGGCGGAAAAATAGCCCTGAAAGCCCCCAGCCAAGCATTGAAAGGCCGATCCCGCTGATTCCCTGTTCGGCTTGCAAAGTCACGCTGACAAACGCCATCAGCAAGCCCATCAGACCGCCGACTAAGATCGCGGCGGCAAGTCCCAGCATAGGCGACTGGCTGATGAAAGTAACGTAAAAGCCGGTAAAGGCTCCCATCAGCATGATTCCTTCAAGGCCCAGGTTAAATACCCCGGACCGCTGACTCAGCATTTCGCCCAGCGCCGCGAGCAGATACGGGGTAGCCAGCCGTATACCCGTGGCAACGACTCCGATCAGGATTCCCTGGTCAATAAAATCGGCCATCTAAGAAACCTCCCCCGACCTACGGCTCCAACGGACTTTCCATTCATTCAGCAGCTCCGGCCGGCGGATGAAAACATCACTGGCCACAACAAACAGGATGACAAAACCCTGGATCACCAGCACGATTGCCGCCGGAATGCTGACGGCCCGCTGCATCATGTCTGCGCCGAGAATCAGCGCGCCAAACAGAATCGAGGCCGGAATGATCCCGATCGGATGCAGGCGGCCAAACAGGGCTGCCACAATTGCGCTGAAACCGTAGCCAGAAGAAATATCCTCCAGGGCCCGGTGATGAACGCCCAAAACTTCTACGGTGCCGGCCAGACCGGCCAGTGCCCCGGCAAAAACCATCGACAGGGACATGTAAAAAGGCACATTGATTCCTGCATACCGTGCAGCAGCCGGTCCTGCGCCAACCGCACGCAGCCGGTAACCTATCGTCGTATGCATCAGAAGGTAATAAATCAGCACGGCCAACCCCAAAGCCAAAATAAAGCCGGTGTTAAACCGGGCGCCAGGAATCAGCCGGGTCATCCAGACCGCTTCCGGAACCAAAGCCGTCTGCGGAACGCCGGTTCCATAGGCGACTTCCTGCGGGTCGATCAAAATTCCCCGAATCAGTAATAGATAAAGCTGCGCTGCAATCTGATTCAACATCACGGTACTGAGAATTTCATTTACGTTGAGTTTTGCTTTCAGCACCCCGGCGATCCCGCCCCAGATCCCGCCGGCAATGGCGCCGGACAACAACACCAGCGGGAACAGGAGCAACATCGGCAGATTGGCAAGGGTCAGGGCAATTCCCGCCGAAGCAATTGCACCAACCAGAATCTGGCCTTCGCCGCCAATATTCAAAACGCCGCTACGGAAAGAGATGATGATCCCCAATCCGGTCAGCAACAGCGGCGTCGTCCGGACCAGCACTTCAGTAATGCCGAAGCTGCTGGAAAAAGGACCGGTCAACATGACCCGGTATGCCAGGATCGGGTCTGACTTGGCCAACAAAATAAACACTGCGCCGATCAGCAAAGCCCCCAGCAATGCCGACATCAGAACGATGACCGTCCTTCCTCTCAAGCCAACGCTTCCTCCTAAAAAAACGCCCTGCGGCGATACTCCCCGCAGAGCGTCCTCGCTCCATTACACAAATGTCTCTGTTCCCTGCATCAGTTTACCTTATTTTGTCGAATTCGTCCAGAGAATATTGATCAAAACCTTCGCCAGACTTCCCTGGCCAGCTCGCGGGCCCGCGATGCAATTTCCACCTTGTCGGTGATCAGAATCCGGCGGTCCTGCATCAGGACCTTGCCGTTCACCACCGTCGTGACCACCGACCGGCCCGACAGGCCGAATAAAACATGACCGCTGATATTGTCCGCGTCCATCGGGGTCGGCGGGTCATAGTCGAGAACGATCACATCGGCCAGCGATCCGGGGACAAGCTTTCCCAAAGTTTCGCCAAAACAGGCCGAGGCAAAGCCGGCATTTTGTTCAAACAGCATCGTGTGCGGCTCGACCCATCCTGCCGCCGCATTCTGCTGCTGATGTTTGTGCAGCAGATTGGCCACCTTCAGCGATTCCAACATGTCACAGGTGTAACCATCGGTTCCCATGCCAACCCTGACGCCTTTTTCCATCAGTTCCAGCACTGGGGCGCACCCGACTGCATTGCCCATGTTCGATTCCGGATTATGGACGACCAAAGGCTGTTTTTGCCTCAGTATGTCCATTTCCCTGCCCGCCACATGGACACAATGGGCGGCAATCGAGTCCGGGCGCAGAACGCCGAAATCATCGAGCCGTTCAACTACCCTTTTGTTATAACGTTTCTGACAATCCGTCACGTCGGACAGAGCTTCCGCCGTATGGATATGGCAACCGGCACCCAGTTCCGCAGCCCTCTCGGCGCTCCGGCGCAACAGGCCATCGTTCAACGTAAACGAGGCATGCAGGCCGAATAGCCCGCGACGCATCGAATCTTCAGTTTTTTGACAGTCCCGAATATATTCGGTGTTCTCTTCGATCCCCTGCCGGGCGACCTGTTCTCCGTCGCGATCCGACACCTCGTAACTCAGGCAGGTTCGCAGGCCCAAATCGCGACACGCGTCCGCCAATTTGAACAAACTGCCGCTCACGCAGCCGGTACTGGCATGGTGATCGAATACCGTCGTGGTTCCGTTCTGGATACAGCCAATCAGTGCCACTGCCGCACTGTAATAGACGTCCTCCAGCGTCAGCACCTTGTCCAGCCGCCACCACAAACGGGTCAGAATATCGTTGAATTCCTGTGGAGACTGGTCTTTCAGATCCATTCCGCGGGCAAAGCTGCTATAGAAGTGCATGTGGGTATTGATCAGGCCGGGCATGATCACGCCGCCCCTGGCATCGACAAAAGTTGCCCTTGGATACTTTGCCTTCAGATGGGATGTAAGCTCCACCCCGACAATTTTATTATCTTTGACCGCAACGCAGCCGTTTTCCAGAAACGGAGTTTTCGGATCGCGGGTAATCAGATTCCCGTTGCCAATCAATAACATACCGTTGACACTTCCTTCATCTTAAGCGGGTTTTCGTGCCTGAAGCGATATCAAATCACATTTAAATGATAACAGAAAAACAAGACGAAGAAAACACTGTCGGACTTAAGTCGAAACGCCAAAATCGAATAAAAAAACCCCCTGTATCCTACAGGAAGTTATGATAAATCAATGCTTTCGTCATAAACTGCTTTTAATTCTTTCAATCAGGTGACTGCTGCCAAAAAACGATCATCAGCATGTCGCCTGCCTTGACTTCATAGGGATCACGGTTGATGAAAACCTTGTCATAATTATATTCATAAATACCTTCTTTGAATACTGCAAAAGCTCTATGGGAGCTGCCCCACTCGGACGGAACGAACAATTTGGCAATGTTATCCAACGTCTCTCCGGCCACTACCGTATACTCAACGGTTGTAAGCTTAAGCTCCCCGGCCTCTACGGTATTCCAACACATGAAAGTTAGCACCAGAAGTGTCGCCAATAGTTTCCGAATATGCATTTTCATACCCTTTCTCAGGCATTGTTTGTTTCTCAAAGTCAAAATTACATAACACCAAAATATTTCATGAGTATGACCGCAAGAACAACGGCTATGATCGTGTACAACATTTTTAGACACCCGCCTTTTTGCTTTTATTGATTGACTTTTACCGGGAATGTGATCAACAAAGAAAAATATTCAAGAAGACTGACCCATCATCAGGCATATTCGCCTCTATCTATAGTCTATGCTTTTTTCATCCATAGTACATTAGCACGGCGAAACGAAAAAGAAAACCGGAAAGCCGGAGCGACTTATAACACCGTTATAAGCCGCTCCGGTTCTTACTCAAAAACAGCCTTAATACTATCAGCTGCTAAAGGATGACGGGGCTTGGCTGTGAGTGCCATTTTTCTTCCCCCAAAGCATTACGAATGCAAAAAACGCTATTCGTAACGGAGCGCGTCAATCGGGTCAAGCCTGGCCGCTTTTCGGGCCGGGTACAGTCCAAATATTACACCAATCAGGACCGAAAATCCAAAAGCCAATGCAATAGTGAAACCTGAGATAACCGTAGCCCAGCCCAATATGGCGGATATGGCGTAAGAAGCTCCAAGCCCCAGAAGGATTCCAATCAGTCCGCCAGTTACGCCAATAACGATCGCTTCAATAGGAAATTGCAGCAAAATGTTCGAGAAAGTTGCTCCAAGTGCCTTACGGACACCGATTTCCCTAGTTCGTTCAGTAACCGATACCAGCATAATATTCATGATGCCGATTCCGCCGACCAATAGTGAAATCGCCGCCGTGTTTCCCAACAGCAAAGTAATGGTGTCTGTCGTTTCAGTTGCGGTATCCATCAATGCGGTCAGATTGCGAACGCTGAAATCGTTGGCTTGCCCCGCTTGTATCCGGTGCCTTTTATGTAATAAAGCCGTGACATCCTCCAACACCTGATTTACTGAATCGGCATTCTCAGCCTGTACGCTGATTGACTGGACATGATTTATCCCCATCATTCGTTCCTGCGCCGTCTTTAAAGGCACCAGAATCATATCATCCTGATCCTGTCCACCGGCAGACTGACCTTTCGTCGCCAGCACGCCGATCACCCGAAATGTCGACTTGTTGATCCGGATGACCTGACCGACCGGACTGATCCCGCCGAATAAATTGTCAACGACAGTCTTTCCCAGTACTGCCACCCGGTCACGCGCTTCAAGCTGTTGAGAAGTAATAAACGTCCCATCGCTAAGCTCAAAATTGCGCACAGTCATATAATCCGGCGTTACTCCCTGCATTGACGTTATCCAGTTATTCCCTCCGGATACTGCCTGGTACTGTCTTTGAACCTGGGGCGCGACGAAGCTGACGCCGCTGATTTGACGGGATATTGCCAGAGAATCTTCGTAGGTCAGGGTCGTCGTGCCGCCCGCTGCCAGCCGCACACCGGAAGGAGCAGTTGAGCCGGGCATCAACAGCACATCACCGACCGACAGACCGCTAACGACTTCGATCTGGTCTTCACTGGACAATCCGGTGGTAATCTGGGCGGGCTTAGTTTTCCCATCGAGTCCCACCAACTGAACAATGCGCTGCCCGTCCTTATTATCTTTTATTGCCATCAAGGGAATCATCACGACATTATTGCGTTCACCTACATTGAAAGAGACCCTCGCCGTCATCGTCGGCTTGAGCAGTCCTCCCGGCGAATCCACATCAATGTAGACAGTGTAGTAGACCACGTTTTGCGTGATATTGGCTTTATTGGAAATGATTTGCACGACTCCGCTGAAAACTTTTTCCGGATAAGCATCTACGGTAAATCGCACCTTCTGATCCAAATTTATTCTTCCTATGTCGGATTCATCCACAAGGGCCTGTATCTGCATTTTTCCCAGATCAGCCACCGTCAGCAGCACCATCGGATTGGATATGCCGGGCGCAACAGTCTGTCCGGCGGGAATCGGCTTGCCGATAACCATCCCGTCTATCGGTGCACGAATGACTGTATCTTCAAGGCTGGAAGACATATCGTCATAAACTGCCTGGGCCACCGCATAACTTGTTCGGTCCGAATCCAGTTGCTGCCGTGATAATGCGCCATTTTCGGTCAGAATTTGACTTCGCCGGTAAATGGCCAATGTGTTTTCCAGTTTGGCCCCGGCTTGAGCAAGCTGCGCCTGAAGCTGACGATCATCGAGCACAATGATGACCTGACTGGCTTTAACCATGTCATTTTCGTTGACGCGCACTTCGGTAATCTGCCCGGTGATCCGCGAACTGACATCTACACTGTTGACCGGCGAAAGAGTTCCCGTAGCGGACACCACCGCGATAATATCACCACGCCCAACTTTATACGGACTACCCGTGTGAGCTGGAATCTTAGCAGTCTGATAAGCCTGATAGCCATAAATAGCTGCGGCAGCGATCACCGCCGCAGCAAGGAACCACCATTTTTTCGTCTGGCATAGGCCATAATATCTTGCATCGCCCTTAGACTCCTTTATACAGAACAATCAGTTGCTCTTTGCGCCAGTACGGGTCAGTCTTTAAGTTTGGCGAGGAGTTGGTCATTATACTGCTTCTCATTTATCAGTGACCGCACCCTGGCCAGCAGTTCACTCTTGGCAACTGGTTTGGACAGGAAGTCGTCCGCTCCCGCGTCGAAAGCTATCACGCGATCTTTAACTTCACACAGCGAAGTGACCATGACAACAGGAATCCTCCGGGTTCCCTCCTCACTCTTTAATTGCCTGAGAACTTGAAAACCGTCCAGTCCGGGCATCAAGATATCAAGCAGAATAATATCCGGCGCGCTTTTCAAAACAGATTTCATACATTGTTCGCCCGAGTCGTATAAGTTCACACTATAGCCTTCCGGCGAAAGCATGGCTTCCATCAGGCACAAGTTTATCGGGCTGTCATCTACCACCATGACTGTGGCCTGTTGCTTCATTTTATCCTCCTTGATTGCCTTTCTCGGTTTAGTCAAACTCTGAACGATTGCATCAAATCTCGCTGCAAACATCCTGCCGCTGCCAAATGTTCATGTTATGCATCAAAATGCTATTTTTCACGAATGACAAAACAGCAACTTATTCAAAAAACACGGCGGGTTCCTTACAAAGGCCGATACTCAGCAAATAGATTAGCCAGGTACAATACTACAGCAATTGCGAAAAGAACAGGAAGCAGTCCAACCAGGGTAAAAGGAACAAACCACATTATTGCCATTAGTCCGACGATAATCCACAGCATTGCCTTTACCTCCGTTTTTAATTATTCACCAATAACTCCTTACAACCTATAGAAAGTTGGCCGCCTCTGGTCTGGACTGCACGGAAGGCGCCGATATTGCCTTAGGCACGAGTTTTACCGGTGCGGTCACTGCTTGAGGTGTCTTTTGAACTGGCGGCAGTAATTTTGGTATATCGGCGCCCGACTGCAGCCTGGTCGCCGTTTTTGTTGGAATCCCGGGTTTAACCGGCAGTGCAGGTTTGACCGCAGAATCGGCGCCCTCGTCAAGATATGCATTTGCAGGTAAATTTCGTCTATACTCATCTGCCATTAATAATGCTGCTTCATAAACAGAGCCGAAAAACGGGGCTCCTTGCAGCTCTGAGACTTTTTGCCGGGTATTCATTATATCGGGAATCCAGAAACTGATATTATTTATATAGTATGGCAAGCCCTCCACCACGTGGGTCTTGATTTCACCATTCAGACCCTGATTGAATTGACTGGCAAGCCCAAGCATCAAAGGAATTGGCACATCGGTTTCCAGCGCTGAAACGACCTCGCGAATAATGGCAGGAAGTTTCAAGAAAAGGGTTGCAGAAGACATTTCAACCATAACGGCCTTTAAAAACTGCTGCTGCCGACGAGCACGACCTATGTCGCCTTCTTCATCCCGGAACCTTACGTACTGAAGCGCGCTGCTGCCGTCAAGGCGTTGCATTCCTGGATTTAAGTCAATGACATAATGATCCCAGGTATCCACATACTGCATCCTCTCTTTTACGTCGATATTGATTCCGCCAAAGGCATCCACAACACGTCCAAAACTCGACAAATCCACTTTGGCATAATAATCCACGCTGATGCCCAAAAAATCTTGGATCGCCATTTTTGAGACGGAAACTCCGCCAACCATGAAAGCGTGATTGATTTTATCCCAACCGCGCCCCCTGATCCAAACCCGGGTATCACGAGGTACAGACAGAATGGACGCTTCTCGGGTTTTCGTGTCAATCATCGCAACCAGTAAAGCATCTGAACGCCCCGGGTCATTTTCTTTCGGTCGTTCATCTACCCCAAGAAGCAAAATGTTCAGTTTATGGGGAAGATAAATACGCTTTTCTTTCGCTTCAACTTCTTCTATGTCAGTGTGGATATCTGAACTTTCAGTCGGACTGCTAACAGGACTGTTTTTAAGCCGTCCACTTGCAAAGAGTTCTCCCGACCACCAATAAGCGAGAGGCCCGGCCATGGAGGCAAAAATTGCCAGAGATATCAGGCATAATAACAGCTCGCGCTGCGTCCAATGTCTTTTGTCAGTCTTTTTTTCGGCCGGCTTAACAATCATAGTACCCCTTCAATCGAACCCATTTCATTTCACTCGCGGGTCATTGTATTTTTAAAAGGCGACCTGCTTCAACCCCGTCATAGCATACATGGCCCGCCTTTCCCTTAAAGCAGCTTTTCAATGCAACCCTCTGGCAACCACTGATGCGCATTATAAGTTCTATTTATACTTTATGCTTATTTTAGGCATATCACATTAGAACAAAGAAATGAAGTTTAGATAAGAAAGCCGGATTAGTTTTGTTACAATGGCACAAATCTAATCCGGCAAAAATTGGATCTGGCAAAGGAGTCCATTCCCAATGCTTATCTGGTAAAGACCTGCTTTTTGAACAAAGCCATCAATCATCCTATCTTTTGTAATTGGCTGCTTCTGTTGTGTCTTCCGTCCTCCTGGAATTGACCAGTTCAGCCATTTGCCGTTTCAGCAATAGCAGTTCGTTTTGTTGTTGCTGAAGCTGCTGTTTCAAATTGTCAATTTCAGTTGTGTCCACCCTCGTTGCCACCCTCTTCGTAGCGCGTCCGAAACGGAAAGTCACTCCGCCTCGATACATGGTGTCGGAGCCGGAGAATGCCATTCCGGCATTCACGAGCGTCGAATCATTGACATAATGATTGATACCCACTGCCATGGCAGTATTCCCATGATAACTTCCAACGCCGATACCGAACTGAGTTCTCGCGCCAGAATCGTAGTCGAGCGGCATGATCCCCGTCAATGCTGCCGCAAGGGCGCCGCTGCGGTATATCATGGCTGCAGTATTGGCATTTGCCATTCGAAACTGACCCATATTGACAGCGTCCGTGTTGGAAGTTCCAGGGGCAACGTTGGTAATCTGACGTTCATAGCCAGGCGCACCAACCGATACTGTGTCGGCACGGTCGGCAATAGAACCGGTTCCCAGTGCCACACTGTTGCCAGCGCTGGACAGACTATTTTGGCCAATGGCCGTGCTTTCTGTCCCTGTGGCTCTGGCATTGTCACCATAAGCCGAACTGGAATAGCCGCTTGCCAAGCTGTTTGCACCGGTCGCTGTGCTGAAATTTCCAGTGGCATGGGCGTTGTCGCCTGAAGCTATGCTGGAAATTCCGCTTGCCAAACTTCTATAACCTGTAGCTGTGCTGTTGGCGCCGCTGGCTGTGCTGTCTTGACCGATAGCCGTGCTGTTGGCGCCTGTGGCTCTGGCATTTTCACCTATTGCTGTGCTTGAATATGCACTGGCATAGCTGTTTTCGCCTATGGCCGTACTATAATCACCAATGGCCTGAGCGTTGTCGCCATAAGCCGAGCTGGAATAGCCACTGGCTATACTGTTGAACCCGGCGGCAGTACTGTAATCGCCGCTGGCCGTACTTGTTGCACCAATAGCAGTGCTGTTGGCGCCAGTAGCTGCGCCACTGTTGGCTCCATCAGCTCCCTGCGGACCAGTCGCTCCGGTTGCTCCGGCAATTCCCTGCGGACCCTGTGGCCCGGTTGCTCCGGTTGCTCCGGTTGCTCCGGTTGCTCCGGTTGCTCCGGTTGCTCCGGTTGCCCCGGTTGCTCCGGTTGCCCCGGTATCACCCTGCGGCCCGATAGCTCCGGTTGCTCCAGTTGCCCCGGTTGCTCCAGTTGCTCCGGTTGCCCCGGTATCACCCTGCGGACCCGGCGGCCCGGCTGGACCTGTTGGACCGGCTGGTATGGCAGCAATTGCTGCATTCAACTGACCCAGATTCACTGCATCAGTCGGTGCAGTTCCTGCAGCTACATTTGTAATTCGCCGTTCGCCGCCCACATAACCAACAGAAACCGTATTGGGCGCGTAGGTGATCGACCCTGCGCCCAGAGCCACGCTGTTGGCAAAAGTAGCTGTGGCGCCGTAGCCCAAAGCCACGCTGTCTGTGGCGCCAGCAGCTACGCTTGACTGGTAGCCGATGGCTATCCCGTTGACTTCGGACACTGTGGCCGCATCTGTGGCAGTTGCTGCGCCACCGATGGCTATGCTGTTGGTCGCGTTAGCGGTGGTGTTGGCGTAGGCTCCGATAACTGTGCTGTTGGGAGCCAGGGCTGATGAATTGGCGCCGAGCGCCGTGCTGTATTCACCATATGCATGGCTTAAGTGACCGACGGCTGTGCTTTCGATTTCCCTGGCGTGACTTAAGTGGCCGATAGCCACGCTTTCTGCAGCCGTAGCATCACTATAGTACCCGATGGCTGTACCAAAGGTACCGGTGGCTACGCTATAACCACCGTAGGCTGTTGTGTAATCGCCATAAGCTTTGCTATGAAACCCGTAAGCCGAGCCGTCTGCGCCGGGAGCGGCGGCAAAATCCCCAACCGCAGTTCCATTGGTGCTTGTGGCCTCCGGGCCTGTAGCACCTGCGACATAAGCCCAGGCAGTGCTGGTCATTAAAAAAATCGACATTGTGCATATTGCAACTATTTTGGTTTTTACACTACTGGTCAGATTCATTTACTTTCCCTCCCTTCAAATGTGTAAACTCCTTTTTTCAATATCTTCAGTGCATGAAACTGCCTGAATTCTTATGCACATTATCGTTGCAATTGTTTCGCAGAATATTCGCGGGCACCAACAACTCTGATTTTGTAAGTCGCGATCATTTCATCATTTACCACGACCTGGTAGGTATACATCCCCATCTTGGCCGCAAACTTCCAGTCTACCGTGAGGTGCCGAAATTCCTGGTTATTTTTCACAGTGCTGCTTTTGTGCTTTGCGGAAGTTACAACCTTTCCTGTGACATCTTCGATAATTTTCTGTTCGACATTGTATGTTCCAACTAAAAACATGATCTGATCGAGCGTGGTGAATTTAAGGTTGGAAGCGGTTGCCCCTGCTGACAGTTCAAAAACAACGCTGATTGGCCCTGTCACAAAACAGCCTTTCCCATTTATGCAGTCGATCTTTTCCGCCATCACGTGATTTATCATGACTGCGCCAGCCGCCTGACAAACCGTTGATCCAAGGATGCTTAAAAGAAAAATTGTTACAATGATTTTTCTCATGGCCCTCTCCCTTCACACTTTTGTCAAATGTCAAAAAACCTGCATTTATGCTGCAATGCTGGGTATTTTTTCATGACCCCCACCTCTTAAACAACACAATGTTATTGTTCGATCAGGTTCACCCGCAGCTTGCACCGCGTTCATTCTTTCAACGCGGGGGAGCATGTACACCGATTTTCAGTTCGTACACTTTGGCGAATGCCACGTTAACCGGCCAGACCGGTTCTTTTAGCATTAAATAGTCCTTCTTGAACGGTGCAAGCTTTGCAAGATATTTCCTCTGTGAAGTTGTATCGTTTTTGTAGATATCAGGAAAAATCCTTACATACAGACCGTCATTTTTCTCCACGAAGCTGATTGTCTCATAGACAATCCTTACCGGCGTGCCAATCGTTACTAGTTCAAAAAGCTCTTCAACATCGGGGTTGTACATCCGCACGCAGCCTCGGGAAATCGGATATTCGACTGTCCACAGCTTATGCGTTCCATGTATCCCATAGGCGGGAGCAAATTCAATCCACCGCCTGCCCAGTGGATTTTTCGGACCTGGCGGAACAGGTGTCTTGTCAGCAACTTTTGAGGTAGGGATCCAGGTAGGATTGACTTCTTTAAAAGTAACGGCAAATTTTCCGATCGGCGTCTGATCCTCATGGGTTCCAACTGCCACCTCATATTCTTTGACCACCAATGTCCCATCCATCAGGCGAAGTTTATATTCCGGAATATTCAATACTATTTCCGGACTTGCCATTAGGCTGGAACAGGAAATGATCAACGAGACCAGTGTCATTATGATGATTCGCATAATACTCCTCTCCGCTGTTCAGAGATTATAGACCCCTACTTAAAGCCCGATGTAATTGCTGCTCTCCCATCTGCCTCTAAAAGCCCGGCCGTTTCTAAGCGTAAGCGTCCCTTGCCCATGCATCTGCCCATTGACGAAGTCGCCTTCGTACCGGGCGCCCTTTATCCATATCTGGACGCCTTTCCCGTTCGGCAAATCAGAGGTCCAATCTCCTTCGTACCGCTCACCGTTGGCAAAAGACTGCGCTCCTTTGCCGGACCTCAAGCCGAAGACGAAGTCCCCCTCGTACCGTGCCCCTCGGGCAACCCAGACAAAGGATCCCTTCCCATGTTCCCTGCCGTGAAAATACTGACCGATATATTTGTCACTGGTTTCGCCGGCTTCCATCCATTGCAGAGTTCCGGTTCCTTCGACATACCCGTCTTTGCATTCACCCGTCCATGTAAAGGTTGTGTCTTTTCCCGGATTATAGCTCCATGCTTTACATCCGGTTTGCTTATCCACCTGCCAGCTTCCCAGTGCATATGCCGGACTGATCATAACAAACAATATGATCAGGCATATGGCAACGGCAACAATAATGCAATTCCCGCACGATTCTATTTGAGCTTTCACCTGACACCCCCCCTTCTGATGTTTTCCGACCTATCTTTTCAAAGAATTCATCAATATCTAAAAGTATTTCGCTTTGGACGCAACTTTTTCTTAACATCTATCTATTTATACATTAAGCCAATTTCACGTTTATTACATTAGACCGAAGCAATGAATTTTATCCAAAAAAACCTGAGCTGTCTTATAATATTGGTATAAAACGCCCCTGGCTGATATTTATATATCGTTTGAGCTGATACAACGCCAGGGAAAACGACTTACACTATCTGATCCTCTGGCCGCTCCAGGCCGCGCTTTCACTGCCCATGGCAACAGCCGCCGACAGCAAAGCGCCAAGCGCAGTAAAATATTTCGATCCCTTCTCATAGGTTCGTCCGTCAAGAAGAACTCCGTCCGAAACTCTGAAAACGGCTTGTTCTATGACGACAAGGTCATATGCTTCATCCGGCTTGGACATGAGACCGCCGCTATATTTGGCGGGATCTTCCTGCTTTTCTCCCCATATTTTCGCAATCACCATTCGATCGCAGCCTGCTTTCGCGGCTTCCAGGCGTAAGGTTTCGAACTGATCAGCATCGATTAGGCCTGATCCTCCAATAACATAAGCGGGCACGGAGTCACGATATTGATCCAGCAATACTTCGCGCATATATTTGAATTCCCCGGTCAAGTGCCTGGGCAAATCGTTCTTGATTGCCGCTATGTACAACCGCTTGCCGTCTTTCGCCAGGGTTCCGGCTGGCACGGATGCTGCCGGCACCCCTTCCCGTTCGGCTGCCAACCGCTTGTCATAGTAATACTTGATGGCGCAATCCAGGTAAATATATGGATAATGTTTTTCATCAATGGTATGCCCGTCAATCTTCCAGACAACTTCACGGCCAAATTGACTAAACCCCCCGGCAATCCTCTGTAGGGCCTCGGGAATCGGATCCCCTGCCACAACAACCCGGACCAGATTTAAAACAGGTGCATATTTTTTGGCAAAAACTTCATTACCCACCGCAGGAGCTGCAAATGTCACAATTTTAAGCTGCTCCGGGTTTACACCCAGGCTGATGAGCCGGGCTCCCAACAATGTGGCGGCGCTGCCTCCAGAACTGTGTCCGGTCAGATATACTTTCCAATCCGGATGGGTCAGCAATAGCTCATGCAGTTTTCGCCCCGGTGTCTCGACTGCAGGAGGCTGAACTTCGGTGGCCAAGGTTGTCTGCACATATTGATGGAAGCCTTTGTGGACCAGGAGCGCCTGATTGGAGAGATTATCTTTTCTGTCAGCATTTGCTGCAAATTCGTCGATAGTTGTTCCGGCAAAGTATACCTTTCCAGCCCTGAAAACCAGCTTCATCCCTTCGACATTATGAGTTCCGGCAATCGCCAGCAAATAGGTTGACGGCATTGCCTGCCCGCCCTTCCAGGCCAGCAAAAAATTTGCCTGGGCATTCGCGTCCTTTTCAATGTAAGGGATCGTTAACCAACCGTCACTGCGCATGACGGATGCGGCAATGTCGCCGTCCGCACCAGGATATGATGCAAAACTGGCCACAGCTGTCAAATACAACAACCGGGCTTCCTGGAAATCTTCTGCCGGTCCGGTTTTCGCCGATACTGGCAATAGTAAACAAAAACCCAAAATTGAGCAAATAAATATCTGCATGACTTTCTTCATTAGATTACACCTCTTTACTACAGCCTATGACATGTACCCTCCGGGTACATTAGCATGGCAAAACGAAGTTAATACAAGAAAACAGGCCAGATTTATAACAATGTTATAAATCTGGCCTGTTTTCTTGTATTATGAAAAACCCGCCTCGATCAGGAGGAAATGGACAACAGCTTCATCGCAGCAATCAGGTTCATCCGCGTCACAGGCTCATCCAAATCAACCCCCAGTATGTCCTCAAGCTTCTTCTTGCGAAACACCACGGTTTGTTTGTGAATGAATAGCCGGTCTGCGATGACCTGGAGAGAATCGCCTGAAATAATCGCTTCCAACGTGCCCAGCTCCTCCATGGCATTTTTCGCCGGTTTTTTATTGACAATCGGACCCAGATGCTCCTCAACGAAATGCCGGGCCTGGACAGAACCCGGATCTTTGACCATAAACTGGATAAACCCCAGATCATGCCAATGATATACATTTTTTCCCGGTATGAGGGCGGGTCCGTATTTCAAAGCTGCACAGGCCTGCTCATAAACGTCGGCAATATCGGACACTTCTCCTGCGGAGTGGGCAACTCCTGCGCAAATCATGACTTCGATCCAATATCGCGAAACAATATAGATCAGTTTTTCCGAGGCCAGTTTAACTTTTTCAACCGTCACAGCACCATTTCGCAGGTTCGGCAAGGACTGGATGACTGCCACACCTGACGGAGTTTGCCAGACAACGCCAATCCCCGAATCCTGAAGAAAATCAATCAACAGGTTGATCTGCTGTTGTCTCTCAAACCATTCTCTTTCTGGGGATCCCTCAACCAAATATTTGTCAGGAATCCCCATTACATGCACAACAAAGGGCGCTTCCGGCCTTATCCCTATTTGTCCCAACTCACCGATCAACTCGGCTTGAGAAAGACGGCGGTTAATACCCTCATTTAAAATGTCGCGACGCTTTTGACGGGAATATTGCCGCTGCTTTTCCTGCTCCGCCCGCCGGGCGGCGGTTACGTCCACCCCTACGCATAGTAATCCTTGTTCTCCCGTTTTCTTGTCCACAACAACCCGATTGGTCCAGTCCACCCATACCCTGCGCCGAGCCTTGGTGATGTTTTCATGCGTATAACGCTGGTAACCCTCAATTTTGCCTATAAGACCCTCGGCAATTTCCTTGAGGTTGCGTCCCGTCGATTCAAACTCGGGCAGAATGGTTTGACTTTCCGTCCGACCCATTAGTTCCGATGCGTCATAACCAAAAAAGGACAGACCGTATTCGTTCATGAAATTGATTTGGCCTGATCCATTCGTGGCGAAAATAATCACATTGGCATCGTGGACAAGTTCACGATACCGCTGTTCGCTTTCGGCCAATTGGTCATTATACTTCTTAATTTTGAGCAGGGAACGAACCCGCGCCAGTAATTCCACTTTCGACACCGGCTTGGACAGAAAGTCATCCGCGCCCGCTTCGATCGCCGCCACTCTGTCTGTCAGATCCGACAGGGATGTTACCATGACCACGGGTATCATACGGCTTTTTTCGAGTGACTTCAACTGCCTGATCACCTGAAACCCATCCAGATTGGGCATCATGGCGTCCAGTAGAATCACATCCGGCGCATCTATACAAACTGTCTCAAGACATGCCTTCCCGGACTCGCACAAAATTGCGCGGTAACCTTCAGGAACAAGCATCGCCTCCATCAGGCAAAGGTTCACCGGATTGTCATCCACCACCATGACTGTGGGCTGGTGTATCATTCTGTCTTCCATGTTTGTTGCGTTTCCTTTTCCAACATCTGTGCCACGATTCTCGGAAGTTCACGTGTATCAATCGGTTTAACCATAAATCCGTTCACACCTGTGTCAAGAATTTTCTGCTTTTCATCGTTCAGAGCAAAGGATGTGATTACAAGAATCTTTATTGCGGAGGTTCGTTCATCTTGCCGAAGCGCTTTTATAGCTTCATAACCGTTCATAATCGGCATTTGCATATCCATCATTATCAGGTCAACGTGTTGACTATTGGCGATTGACAAAGCCTCGGCGCCGTTTTCTGCTTGAATCACCTCATAGCCATAATGCCCAAGCAGCGCTACCATGAGTTGTTGATTCATTTGATTGTCTTCAACAACCAGAATCGTTTTGGCCATCTCTGCTCTCCTTAGGTAATTCTTTCTGGCTAATTGGCAATAATATAATAAATCGGCTACCTTTGCCAAATTCACTGCACAGCGTGATCGTGCCGCCGTGCAGTTCGACCAGACGCTTTGTCAGGGCCAATCCGAGCCCCGTTCCTTCAGTTTGTTTGTTGAAATAAGACTGTGCCAACTGGCTGAACGGAAGAAAAAGTTTATCCTTATCCTCTTCGGCAATCCCGACGCCATTATCCTCCACCACAATCTTCATTAACGGAGTGCTTAAGGATTCAGCGGTCATTAGAACTCTAATGGTTACAAATCCTTGCGAGCGGTTGAACTTGATCGCATTGTCAACCAGATTATACAGTATCTGCTTGACTTTCCGACCGTCAGCGGCAACAGCGACTCCCTTCATGCTGGAATCTATCAGGTATGATACCATAACTTGTTTTTCCCGGGCTTTTTCGCTGAACATGGCCACGGTTCCCTGACACAGTTCCTCCATATTGATACCGCCAACATCCAGTACCATTTTGCTTGCTTCCACTTTGCTGATGTCAAGTATGTCATTGATGAGGCAAAGCAAATGCCGCCCACTGTTCAGGATATTATCAACGAACACTGCCTGTTTTGCGTTGATCGGGCCAAACAATTTATCCTTTAATACTTCAGAAAAACCAATGATGGAGTTGAGAGGAGTGCGCAATTCATGAGACATGTTCGCAAGAAAAACAGACTTGGCCCGGGAAGCATCCTCAATTTTACG
>Ga0351944_1014_pt1 | contig 22803 bp, 19 predicted proteins | sample BONcelT113001F13_FD_205820 | JGI IMG/M metagenome (GOLD analysis project Ga0351944, IMG submission 205820) | Enriched cells from coal bed in the Powder River Basin, Montana, United States - BONCAT cells T11 rep3 HSBNCT.T11.300.1.F13 ... | reverse complement strand
GGCGGGGTTAAAACTGGGCTGAAGGCTGCCTCGCTGGAAGCGGCGAAAGCAGGGCTGACCAGAGTCAGGACTAGCGAGAGGGCGACTAGGAGGCTACAGGCTCGGCCGAGGCGCTGCCCGATACGACGGTTCCGCATTGTCTTCTCCTAAAACCAGTTTTGGCCGGTGCTTACTATGGTCAAACGAGAGGACTGTGGGCTGGAAACCCATGCTGTTGTGTTGTTCAAACTTCCCCAAAATAGGGCTGGATGAATTATGGAGTAATCAGGCGCTACAATCAACTGGCTTTGGTACAATCTTGAGTAGCCAAAGGTACCGGTGTACGACCTAGCTGTAGGCAACCGGTATCATACAGCCGGCCTGATATGCGCCGGGTGCCAGCAGTTGTTCAGATCGTTCCTTAGCGTACGTTTTTTTCCGTTTAGTGAGCTGACCCCATGTAGGAAATGGACCAGCTAACCATTCAATGGTCATAGAGAGCAGATTGCTATAAGAGCCGAATTCCGATGCACTGTCCATCTTCATTAAAAAGGGGAGAACTCAGATGCTCAGTCTATTAGACATTGCTGAGAGGGCCCAAAAGGGCCCCAAAACAGAGGGAAAAGACTGGGACCTAGGGTTGTTCCGAAAGATGACGGAGCTGACCCGCAAGTATGAAATACACCATCCTGGCGGAGATGCTTGGTTCTCTTACGATGATGGCCTGGCCCAGCGCCTGTTCCGGGCTGGGGTGGAGTTCCTTTATACGACAGGGGTGTATTGCCTTTCGACCAGCCGGGTCATCCAATTCAGCGAGGAAGAAGTGCTGGAGGCGGCCCAGCAGGCTCCCCGTCAGGTCATCGTGGGCGAAGATCGTGACCAACGTATGATCCAGCAGCGCTACACCGAGTACAGGGAGCCGCCCAGCCTTATCCCTGGTATCCACGCACCTTTTCAGGAGGAGCTAGCTCCCCTGATGGTAAAGAACTTCGCCCAGATACCCAGTGGCGACTTCCTGGAAGGTTTCAACTTCACCCAGGTAGACGGCCGCGAGGTCTATGGCCTTCCCCTGGAGGCTTATGCTGCCCGCCGGGAAGTGGCCTGGCTACGGGAAGGAGTGCGGAAAGCTGGGCGCCAGGGGATGGCGGTGGCCTTGTATCCCATTAGCACTAGAGCAGCGGCTCTGGTTGCCCCAATGGACCCCGAATACGGGCTGCGGCGCACTGACGGCATCATGTTATCGGTGCTTCCCGATGTGAAAGTCGAATTAGACCTCCTGACCGCAGCCATCGTCTACCATGACTACGGCTGCTTTGGGGTAAACGGCGGGGGAGGCGGTGGAGTAGGAGGCTTCTGTGGTGGCCTGGAAGGAGCGATGATCGAGGGCATAGTAAAGCCCCTGGTGGGTTGGATAGTATACAGGGATGGCCTCTCTTATGCTTCCGTCGGCAGTATGCGGACGGGCGCCGTCAAGCCTCTGCACGTACAGCCTGATGTGGGCTGGGCCACCTCGGCGGTATGCCAGGCCCTGAATAACCATACCGGCCTCACTCTGTTCAGTGGAGGTAGCACTGGCATAGACCGGCGGTCGGGCCCTGGTCGCCAAACTCACCTCTACGCCTATGCTATGTCAGCCATTCAATCAGTTCTTAACGGCTGCAACCTGTTCACCTTTGGGGCTGGACGGGCTCCGATGAACTCTCGAAAGACACCTCTAGAAGCGGAATTGATGTACGATACGGCTAGAGGTGTTCAGTTGGCAGGAATCGACCGGGGGAAAGGGGGCGAGGTGCTACGGGCCTTGGCCGAAAAGGTTGAGGGCCGATTTCCTGAATCTGGCATTCCCATTACCGAAACCTATGATCTGGTACATCATAGACCCAAGCCAGCATATGAGGAAATGTACCTGCAACTGAAGGGCCATCTAGTTGAGTTGGGTGTGGCGCTCGATTAAAGGATGGTGTATCTGGGAAAGTATCCCTGGTTCTAAAAGGCAACAACAGTGACACAGTCGTCTGATTGAACACTATGCTAGCCCGACACCCATCTCTGAACTTGGCTGCTTTGATGACGGGATCAGGCTAGCAAGCCAATAATGCGCCTTAGGAAGGGAGGCCCATCTGCCCGGGACGATAGGTGGAGCGGTGCCCCCGCTATTCCTTCTATGCCAGCTATGCGCTAATTATCCAGCCAGGCTCTGCGTAGCCGGAAGTTGCCCGAAAAGGCTGTCTCCAAGCCCTTGAGCCGTTTATTGTAGACGTTGTTGAAAACCTGGGCCCAAATAAAGCCGAAGGGAGCTTGTTCGTACACTATGGTCTGGCAGCGCTTATATATCTCCTGCCGCTGCTTTTCATCATAGGTGCTGCGTCCCTCCTCTAGGCACTTATCGAAGCTGGGGTTACTCCATCCAGCATAGTTACCGCTACCCCCGGTCGACATCCGATAGCCCATATGGAGGTCGGGGTCGAGTCGGAATGGACCCCGGAAGGTAGTGAACTCATAGTCCCCTGACGCCATTTGCTGGACCCAGGCAATGCGCTCGCGGGAGCTTAGGCTGGTCCTGAGGTTGATGGCATCAAAATTTACTTTGAGAATCTGAGCCATCCGAAGATCAACCTCCCTGGAGACACCACTCAACTCCACGTCCATGCCGTTCGGATACCCTGCCTCCCCCAGCAGTTGCTTAGCCTTTGCCACGTCGTAAGTGTATTTGGGTACCGACGTATCGTAACCTAGCATCCCTTCACCCAGGGTGTAGGGCAAAGGAATGCCCTGCCCCAAGCCCAGTGTTTTGGCGATATTTTCCTGGTCAACCGCATAGAGCGCTGCCTGGCGAAGCTTCAAATTATCACTGAATAGGCCTTTGCGGAAGTTGAAAGCCATTTGATAATGGTTTCCTTGCCAGGGCATCTCCCAATAAACAAGGTCCGGGTTGGCCTTGACAGCAGGTACATCCTTGCCAGCAACTAGATTGACGATATCTATGTTTCCAGATCGAAGCTCGAGCACCCGCACTGAGTCATCAGCGATGAAACGCCCATGATAGCCATCCAGATACGGTAGGGGCTTGCCGTCTTCGCCATTCTCCCAGTATCCATCAAAGCGCTGCAGCCGGATGTGATCGCTCTTCAGCCACTCGGTGAGCCGCATCGGACCAGTCCCTGCTGTCTTCTCAGGGGCTGTGCCAAAGTCATCACCGTACTTATCCCACATAGCTTTTGAGATCATCCCGGCTCGCACATTCGCCTCAAGGCTCAAGTTGGGTAGTATGGATGCCGAGGGGGCTTTTAGGTTGATTCTCACGGTGGTAGGGTCGACGACAGCGGCGCTCTCTATCGCCGCTACGTTCTCCTTGCCCTGGGATTTCGGGTGTGTCAATAACTTGTCGATAACAAACTTAGCTGCATCAGCATTGAAATCACTACCGTCATGGAACTTGATGCCATTACGTAGCTTAAAGATGACAGCCTTGGGATCCTTGGAATCCCAGGATTCGGCAAGCTCCGGTACCACGCTAAATCGCTTGGTATCGGAGTTGTATTTGAAGGCTACCAGGGTGTTATAGACGAGGTCAGTATCATCTACATTATTCTGGCTGAGGATCGGGTTAAAGGTCTCCCAATCGTTCTGCCTGCCGCCCCGGGCCGTGCCCCCTCGCTTTATTTTAGTAACAGGCGCAGACGTGGCCGCTGCCGCCGCAGGCTTGGTAGCTGCCGCCACCGGAGCAGTCGTAGCTGCGGGCGCTGTAGCCGTGGTAGCCAGAGTAGGGGCCGCTGGTTTGGTAGGTGCTGCCGTAGGAGCTGGTGGAGCACAAGCCAACAGAAAGCTCAGGACTACCAGTATGGTGATCGTTAGACTGACGGTCTTTCTCATCTTTTCCTCCTTTGATACTTGCAACCCTGTGAGATGACATCCCTGTCGATATCACAAGCGAGACGATGGCTAAGACGCGCAACCAAGTTGGGCTTGGCCCGATGTTACTGTTCTTTACCAACTACGGTCAAATGATGAGGCAAAACAGGCCGGAGGTCGTGCTAAACCCCCGGCCAAAGGAGGAGGAAAAGAAGATGAAGCGAGCAGGCAGATGTCCACCAAACACTCATCTGCCGCCGCTATTGGTTACAATCAGGCCTGGTAGCGCTCCAACTGAGCGCGGTCTACTTCCACGCCCAAACCTGGCCCAGCGGGCAACTCAATGCTCCCCCCTACGATGCGCAGTGGCTCGGATAGCAAGTCAGATGGCAGTGAGTGAACTGTGGTATCGCTGGCGAAACGGAAGCCGGGTGACGATGCTACTAAGTGAAGCACCGCTGCCGTCTTTACGCCCAAATCATGCCCGCAGTGCATTGCCATTGGGATGCCTGCCGCCTCGGCGATGGCGGCAATCCGCTTTACCTGGGCGATACCCCCGGAGAGATGGGTGTCCGGCAGCACACAGTCGGCGACATCCATCCTGGCGATGCGAAGCATATCCAAGGGCGTCCGGCAGCTCTCGTTCAAGGCAATAGGTACCCGGGTTGCCAGACGTTTACGTGCTAGCTCGCTGAGCATATCCTGACGACAGGGCTGTTCAAAGTACTGCAAGTCCCATTCTTCCAGCTTGCGGCACAGGCGCAGAGCCTCTAGAGGTGAATAGGCCTGGTTGGCATCGATGCGTAGCTCGATGGCTGATCCCACCGCCTGGCGGATGGCTTTGACGCTGGCCAGGTCCTGCTCGGCATTACGTCCGGCCTTCAACTTCATAGTGGTAAAACCTTGCTCCACATACTTCTCGGCTACCCGGGCGGAATCTTCGGCCGGCAAGATGCCTAGGCAGGCGCAGAGCGGGATTGTTCGCCTGTGGACGCCCCCCAGCAAATGGCACAGGGGCAAGCTGGCGGCCTTGCCTTTCAAATCCCAGAGAGCCATCTCTACCCCGGCGACCAGCGTATGGGGCAGGCCAGCCGCCCACAGACGGTTAGTGATGGGCTCAATATCGTGTAGGTCAGTCTGTTCTATCAGACCGGTTATCTGTTCCTGTAATGCCTGCAACTCCGTCCGCGATTTGGGCCAGAAAGATGGGGCTGTGGAGGAACGGGCAGTCTCACCCCAGCCGATGATGCCGTCGCTTATGGCAATCTCTACTATCAATGGCCTGGCTCCAAGGGTTTCCCCAAGGCTGGCACGATAAGGATAGACGGGTGCTTTGCCCGGAATGTTGAGGATATACAGGTTCAAGTTATGTAGTTGCATGCTTTACTCCTAGTATGATGATGCTGTGTATGGCTTAGCCAGAGTTGTGGGCACCATAGCTACACCACCCTCTCAATGGCACCAATAGCCCCCAAGAGGGTGATATAGACCCTATAATCGATGAAGGGATCCGTAGTCTGCAGAGGGTCGCGCTCCCTACTGGTTCAACCATGCCTCTTTCAGGTCGGGAAACTGCCATTGCGGGCGGATACCCATCACGTACTTGGGGTATATAAAGTTGTCCGGCCGGGTATAACCAGTGGTCGCGTGCGCATTTTCGTACATAATCGTAATGCAGCGCTTGTAGATTTCGTGGCGCTTCGCTGGTTCATAGGTCGTCCGGCCCTCTTCCATACACTTATCAACCTCCGGCCAACTACCACAAATGTAATTAGCGCCACCGCCGGTGACGATGAGACGAGAGTGCCCATCCGGATCGGGGCTACTACTCATCCGGGCGAAGTTGGTTTCATAATTACAGGTCTTCATCTTGTCTAACCACGCCAAGCGCTCCATAGCAGAGAGCGTGGTGCGAATGCCAACCTTATCCCACATATCCTTGGCAATTTCAGCGATGCGCTGGTCCTCGGGCCGGCTAATGAAGTCGAGCGAAATATCCAATCCCTGTGGGTATCCTGCCTCAGCTAACAGTTTTTTAGACTTCTCAGCGTCGTAGTTGTACCGAGGCAAGGATTCGTCATAACCGAGTTGCCCTTTCGTCCAATATAGATAATACATAGGGATCCCCAGCCCGAAGCCTAATACCTTGGCCATAGACTCACGGTCGATGGCGTGGAAGGCCGCCTGGCGTAGCTTCAAGTTGTTGATGAAGGGTCCCGTTTTGGCGTTAAGCGCCGCCGCGAAGAATGAAATCCCGCACCATGGGAGTTCGTAGTATGTTAGGTTGGGATCGGATTTTACAGAAGCGACATCCTTGCCTTCTACATTCGTAGTGAGTTGTATGGTTCTCGCTTTAATCTCCACCAAACTGATCGCCGGGTCCGGAATCCAACGCTCTTCGAATCTGTCAAAGTAAGGCAGCGGCTTGGCATCTTCGCCCATTTTCCAGTAGCCATCGAAGCGCTTAAGGATGACCCGGTCATCACGTAGCCATCTATCAAACTGGAAAGGCCCGCTGCCAACCGGTTGAGAGCCTATATTATCTCCCTGTTTTTCAGTAGCAGCTTTAGACATCATACCCGGAGCGCCACTGCCGACACCGCCCCAAGCCTGGGTGAGTTTGTGAAAGATGACCGGCGACGGTTGCTTCAAAATCAATCGTAATGTCTGGGGGTCCGGAGCCTCTACCGATGTGACCTCCGCCAATAGAAGTTTTCCCGTAGACTGGGGATGTTTCATCATTCGGTCAATGTTGTATTTGGCTGCCTCAGCATCGAAGTCGGTGCCGTCATGAAACTTTACGCCCTTGCGCAGCTTAAGAACCACCGTCTTGGGGTCTGGAACGCTCCAAGACTCGGCCAGCTCCCCCTTTGGTTCGAACTTGCCAGCTGGGTCAACCAGGTCCAGGCGTAATAGTGTGTCGTACATCAATATTCCCAGGCCATGACCATCTACTCTGGATAGCTTTAGGTCTAGAGTATCCCGGGAAGCATGGTAAGAGGATACGATTGTGCCACCCCGCTTGATCTTGGCCACCGGCGCAGCGGTGGGCGCAGCAGTTGCGGGCTTGGTCGCCACACTCGTTGGTGCGGCGACTGCGGGTTTGGTGGCGGCTGGTGGAGCTGGCGCCGTGGTCGCAACGGCAGGGGCGGGTGGTTTGGTAGGCGCTGCAGTCGGGGCTGGCTGAGCACACGCCAACAGAAAGCTCAACAACACCAAGGATGTAACCATTATAGTAGCTAGGCTACGCATTTGCTTCTCCTCCTAAAACTGAATATTGAGCTATTGGGCTCACTCCACTTCAACTATAGCTTCGATCTCCACCGGAATCCCATTTGGCAGGTTGTACATTCCCACTGCAGATCTGGCTGGCCGTCCGGCATCTCCCCAGACCTGTACGAACAAATCTGTACAGCCATCAATGACCTTGGGGTGCTGACCGAAGCCCTCGGCTCCGCAGACCATCCCCAGCACCTTCACTACCCGCTTTACCCGATCCAGGTCCCCTAGGGCTTTGCGCATAGTAGTGATGAGGTTCAAGCCGGTGTAGCGGGCGAACTTATATCCTTGCTCCACAGTGATATCTCGCCCTACCCGGCAAATACCGTCCGGGCCTGTTGTCAAACCTCCTAACTCGTCGTGGTACGGCCGGGCCCCGTGTCCCGCCAGGAACAACAGGTTGCCTACCTGCACATATTCGACGTAGTTCCCTATCGGCTCGTTGAGTGGACCAAGCTTTAACCCCAATTCCTCCAGCTTCTTCTCGGCATACAATGCTTGATATCCTCCTATGGTTATGGTTATGTCTTTGATCTGCAATCAATGTGGAAAGAGTTATCTGCCGGCCAGGCGTTTGACCCCGGAGAACGGCTGTACTAGCAGTCTCACCTCTTCTAGTGAAGGCCCTCGTGCCTGACCAACCATACAGGCTTAAATCCTTTCTACCTTTGACCGCAGATGCGTCTATTCGTTTCGCATCTCGGTAAGCACCTCTGTGATTCGGCGTATTACGATTGCTACTTCTCCTTCCTGCAACATATGCGGGTTGATAATCACTTCTCGTGGCTTTGGGTGTATCCCGGTGGCGATACGCGGCTCACCATTCTCAACACGATTGCGTACTTCCTCTGCTGTAGCCCCGAATTTCTTCTTGTTGATGGTGATGTATGCCTGCGAACAGTACTCAGTCTCCTCGTTAAACACAACGGAGGCGCTGACACCTGGCAGGCTGAGAGCATTCACCCTGTCAGCTACCTGCTGTGCCTGGGCTTTCCAGTGCCCGTAGTCGGCCTCATGGTCCCGCTGTACGTAGGCCTCCAGAGCTACCAGCAGGCCTACTATCTCTTCACGGCTCACCTTAGCCGCCCGGCCTACCGCGTGGTTCGGTGCGCTGTTGAGCGATGCCGCTTCAATTAGGTCCTTGCGACCTGCGATTATGCCCGTGCTCTGCGGACCCATAATCCCCTTGCCCCCACTGAATACCACCATGTCAACGCCCAAGTCCAGCCATCTACGGAGATTCGTAGCTGGAGGCAACATCGAAGCGCAATCTACATACACTGGCACATCCCGCTTATGGGCGATGCGTATGACCTCTGGTAAGGGAATTCCATCCAGCACGACCGGCGATACCGTGTAGAACACACCCACCGTCTGGTCATTAATCGCCTGTTCGAGCTCCCAGGGGAAAGCCCGGTCAGCCCAACCGATTTCTACCAGCTTTGCCCCAGCGGCTGTCACCATATTGTCATAAACATGCCGGTGAGAGCGATGTGTAATGACCTGGTTTTTCATACCAATGGTGTCGGGCAACCGTCGGATTTTACCGGGGTCGGTTCCTGTAAGCAAAGCTGCCGTAGCCAGAAGCACGCCGCTGGCACCGCCTGCACTAACGTGAGCGGACTGCGCCCCCATAAGCTGAGCGATTCTCTTGCCTACTTCACGATTTAGCTCAATCACGTCCACGAACTGCCGGGAGGCCTCGGCCATAGCCTCCAGTACTTGGGGGGACATTATTGAGCCGCCAATGCGGGTCACACATCCTTGGGCGTTGATTAGGGGCTGCACCCCTAGTTGTTCGTAGATGCCCATTGGTGGTCTCTCCTTCTCTCCTTGGTAGTCAGTGTATCGAACCTATGCCAGCTTGCCACTTTCTAGAGACGTCCTCCTTGAACTTGACGTTGTCAGATACTAAGAGTTCAACATGACTGTATACCCAGCCCCCACCTTGCAAACCAAGAATAGCTCCACCTACATGCGAGAGAAGGCCCTACCATACCCTCCCTCATCCGCCAATAGGAAAGAAGAGATGAAAACAGACTCGCAGTCTAATCGAAGTATCTAGAGTTCCCACCCAGCGCCCTAGAGAAAACAAAAAGGGCTGACAGCGCTTCATGTCTGTCAGCCCCACTACGTACCACCTACCACTACACCAACGCGCCCTTGATACAATCAAGGAAGCCACCAGGCGTGTCGACAGGCACTAGTCACTGGACTCTATGTTTCTAGGCGGATGATAACACGATTAGCAGCTTTGTCAAAAATCCCCATTGAATGTACAGAAAATACATGCTTAATCAAGCCTCTGAGAGCCTCTCCAGCCCCGATTCTGACCCCAGGACACATTTGGATACCCCTCGGTGCGTGCAACCACAGGTTACGCTGGTACCCGCCGCATATACGGCACATGCAGCCCTCGTACCGCCTTGCGCCGGGTGTTTTCATCTCTCCGGTCGTAGGCCGCCGTAGTCACCGGCGAAGCGTGACCCATCAGTTTTTGCACCGTGGCCAGGTCGGTACCCAGGTCGAGTAGCTCGCCGGCGAAGGTGCGGCGGAAGTCGTGCCAGGAGAGGGGTGACAGTCCGGCAACTACTCGTCTCTTCTCCAGCATCTGGGCCAGGGCTTCATCGGACACCCCTGAAGCTTGGACCCGCCCGCCCTTGTTGATGGCCAGGAATAGCGGGCCAGGCTCAGCCCCCCGCAGTTCCAGCCAGTCGGCCAGCCACTGCCAGGCGCCGTTGTACACCGCCACCCGGCGCACCTTGTCGCCCTTGCCGGCGATGGTCAGCTCGCCCTCTTCCTCCCCAATGGACGCATAGCCGGCTAACTGCAAGCCCGCCAACTCGGAGCGGCGCATGCCGGTGACCCAGGCCAGGGCGAAGATAGCAGCGTCCCGTATCCCCGTCGGTGAGCGCTCGACGTCCGCCACACAGATGTCCAACAGAGCCCGGAACTCGCCTTCACTGATGTTGCGCCCGGCGGGTAAGCGTTCTCCCCGGATATCCTGCACCCCGGCCACCCGCTCCGCCTGTAATGCGATCTCCTCCCGCTGGCGTTTGGGGAGGGGTTGCTCGAAGGTCAAGTCGGCCAGTCTTCGGGCCCACCAGCGCACGGCGGCCAGGGTGCGGTTCACGGTGCTGGGCGATCTCCCGGATTCCAGCAGGTGGGCGGCGTAGGCCTCCACCAGCAGCTTGGTCAGGGGGCGATTAGCTCTCCAACTCTCGAAAGCGGAGAGGTCGGCCAGGTATCCTCGCCGGGTGTGGTTGCTGCGCAATCTGGGGGAGCGCTCGATCTCAGCGGCGATAGTTGCCATAACGTCGGTATTTATCCCGATGATGGCCAGCTTATTGTCGCTTTTTTCGTTCATATTGGGACTCCTCTACCACACCATTATACCTTGTTACAAGATAGATTATCACTAGGTATTATCAGGGGGTTACAAGGGGCTTTTCAAGTGCTTGGCGGATTATGCTGGAGGAGGGGGAAAGGTCGAGTTTACCATAACAGCAATAAAGCATGGTGGAAAAAGGCACGCTACAAGGGCGCTACAGGGGTGTTTTTGGGCCGGGGGGATACATATTTACCCTTGCTGTAGGGGTGTGAAAAGGCCCCGGCTAGTAAGGTCAGGGCCCATCGCTTGAAAAGCTCTCCAGGGCCGTGCTGGTATACAGTCCCAGATGCTCTAATTATCGGCGGATGTAGCGCGAAGGATACATCGGGGCTTGGCCCAGCTTGCTAACAGCATACGCGTGGCAGAGAGGCTACGATTAGCCCTTAGCGTACGTGATTTGCCGTTTAGTGAGCTGACCCCATAAGGCCTTGCCCCGGCTGAAAACTGGGGTAGTGTTTCGATACATCTGCCTCCTGGCGAACCCACATCATCTTCCGTATAGGAGGCAGACGAGTAAACTATCTCAGAGCTGGTAGGGTACGCTTCAGGTAGGCCACGCTGTCCTCTAGCTCTTTGTCCTCACTTGTATACGGTGGTATTAGGGTTAACTCAATGCATAGCAGGCCACCGTAATGGTTGTCCTTAAGAGATTGTAGTATGGCTTTCAAATCAATAACGCCCTTGCCAAGGCCGATAGATAGCCATTTTCGCTGTCCTTCAGGCAAAGAACCCCTGGGAGTGGCCGGCCTATCTTTCATGTGAGTGACAACAGTATATGGGGCAAGTTTGGCACACTCGAGGACCGGGTCCTTTTGTAATATCGTAAAGTTGCCAGTATCAAGGGTCACCCGGAAGTGGGGTGAGTCCACTTTATATACCAATTCGATCACTTCATCGGCAATGAAGTCGCCGTGGTTCTCCATTCCCAGGGTGATACCAACAGAACCCGCTTCGGCCGCCAGTTCCTTGAGGATTGGCACCAATCGGGCTATCTGGTCTTGTACAGGCTCTTGCCCCCGAAAGGCGGCGCTGGCGCAGGTTATGCGCATCACTTGGGCTCCCAGGATGTTTGCCGAAGGGAAATGGGCGCGCAGATCCTCAACCGCTTCTGCGCTCTTTCCCATTTCCAAACCCTTGGGATGGCCCCAGGCCAACACGCGATCCAAAGCCGCTTCGTCAAGCTTGCTTCGCAAATCCTGCAGGAATCCCCTGTCCAGGGAAGGCATAAAAACAGTCTCCAGGGAAAGCCCGGCTCCTCCCAGGCGTTTAGTGGTGGCGATGAGATCATCGATCGTCCGCCGTTCCTGGGGTGGCTGTTGTTCTGGATACACCTCACCGAAGAAGCGGTGGTAGCAATAACTGTCTATCCCTATCCTCATCAGAAAAGCCTCCCACTCTTTCAACGATATGGCAGCAAGGATGACGTTACGTTTGAATACCTTCCCTTTACTACCCTGGAAGCCGTCTCATTATACGCATTATGCAGCCACGACATTGTTGATTCCGTTTCAACTTTGACCCAGTATTCCGTCTAAAACTTGACCCACCCCTCGGGGATATTCTCAGGGCATATCTTGCCCGGATACACCAGTTTCTGCAAGTGTTTGGGTAACCTTGTCTTTCATCCGGTAGCTGGGGCCAGCGATAAGGAACACATGGCTGTGATGTAAAAGCCGGTCCAGTATGGCCGAGGCAATCACCTCGTCGCCTCCGAACATCGTCCCCCAGTGGTCAAAGGACAGGTTGGTGGTAACCACCATTGATACCCGGGTATACAAATAGCTCACTAATTGAAACAGCAGGTTGGCCCGATGGCCATCCATAGGGGTATAGCCCAGCTCATCGATAATCAGTAGATTTAGCCGGCCAAATATCTCGATGGACTTCCCCAGTTGGCGAGATACCTCGGCCGCCAATAAGTCATCCAACAAATCGATAGCAGATATGAACAGTACCCGCTTCCTATCCTGACAAGCTCGCAGGCCCAGGGATATGGCCAAGTGGGTTTTGCCCACTCCTGGCCTGCCCACCAGAATGATGTTCTCAGCCCTACCCAGGAAACCTAGCTCCCCCAACTCCCGGATGCGGGCTGCCGAAAGGGATGGCTGGAAGGTGAAATCGAACTCTTCCAGGCTTCGTATCATCGGGAAGTGGGCTTTGGCGATACGGGCGTTGATGGAACGGTCCACCTTGGCGGCAATCTCTTCGTCTACTAGTTTGGATAGAAAGGCAGTGTAGCTCAGCCCTACTTTGGCTGCTTTGTTGGCCTCCTCTTCGAAGATTTGGGCGCAGGTACGCAAACCCAACTGCTTTAGTTGTACCGGTAACTTCTCGATATCACTCACCGGGCCGCCTCCAGAACATCCTGGTAGATACCCAGGTCAGCCCCTACCTGGCTTGTCCACCGGTGGAAGTATGGGGAGCCATTCGATTTATACGGGTCAGGGCCCTTCGTAAATTCGCAAATACCCTTTGCTTCCAGTACCCCTCGAATAAAGCGATGGGAGTAGGTGTTGCACTCCCGGGCGGCAGCAAAGGCAAGTACCAATGTCTCGTGGGGATAGACCTCTACCAGAGACAGGATGCCCCGCAAGTGAGCGGCGGTGTTGGTCTTGTGCTGGATAAAAACCGCCTCGCAGAACCATTTATGATCCGGGAAAAAGCGCAGGAACATCTCGCAGGTCCTTTCGCAGACCTTCGCAGTGGGCCGGGTCAATGATAGTGGCCCCCTTGATGGCAGAGAGTTTGTGGGTAGCTATCTCTTCGCCTCTCTGATTGCGTACTATCAGGGCCAAACCCTGATAAGGCCGTACCCATACATTCTTGGCGGCGTAGCGCCAGGGCACCGAATACCGGCTGCCCTCATAAGAGAGCAGACAATCCCAGCTTACTTTGCGCATCTCTTCCCCGGTGCTGATGAATGGCAATGCCGGCAGGGAAGTAAGCAATGCTTTTTCCTGCTGGAAACGGTCAATGGGGCGTTCCTGGGTGGTGCTATGTACCATATGGTCCAGTTCGCCGCTGTAGAAGGCAGCCAGGTCCCGGCCAAACTGGTCGAAGCTGTCCCAGGCGTTGCCCTTGATGAAATGCTGCTCCAGGTAGAAAAAGGGCCGTTCCACTTTTCCCTTGGTGCGAGGCCGAGCCGGATGGCATGCCACTGGCTGGAAGGAGTAATGGCCACATAGCTCCAGAAAGCGAGTGTTCCATAAGAACTTGGCGGGGTGGGCATTGGTGACCAGGGCCTTAGGGTTATCTATCAACAGTTCCTTGGGTGAGCCCCCAAAGTAGCGCAGAGCAGCTTCAATGGCTTCGAATATCGAGGCCTGGGTTTCATTCAAGCTGGGCCAGTAGAATTTGCGGCGACTATAAGCCAGGGTGAAGCAGAATACGATGACTTTGACCATTTGCCCGCCCAGCATCAAGGTATACGGTGACCAGTCAAACTGGGCTTGCCGGGCAGGTGGAGTTTCGAAGCGCTCGGTTATTCTGGGGTCAGGGATATCGGCTTTCAGTTCATCCAGAAATGAGTACAAAGCGGTCTTGCCGCCTTGGTATCCCAGGGCTCGCAGCTCCCGCAATATTCTGGTACCGATGAACTTCTTGCTAAATAACATCTCCCTGATTTGGCTGGCGAATGGCATCAACTTGGGATTAGGTCTTTTGGGCCGGGTGTAAACCGGCGGACCCTGGCTATGTAAAGCTGAGCGCACGGTGTTGCGGGCTACACCCAGTTCCTTGGCAATGCTGCGGATGGACTTGCTCTGGGCGTGCAAATAACGAATGGTTGTCCAGGCTTCCACGGCGATCATCTCCTCTTTGTACTCCTCGTGGCTGTCTGCCAGCAAGGGTAATGATCCCCGTGGGGAGGGTCAATTTTCCGGCGGAAGGCGGGTTAGTTTTGCGGCGGAATCAACACTATAGTGGACCCCAAAAACTAGACACTTGAAAGGGCCAAAATAAGGTGGATCATACAGGTATGAGAAGGCAATACAGCGCCACCTTCAAGGCGCAGGTCGTTCAAGAAGTTATAAGGGAGGAGAAGACCCATTGCACAAATCGCCTCTACCTACGGGGTCCACCCAACCCAGGTGGGGGAGTGGAAAGCTGCCGCTCTAAAAGGACTACCGGCGCTCTTCGAGCGAGAAAGGGTAGTCGGAATTGGCAGCGGTGAGAGCGGCCCATGAGAAACAAGCCAACGAACTCTACGCCGAGATCGGACGCCTGACCACGCAAGTGGCCTGGCTCAAAAAATGTGGCCTCGAACGTGAGTAGGGCGTTGCGTCTGGGATTGGTCGAGCGCCAGCACTCAGAGATCATTTACTCGTTCTAGCCCACTCAGACCCCGGCTATCTACTCCCATACGGCGTAGCCAATCACCTACTGTGCAGGAGGCGAGCATCTCTTCCATAGAAGCTTCATAGACTGATCGAGCGATCTCCTCTGGCTGCTCGGGCACGGCTGGGTTCATCGTCTTGGCAGACATCGCTCCGGTAGCCGCCATAGTGATAATTACCTTGTCCTCGGGCAAAGTAAGCATTCCGGCTCGCTCCTGTTATTACAATCAAGAATGGATTGCCTACCGAAATCTTATGAAGGGGGAGATATCTATGCTACTTGGGCGCCCATATAAGGGCGCCCAAATAAATCACTAGATATCCGGGTTTACTCCAGCCAGGCTGCGGTCATATTCCAATACCACCAGCGGTCGGGCATGCCCTTCAGCTTCACGTTGCGGGCATTGTTCATAACTCGCTGCCATGAGAACCCATAGTAAGCATCGTTGTACATAATTGTCTGGCATCGCTCGTAGACAACCTGGCGCTTGGCCGTGTCCATCTCCGAGGCGCCTTCCTGTAGACACTTGTCCATATCAGGGTTTGCCCAGGCGGCATAGTTGCCGCTGCCTTTTGAGCCGAATCGGAAACTCAGCACCTGGTCTGGGTCGGCCCGCAAGTTGCTCCGCCCAGTCATCATGTCCCAATCGCCAGCCCGCATTTTAGCGCCCCAGGCCACCCGGTCTTGCTGGTTGATGGTGAGACGAACGCCGGCTTGTTCGAACATCTGCTTGTAAATTTGGGCATTCTGGATATCTTCCGGCCGGGAAATAATGTCCACTCGTAGGTCTATCCCGTTAGGATAGCCCGCCTGAGCCATGAGCTGCTTAGCCTTGGGCAGATCGAACTCGTACCTCGGCAACTTATCACTATAACCGATATGCCCGCTGCTCAAATGATAGAAAGCAGGACTGCCCATAGTCATTCCCAGCGTGTTGGCCATAGCCTTCCGGTCGATGGAATAAAGGATAGCCTGGCGCACCGGCTTCATTTTATCGCCGGAGAGGGAGCCTTGCTGTAGGGCGTTGAAGCCCAAGAAGTAAATATTGAATTGCCATGGCCATTCCATATACTGCAAAGTCGGAGTGGACTTCAGACCTGGCACATCCTTGGCGGCAATTTCCTGCATATAGTCAAGGTTGCCGGATTTCAGTTCTAGGACGGCTACGCTGGCATCGGCGATGAACCGGACGATGACCTGATCCAGATATGGTAGGGGCTGGCCATCAGCGCCCTTCATCCAATAGTTGTTTTGGCGCTTGTAGGTTACATGGTCACCCTGCGCCCATTCCACGAATGAGAAGGGGCCTGTGCCTACTGCTTTCTTGGACAGCCCTTCGTCCCCCTCTTTATCCCAATGAGCCTTGGACAACATCATCGGCTTATCGTCTGGAGTATTGGTGAGGTTGACCAGCATCGCGGCGTATTGGTACTTCTGATTGATCCGGATAGTGTAAGGGTCGACAATCTCAACGCTTTCGTGAGAGGCGGTGTATTCCTTAGCGAAGGATTTGGGGTGCTCACGCAGGCGATCGAGGTTCCACTTGGCCACAGTGGCGTTCCAGTCGGAGCCGTCGTGGAACTTGACGCCTTGGTGTAGCTTGAAAGTGACGCTCTTAGGATTGGAGAGGTCCCAGGAATCGGCCAGCATAGGTACGATGTTAAATTTGCCGGTCTTCTCGTCCTTCTGCAGGTCCACCATAGTATCCCAGACCAACATTGCATCCTCGCGGGCGAGCTGGCTGAGATGCATATCCATATGTTCCCAGTCGGCAACTCGGGACACACGCACCGTGCCCCCCCGTTTGATCTTGGCCACAGGAACAGCAGTGGGCGCTGTGGCGGGCTTGGTTGCTGCTGCTGGTACTGCCGTCGCGGAGGCTGGCGCAGTCGTGGGCGCGGACGGTGCCGTGGCCGCGGCAACTGGGGCAGCCGGTTTAGTAGGCGCTGCAGTCGGTGCTGGTTGAGCGCACGCCAACAGAAAGCTCAACACAACCAGTGCGGTGATGGCCAGGGTAACGGTTCGTCGCATTTTCCCCTCCTCTTGATACTCGCAACCCTGCGAGATGACATCCTAGTCGATATCACGAGCGAGACGATGGCCACGACGCGGCTATTATTCTGTACTTGTCCGGATGCTACTATCCTTTATCGTCGATAGTCAAGTGCGCAGACTCAAACAAAGGCCGGAGGGATGCGAAACCCCCGGCCATAGCAAGAGGAGGAAGGGGTGAAACGAGCAGACAGGTGTCCCACCTAACACTCATCTGCCACCAGCATTCTCGCGCTGCAAGTGCCTAGCGTAAAGGCAGTGTGGGGAAAAAGGCGAGGGGTGAGGCATAACCTCCAGCCTAACCGAAAAGGGAGGTAGATGTGAGTTGCAGTTCCCACACCTGCGTTTATGTTATCGAGCCACATAGCAACCCGGGATGTTGAGTTAGAGACAGACCGACCACACCTCTGGATGCCCTGGCCGCTCGAAAGAGTTAAGATGGTATTAAGCGGGAACCGCTGCTGAGTGTAGTGCACCCTACTCTTACATAGGAGGGCGGCTTTGCAGAAGAAAACTTATCACGTTACTGCGGAAGGCATGCAGAGGCTTAGGGAACGCCTTCACTATATTCAGAATGTGCACCTCCCCCGGCTGCAAGCGGAAATGAGGCAATCTATGGAGGATGCCCCAGGGTCGATGGATGACAACACAGGCTATATCGAGGGCCAGGAGGAATATGAGCTGGTCGAGGGTCTGGCACAGAACCTGCAATTCATCGTGGAGCACGCCGAAGTCGTAAGTTTGGACGAGGCCGCAGTGGGCACTGTACAGACGGGATCGCGGGTCACCCTGCTCGACCAGGATGGCCGGCAAGCGACCTACCAAGTCGTGGACGGTATAGAACTGAACCCCGGCCGGACAGACCAGGTCTCCAGTGATTCGCCGGTGGGACTCAGTTTGCTGGGCAAGCGGCACGGTGACGAGGTGGAGGTCAAGGTGCCAGATGGGGCGCGCAGATTCACCGTGATTAGCGTGGAGTAAAGGTTCCCTTGTAGGGGTTCCTCTAGTATCGCGACCCTAACAGCTCGGACTACTAGACAATAAGGACTATAATATAAGTGTGATGGGTGGGTTGCCTCATAAGGAGGTTGAGTAATGTGCAAGGAGGAATTGCGTAGAGCATTAGAAGCCTTCGTTAAGGCATTCGGTTTTATGGCGACCTATAAGCGGCCAGCCGAGGACGATATCCCCGAAGCGTACTGGCTGATTACGCCGGCAGGATTGAAGTATTCGAGTTGGAGCCTGGCTGACCTGGATGAGAGCCCTCGCCTAGACCAACCGAAGCCCGAACGACGGGCGAAGCGAGACCAGGAGTTCTTGCCAGAAAGCATCACCTCTCGCCTACCCAGACGCACTACACCTATCAAGCCAGCATTCGAGCTACCAGACGACTATTACCGGGATGACCAGAGAAAGGCAGCCTGAAGTTGGTCGCAATCCGGATTAGCAAGAATGGCGATGGCGCTAGCGAGACAGGAGCCAAGTTCAGCCAAGTTGTTGTAGCCGTGAGGTAGCGGCAATGAACCTGGTCGAGAGCTTGAAGATGGCCTTGCGCAGTCTAACGGCAAATAAGCTGCGGGCCGGCCTCACTATGCTAGGTATGATCATAGGCGTATCGGCGGTAATTGCCCTGATGGCCATCGGGCAAGGGGCTACGGCATCTATTACCGGCCAGATCCAGGGGATGGGAACCAACCTGCTGTTTGTCACCCCCGGCGCGTCAACTCAGGGTGGCGTCAGCTTCGGCCAGGGGTCTTCCCCTACCCTTACATTGGAAGATTCCGCGGCAATCTTTAGCGAGGTGCCGGAGGTGGCCGGCGTAGCGCCCCAGGCAAACAACCGGATGCAAGTGGTGTATGGACCAAACAACACCAACACCAGCATCCTGGGCACCACCCCAGATTACCAAGATGTACGGAACTCCTACGTGGCTTCCGGCGATTTCTTCACCCAGCTCAACCTGGATAGCCGCTCCCGAGTGGCGCTCCTCGGCAGCACCACTGCCCAGGCTCTTTTTGGAGAGGCCGATCCCATCGGCCAGCAGATCAAGATCAACCGAGTGAGCTTCCAAGTCATTGGGGTGATGGAGACTAAGGGGTCTCAGGCCGGCGGCAACCAGGACGATGTGGTTATCATCCCAATTACAACGCTACTACAGAGGTTAAGTCGAGCCCGTACCTCTCGGGGTGGGCTGGTAGTGCAAAGCATAAATGTACAGGTCGTGGATGAGCAATCTATGCAGGCGGCGGTGCAGGGGATTGGCGACCTTCTGTTGACCAGGCATCGCGTGAACCAACCTGATTTCACCATTCGCAGCCAAGAGGATATCCTCAGCACCCTGCAGGGCGTGACCCAGACGTTGACCATCTTACTGGGGGCTATCGCCGGCATCTCTCTGATAGTGGGCGGCATAGGTATTATGAATATCATGCTGGTGTCGGTGACGGAGCGGACCCGAGAGATCGGCATTCGCAAGGCCGTGGGGGCCAAACATAGCGATATTATGATCCAGTTCATCATCGAGGCCATGGTGGTCAGCTTGATGGGGGGACTGGTTGGGGTACTGCTGGGATTTGGCATCTCCCAACTGGTATCGGGCATCCCACTGGGCGGGCAGCCGTTGCGCACCGTGGTCTCCGGCGATGCTGTTATCCTGGCTTTTGGAGTATCAGCGGCCATCGGGCTATTCTTTGGCATTTATCCGGCCAGCCGGGCGGCGGGCCTCGATCCCATTCAGGCGCTGCGCTACGAGTAATCTCTATGGCGGAGCTTAAACCCGCCTTGGAAGCTTAACGATGGCGATTGAGTGGCAGTGTTCCCGCCCATTGCGGGAGGAGAGCGATAAGGATTTCGCTTGTCGTGACCAGTTCCTTACAAACTGAACCCCAGAGCAGACTTTTTGCAGATCGGGCGGAATTGATATAGATGAATCCTGGAGCCCCAATAGCGGCCCCCACGATTCAAAGAGAGTGCGACAGAGAGGGCCGTTTCAAGAACATGGGCGGCGTTCTTAACTACTTTCAGGGCAGCAGAAGTTCAAGGTCTCCTCCTTCCAGTTCACCCAGACATCCGCTCTCGATCCTTTTACTACAACAACCTTGTATTAGAGCGGAGATGATTTCTTTGCCCGCGTACGCTAGTACCAACCGGTTGCCTTGATACGCTCCATCCTTACACACGATTGCTGTGCCCACCAGTCTCTCCCGGGAGCCTTTCTTGATGTGTAATTCATACGCCATACCGCCATCACAGGCTTGCTCATCCCCCAAGATCGCTGCGGGGAATTCCCGGCCAATGATGGTATAGACTACCTTTTCCTGGGCTCCTGGTTGTGGCATATCAAACTACTCCTAATCTAAACATTTCCAATTCCCTTCAACCTCCAAAGTTAGCCTCAAACTGGCCTTCCAGTGGGCTAATAGGCACATCGCCATCCCATCCGCTTGAAGAGGTATAGGTCTAAGGCTTTTTATGCGTAACCGTTATACGGATGGTTTAGAGGGTGGGCTGGGAACAAGCGCTGACATATGTGCAAAAACTGCGGTCGTTATAAAAGCTTAGCGTACGTTTTTCTCCGTTTCGTGAGTTGACACCCCTACCATTGCTACCACCATCGCGCTAAGGCCCCTGCAGAAGCGGGGGCCTCTTGGTCCGGTTGTCCGGCCGTTTCCGGCCAAGGCGGCTATGGTAAGGTCTAGTAGTCCATTCCGCCACCGGGCGGCATAGCCGGGGGCGGGTTCTTCGCCGGGATATCGGTGATCAGAGCGGCCGTGGTCAGAATCATCGCCGCGATAGAAGCAGCGTTCTGTAGAGCGGCACGGGTCACCTTCGCCGGATCGATGATACCTACGGCGTTCATATCCACGGTAGTGTTGCTGATGACGTCGTATCCAATGCGGTCGTTGCCGGTTTCCTTCTGGGTGCGGCGCACCAACTCGACTACCACGGAGCCCTCTGCGCCAGAATTCTCCGCCAGCATGCGCATCGGCTCTTCCAGAGCCCGCTTGAGGATGACCACACCGGTAGCCATATCGCCGCTATTAGCAGCGATTACGGCGTCTAATGAAGCAGCGGCGTTTAGCAGAGCCACTCCACCGCCGGGAACGATACCTTCCTCCACCGCCGCCCGGGTGGCAGAGAGGGCATCTTCGACCCGATGCTTCTTCTCTTTGAGCTCGACTTCGGTGCCGGCGCCGACCTTTACTACGGCCACGCCACCGGCCAGCTTGGCCTTGCGCTCTTGCAGTTTCTCCCGGTCGAAGTCAGAGGTGGTCTCTTCGATCTGGACGTTGATTTGCTTGATGCGAGCCTTAATCTCCTCGTCCGAGCCGGTGCCTTCAATGATGGTGGTGTTGTCTTTGTCAGATACCACGCGACGGGCCCGGCCCAGGTCGCTAACCGAGGTGGCGTCCAGCCGGCGGCCAGCTTCCTCGGAGATGACCTTGCCACCGGTGAGGATGGAAATGTCTTCCAGCATAGCCTTGCGGCGATCGCCGAACCCGGGGGCCTTAACGGCTAGGACGTTGAGAGTGCCGCGTAGCTTGTTCACCACCAGAGTGGCTAGGGCTTCGCCATCAATGTCTTCGGCGAGAATCACCATGTTCTTGGAGACCTGCAGTACTTTCTCCAGCACCGGCAGAATGTCCGACATAGCGGAAATCTTCTTATCGGTGATCAAGATATACGGGTCGTCCAGGGCAGCTTCCATCCGATCGGGGTTGGTGATAAAGTAAGGAGAGATGTAGCCGCGGTCGAACTGCATACCCTCGACATACTCGGTCTCGAAGTGCAGGCCCTTGGACTCCTCGACGGTGATCACGCCGTCTTTGCCCACCTTATCCATTACCTCGGCGATCAGGTTGCCGATTTCGGTATCGGCGGCGGAAATAGAGGCCACGTGGGCAATCTCTTCTTTATTATCAACCGTGTGGGACATCTTCTTGATCTCTTCCACTACGACGACGGTACCGGCCTCGATACCCTGCTTGAGCTGCATCGGGTTGGCGCCAGCAGCTACGTTCTTCAGGCCTTCGACGATGATCGCCTGAGCCAGAACGGTGGCGGTGGAAGTGCCATCACCGACCATGTCGTTGGTCTTGGTGGCGGCTTCTTTCAGGAGCTGGGCGCCCATATTCTCAAAGGGGTCTTCCAGCTCTATGTCCTTGGCTACGGTGACGCCGTCGTGGGTGACGGTGGGGGCGCCCCATTTCTTGTCCAGGGCAACATTGCGGCCCTTGGGGCCTAGGGTAGTCTTTACGGCGTCGGCTAGTATGTCAATGCCCCGTTTCAAAGCGTGACGGGCATCTTCTTCGAAGCGCAGTTGTTTGGCCATCGGTATTCCTCCTTGGTCGGGATATCCTGCCCCATATGGGGCGTGTAGTCTGATTGTTGTTTAGGGTCTTACTTGCCCTCGACGATAGCGAGGATGTCCTTTTCGCTGAGGATGAGAAGATCCTCGTCGTCGATCTTCATCTCTGTGCCAGCGTACTTGGCGAAGAGCACTTTGTTGCCGACTTTGACGTCCATCGGAATGCGGTCTCCGTCATCATCTGTACGGCCGGGACCTACGGCGATGATAGTGCCCTCCTGGGGCTTCTCCTTGGCGGTATCAGGAATGACCAGGCCACTCTTGGTGGTCTCTTCCCGGTCGGATGGCTTAATCACCACCCGGTCGCCCAACGGTTTCAATGAAGTTGCCATGAAGCTTGTATCTCCTTTCGTTACTCTTGGCTCGATCTATATTCATTAACGGTAGTCACGGGCTGACCATCACAGAACTCTTACTGGCCCTCGTATGAGGCCCCTTCCAGAGTGCGTAGTGAACCTGCAGCGGTGATGGTCATGACCTTCCCCAAAATAACCTGCAACAGCCCGGGCATCGTTGTTCGTGAGGGGTGCCCTCAGCGGGCTGATTA
>Ga0351944_1012_pt1 | contig 23893 bp, 22 predicted proteins | sample BONcelT113001F13_FD_205820 | JGI IMG/M metagenome (GOLD analysis project Ga0351944, IMG submission 205820) | Enriched cells from coal bed in the Powder River Basin, Montana, United States - BONCAT cells T11 rep3 HSBNCT.T11.300.1.F13 ... | reverse complement strand
TGGACGACAACAACGGGGGTTATGCGCTGGATAAGCGGCTATCAACCAATACTCACTCAGCGCGCAATCGCTCCCCCGCCTCGAAACCAGCATGAAGTGCCCGCCGGTTGGCGTCTTCGGTACCCCTGGGCGCCCGGGCCAATACGGCTGCCTCCAAACCCTGGCGGGATACCATGCCGGTCAAGGTGGCCAATGCGCCTAGGGCTACGATGGCGGCGACGATGTCGGTGTGAGCCACATCACGCGCCATCTGGGTGAGTGGTATGGAATATACTCGGGCTTGCGTCTCTGGCGCCTGCTTCACTAAGGTGGCATCCAGTAACACAATGCCATCGGGACGCTGTTCGTGCATGTAAGCACTGGCAGCCTCCTGACTCATCGCTAGCAGAACATCGGACTCGGTTACTTCCGGATACATCACCGGCTGGTCGCTGATGATGACCTCAGACCGGCTGGCGCCGCCCCGGGATTGGGGCCCATAGACCTGGGTTTGTACGACCTCCAGTCCATCGTAAATGCCGGCGCCCTCGGCCAGAATGATGCCAGCGGTGACCAGACCTTGCCCGCCGGTACCGCTGAGGCGCACCTCCCAATGTTTACGCTCCATCGGCCGACCTCTGTGCCCGGTCTATGACCTTGTAGTACTCGGCCGTGAACTCCGGCTCGATTCTCTCTGCTAGTACACCCACCACGATTTTGCCCTTGAGTTCTTCAGATGACATCGTTCTCGCTCTCTCGAGGGTGACCGTCAATTCATTCTGCTTCTTAAGCATGGCCACCGCGTTGCCCCAGCGATTCATCCGCCCGTATATCACTGGACACTGGCTTTCGATTTCCACCAGGGCAAACCCGGGGTGTTCGATGGCCCGGCGAATGATGTCAATGGTCTGCACCATACGGAAGGTAGTGGTACGGGCTACAAAGGTACCTCCCGCTCCTTCTACTAGTTTGCATATGTCAAAAGACGGTTCGACCATTCCATACGGGGCGGTGGAGGAGTAGTCCCCCAACCGGGTGGTGGGAGAATACTGGCCGCCCGTCATACCGTATGTATGATTGTTCATAATAATGGCCGTAATGTCGATATTGCGGCGAGCTGCATGGATGAGGTGGTTGCCGCCGATGGCCGTAGCATCGCCATCGCCCATCATACAAAGGACGTTCAGGTCTGGGCGAGCCAGTTTCAGGCCAGTGGCCATAGCAGGCGCCCGGCCGTGCGCCAACCGCAGTTCATCAAAATCCAGGAAGTTGCCTATGTTGCCGTAACAGCCGATTCCTACGGACATCGAGAAAGATTCCCGGGGGCGGCCGGTATCATCTACTGCCCGGCTAAGTGCTTGTATCACGTTGCCTATACCGCAGCCGGGGCAGTAAGTAGTCGGAAAGCGTTCGAACTTGAAATAGCGTTCGCGAATAATCTTTAGCGGCTTTATCTTGGCCACGGAACTTGCCTCCTCGGTGCCACCGCCACAATGCTGTCCAACACCTGTTTGGGGGTGATGAGCATACTATCAACTCGGGTCACCGATTCTATTTTAGCCTCTCCGCCAGCGCAGCGCTCCACTTCCAGCACCATCTGGCCCAGGTTCATCTCCGGTACAACGATGACCTCCACCTGTTTGGCCATAGCCCGCACCTCTTTTTCGGGAAAGGGCCAGAGGGTGACGGTGCGCATCAGGCCGGCTTTGATGCCCATCTCACGGGCCTGGCGGACACTGGCTTCGGCTGCCCTGGCTACCGGGCCGTAGGCAAATACGGCTATCTCAGCATCGTCCATCAAAACGGTGTGTACATCGGTAAGTTCTTCGATGTGGGCAGTCACCTTGGCAGACAAACGGCGCACGGCATAATCGCACCATTTAGGGTCTGCCATAGTGGTCACGCCCCGGTGGTCGTGGACGGCGGTGTTGTAGTGGACCCGATACTGTCCGCCGAAAGGCGCTATTTTGGGGATGTTATCCTCTCCCGGGTCGAAGCACTGGTACTCTGCTGGGTCGCCCGTGGGCAATGGCCGGTTCCATACTTCGATCTCATCCGGTTGGGGAAATACTATCTTTTCTCGCATATGACCGACCACCCCGTCGGTCATCAGCATAATCGGCATTCGCAGACGCTCGGACCAATTGACCGCCCGGATAGTCAGGTCGAAGGTCTCTCGCACACTGGCCGGGCAGAAAGCAATCATCGGTAAGCCGCCGTGGGCGCCCCAGCGGCTCTGCATTACGTCCATTTGGGAGGCCACGATATTGCCAATACCAGGACCCAGGCGCATCACATTTACCACCACCAGCGGATACTCACCGATGATGGCCGAACTTATGGCCTCTAACATCAGCGAGAATCCGGGGCTACTCGTGGCGGTCATGGCTTTTATCCCGCCAGCCGAGGCTCCCACCACGGCCGCCAGGCTACCCAATTCGTCTTCCATCTGAATGTAGACGCCTCCAACCTGGGGGAGGCGTTTGGCCATCGTTTCAGCGGTTTCGGTTGCCGGGGTTATCGGATAGCCGCCGAAAAAGCGGACCCCGGCAGCGATGGCGCCCTCCGCACATGCCTCGTTGCCCATCAATAGACGCGCTCGTTTTTCTGGAGGCATCTTATTCACCCTCCACAATGATTGCTAGGTCCGGGCAGCGTAACTCGCAAAGCCGGCACTGGTTACAGGCCTCAAGATTGACTACTAGCACTTCGCCCAAAGGACCAGCCTGCAATACCGCCCTGGGGCAGAACTCGACGCAAATCCCACACTTTTTGCAGGCTCTAGAATCTACCGTTATGTTCACATTACCCATAAATCGAACCTCTTTTGACCATTGCGCCTTCTAGAACCAAAGGCGTTCGAGGCCGGATGCAGGATAACACGGTAAGTAATCCGGACGCAATGGCCGAGTGAGCTTCAGTTGAAATGTGGAATGCTAAGGGGTTATCTGATGGAATTCACGAGCATTTATTACAGTTGACCCTTCCGAGTCCAACCCGTATAATCTCTGGCAAGGGATATACTCCGAAAGCCAGGATGCGGTACTCCAGCCGCTGGAAGGTGGTGCACAAATGCCAACGGCAAAGGTAGGCATTATCGGTGGCAGCGGTCTCTACCAAATGGATGGTCTCGCCGATTTGCAAGAGATTTCCATAGATACGCCCTTTGGCTCGCCCAGCGATGCGTTTATCACTGGCAAAATAGGCAATGTGCCGGTGGCGTTTCTTCCCAGGCACGCCCGAGGTCACCGCTTTCTCCCCGCCGAGGTTCCATATCTTGCCAACATCTACGCTTTCAAACTCCTCGGTGTCGAATGGATTATTTCGGTTAACGCCGTAGGTAGTCTCAGAAGCGATTACGCCCCGCTGGATATAGTCATTCCCGACCAGCTATTTGACCGGACCACCGGACGGCGCCAATCTTTTTTTGGTGACGGGCTAGTAGCCCATGTTGGGGTGGCCGAACCCTTCTGCCCAACCCTCAGCCAGCATTTATATACCGTCGCACGACAGGTGTCGCCTGCAACCGTACATATGGGCGGCGCCTATATTTGTATTCAAGGGCCGCAATTCTCCACTAAGGCCGAATCCAAAGTCTATCGCCAGTGGGGAATGGACATAATTGGGATGACCGCCGTCACCGAGGCTAAACTCGCCCGCGAAGCAGAAATCTGCTACGCCACCATGGCTATGGTCACAGATTATGATGTCTGGCACGAAAGCGGCGAGGTAGTAACTAATGATATGGTTATCGCAAATCTTCTCAAGAACGTTGTGACGGCTCAATCTGTCATACGCCAGGCCGTTCCTAGTATCCCGTCCGTTCATAATTGCCAATGCCAGATGGCGTTAAGCGCTGCATTTGCTACCGAAAAAAGCGTCGTACCTGATGTAACCAAGCAGCGGTTGGCGGCTATTATCCAGAATAGGTTTTAGCCCGGAATCTTTTTAGCAAGGAGCCGGGAATGCAAATGAACCGTACAGCGGTATTCGTGCTCATCGCTGTCGTTGGAATAGTGGTTGGCATTATCCTGGGCCAGCGTTTCTCTGGGTCAGGCGATGCTAACGTCGAAGCATACCTGCGTCTAGCATCCACCCTGTATGCCGAAGGCGAAAGTATCGAGAGCATTCGTGAGCGTCTTCGCTGGATGGAAAGTTATGACTTGCCTGGCACCTTGAGGGGGCTAGTAGATAAGTACAGCCGATCCAATGACCCACAAAAAGCCCGCGAGGCAGCGGCGTTGTCCCGCCTGGCTGAAGCGCTGGCCACTGTGCCCAAGACTGCAGCCACGCCCCGCCCCAAAACGGGTACCACCCCTTCCTCGGCTATTCCCACCGCAGCCGCGCTGCCCACTGTTGGCGCGTCCAGTCCGAGTGGCACGCCAGTAGGAACCGCTCAGCCAGTCCCTACGGCGGGAGGGCGCCGGCCCCCATTGAGCGCCAGCCAATTGCCTCGGGTAGGTACCATAAGTGGCGGATCAACCAATTTACGGAGCAAGCCGGGCACTTCGGGAGCGCCGGTGATTCGCATCATACCGGATAAAGCCAAGGTGAGGATAAACCGGGTAGTGGAGGGTGAAGCTGTGAACCCCGGTGAACCTTGGTGGTACGAAATCGAATTTGAGGGGTCCACAGGTTTTGTTTATCACAGTTACGTGGAGTCGCCGTAATTGCGTCCCTACCGGCGGCAAAGCGGTCGAGGTTGGTGGATAGCAGCCGGGGTAACATTTATCCTGGCAATGCTAGTCGGGATTTTTCTATCGTTCAATGTTCCCCAAATTATTGACCCACTACTCAAGGAAGCGCCCACTCAAGAATACATTATCATCGTGGCATATATGTACGATCGTGAAGGGGTGTTGCAGAATGCCCGCGACAGGTTGGGTAAACTGGGTGATAAAGGTTCCGACAAAGCCATTCTCAATTTCTCGGCCACGTACGCCAAAAACTACCCAGAAAAGGTTCGAGAAGCACAAAGCCTGAGCCGGCTAGCCAAGGACCTGGAGATTTCGCGCCCACCCGCCGGAGGCGAACCAACAGCCGGCGGTGGTTTTCCTTGGGGTTGGGTGATTCTGGGCACTCTTGTTTTGGGTATGGCCGCTATCTTCTTCACCAGCGTAGCTAATGGCCGGTTCAAATCATTCGTAAATACGATGAAGGGACGTTCGACTACTAGCAGTCGCCCCCGGTCTGGATATGGACGGAGAACATCTGGCCAAGGACCGGTCGAGACTATTATTCCGGATGAAACAGATGGAGCAGAAGATAGCTTCCCAGCAGAGCCCACGTCTGATAATCCGGTAACCAAGTTGGTGCAAGAGGTGCGCCGGGTTGCCCAATCCAATATCTTACGCATCGGCCAGATTACCGGCAGAAGCAGCCAGGATACCTCTGGGGTACCCATAGCCAGCTATGGTGACGAACGGGAGGCGCCCGATTGGGCTGCAGACATCAAAGAGGATAGCCCGGAAATATCGAGCGACGCCGGACGACTGCTCCAGTCCATTCAAGCGCACTACGTCACCGGACAGGATGTGTATAGGGAAATATACCCGATTTTGGAAGAGCGGTCGGCGGTTATGATTGGCGCTTGTGGGCTGAGTCCTGGATTTGCCTTGGATCCAAACCACGCCGATGACTACCACGCCATAGTGGTGTGGTTACACGATTACCGCACACCGCATTCGGTGCGTAATGCGGTGTTATTAAGCCGGGGGTTATGCTATGGCGCCCGCCCTGCCGAGTTAGAGCACTGGCTGCGTAGCCAGCGAATCCAATCAATCCTTCCCGCCGAAGCTGGACGCTCGGCAACGCTAGACGCCGCCGCTTTAAGAGCCAGGTTAACTGTGCTTCAGGTGGAGACCTATCCTCCGAATGACCCTAGTGGCGGCATCGCTACCCTTGAAGTTCGATTGGACATTAGCCAAAAAGGGCCACATCGGGGGTCGCCGGCTAGCCGTTCCACCCCACCATATTAGGCCTAACGACGCGTAAAATCATTATTATTTATTCCATTGAACTCAAATTTGCGGTGTCAAGGGAGATGGAATCCTAATGCCGCATTTTTAGGTCAGGAGCCTTTCTATGGTTCTTAGCGACAAGACAATTCGCCAACAGATAGAAGCAGGACGGATTACTATCAGGCCATTCGATCCCGATTGCGTGCAACCGTCCAGCATAGACCTACATATCAGCCGGCTGTTCCGGGTATTTCGTAATAGCCGTTATCCCTATATTGATGTACGCAAAAACCTGGAAGGCCTGACGGAATTGGTGGAAGTAGCCGAGGATGAACCGTTTATTCTACATCCGGGCGAGTTTGTGCTGGGGAGTACTTTGGAGTGGGTAGGTTTACCAGATGACATTGTCGGACGACTAGAGGGAAAGAGCTCCCTGGGACGACTGGGACTGATTATACATTCTACGGCAGGATATGTGGACCCGGGATGGCAAGGTCAACTTACCTTAGAACTTAGCAATGTGGCCAATCTGCCGATCACCTTATATGAAGGGATGCGCATCGGCCAGATTTCCTTTCTGCAGATGACTACTCCGGTGGAAAGGCCGTACGGTTCATCAGGACTGAAGAGCAAATACCAGGGTCAAAAAGAACCAACGGCCAGCCGCTTTCACGAAGACTACCAGAATTCAAGACTCTGATAAAACCCATTTCTGGCTGGCCAAGGTTGATATTCCGTTAAGGATTGAATTCTTTCCGCTAAGTGTTGCGAACCTGGCCAGAGCGGGGCTAATAATCCAGTTCATTTGCCAAAATCTACGGTGGAAGCACCTCAACGCTGACCGGTATACGGCCAACGGCCACATTGGCCAACTGGCCAAAGGCAGCATGGCTCAGATCCACAACAATTGGGTAGGTGAAGGCCCCGGTATCTTTAACCACACCAACGATATTCGCTTTGGTCTTTTCGTTGGTAACTTTCAGCTTGGTGCCTAGAGGATACATGTTGCTAGCCAGCGTAGTTGCATCTCGCATATCATAGATTTGTCCGTTGGCCATCGCCCGGCCATGGAAGGGTTGGCCATACCAAGTAGCTTCACCTGTGGCTTTGTATAGTCCGGAGGCCGGGTTCCAGAAGCCAGATGGTGGGTCTTCTGGGTATCCAGAAAGGAACGACATCAACCCTGCGTCCTTGGTCAGGTCGCCGCCATTGGCGATAGTCACCTGGCCTGCTTCGGCCCAGGGTGTTTTAGCCTTCCATTCCTGTAACACAGCCCGCTGCAAGCGAATAACGTATGCTGGACCTATGTCCTCCGCCCTGGAAGTGGGCAGGCCATACCAATGCAAGGGGGCTTCGACATTAAAATATGCATCTCTTATTGCCGGTCTGACTTCGAGAAGGGCGATACGGGATTGTACGATATCGTCCCAAGCCTTGCCTTCATCGAATCCCGCAGGTAGCTGTCGAGGTACTCCCCATTTGGATAACAACCATTCATCTTTGCCTGCCGCGCTGATCAGGTCGAAAACATTTGCCAGAGACGCGCGTTCCTCTTCCGACCGCCACTGTAAGACTCCCTTCTGGAAGGCCTGGCATTCGAACCTATCCCATTTGAAGCGGCGAGAAACCGGGTAGCCCAGGGTTAGCACCCCACCAAGGCGTTGGTATTCGTTCCACATCGGTGCTTTGGCGTCATTCACCACCCAGAAACCCTTTGGGCTGGTCCCCAGAGGAAAGCCGTTAGCCTGGGTAAAAAACCGACCGCTGGGGGACTCGGCTTCCAGGGTCGGGGCAAAAGCATTTGCTGGCTTTATCCCACCCACCGGCGCCAGCGACAAGCATAAGACAATAACTACTACCATTACGATAATCGGTTTCATATTTGAATGTTAGCCTCAAGTTTGACCTTCGTCAAGAAAACCAATGGCGTCTTCGATCTATTCAATGGCACGATTAATAAAATAATCGGCTCGAACCCGCCGAGGTTTATGGTACGTAAAATGCTATACTCGTGTACAAAAGAGATATACAATAAACCTGCGAAAAGTCGCGCAGTTTAGCTGTATCTACGCGATAGTGCCCACAACTATGTCCATCGAATATCGGAATGCCTATCACTGATGGCAAACAACTACAACAAGCAAGGATGATCAGAGAGGCAGGGAGGGTTATTTTGTATCGATTGCTATTGCTTCTTTTGCTTTTGGTCCTGGTTCTTATACCAGTGCAGGTGTTGGCCGAGGAACCACCATTAAGAGAAACCATCAAAACGCTGCCAATGGCATCGGTATCGGCCGCTCCGGAGGTAATTTTCGCCGATAATTTTCGCTCTAATAAAGCGGGTTGGAGTGAAAAGTCCGATAACACCGTAAGAAGACATTTTAAAGATAGTGGATACCACATGGCCATACTTCAACCCAATCAAATGGCCTTTAGTACCTTTCCAACGGGGAAGTTGGGTGACTTTGTTCTACAAGTAGATGCTTCAATGATTTCAGGGGGGAATAGTGCAGCCTATGGTATAGGTATCCGAGCGCAAGATTTCGAGAACTTCTACATGTTCGGACTAATCGGCTCGAACGAGTTCCGAGTGGATAAGGTAAAAGACCTGAAGTATACAGACACGATGCGGAACGAGCCGGTGCCAGCCAAAGCACTGCGCTCCTCAACGCTTGCCAACACCATGAAAATTGTGGCTAAGGGCAAAATAATCGATATGTACTTGAATGAAGTGAAGGTGGCATCCTTAACCGATGAAACCTACAAAACGGGCAGCGTTTTCTTCTTCGTCAGTTCCCAGGGCAACCTTCCCAGCGCCGAGGCCCGGTTTAGCACCTTGACCATCTGGGACACTGCAGTGGACCCAACCCCGGCGTCGAATAGCGTTAGCCGGGGCAAGTTGCTATTTGACGACGATTTTACGACCGACGCCGGCGGTTGGCGAGTGGCCGACGAAGAGAATGCCAGTTTCTGGTACGAGGTAGATGACACTTATCACATAGCGGTGCTCAGCCCGTCTATGCTGGCGTGGAGCAGTTTGCCTGGCCGCTATGATGATTTCGTTTTAGAAGTGGACTGTGCCATCTTAGACGGAACACACACTGGTCAGGCAGGTATTCTGTTCCGCTTCCAAGATCGGGATAATTTTTACCGTTTCGGAATATCCGGCTCGGGCGATTTTTCCCTTTTTAAAAAGCAGGCAGGTAAATGGATTACACTACTGCCATGGACGTACTCTAAAGCCGTCTATGAAGCTGACCAGTTGAACAACATTGTTGTGGTAGCAAAAGGCAGCGACTTTAGTATCTACGCCAATGAGACGTTCCTGGGCAGCGCTACAGACAAATCATTTCCCGCCGGTTATGCGGCCATATATGGCGGCAGTTTTGAGAACGCCGATTTTGTGGATGTCCAATTCGAATACGTCGGAGTCTGGGAATTAGAGACCAGCCGGTCTAGCGTACCCACACCGGCGCCTACCCTCATTCGCCCTGCTGCTAAAGTATTGTTCTCGGACGATTTTACTAGCAATTCAGCTGGTTGGAACATCACTTCTACCCAAGATTATAGCCGGACGTTGGGTAACGGAACCTACCAGATCATCATCAACCGCCCTGGGTATATGGTTTGGAGCGCGGCGCCAATCAGCGAAACGACCGACTTCGTAGCCCAGGTGGAGACCGCCGCGAAGAATACGGGAGGCGACGCCGCCAGTGGGTTGCTATTCAGATATCAAGACTCGGACAACTACTACCAGTTCATGGTGGATTTTGGTGGAGCATTTTCCATTACATCGGTAAAGAATGGCAAGAATAATGACCTCACTCCGGCTATAAACACATCGGCATCTATCAAGACCCGTGGGGAAGCCAATGTATTGCGGGTAGTAGCGAAAGGGCAGATATTTGATTTTTATGCAAACGGCGCCAAGTTGGCGACGATAAGAGATGCTACTTATACATCTGGACGGCTCACCTTGATAGCTGTTAATCCTGGCTCCTCATCGCAGGCCGAAGCGAGTTTCTCCAAACTTAGAGTATGGGATTCGGTCCCAGTCTAACATTCTTGGACGCCACGGCATTTGACGTTGACAATGGGGGGAGCAGAAGTCTGGAGAGATTAACGAATGGCAGCCGGGTAGCGGTGGTGGGTGGCGGCCCGGCAGGTTCTATTTTTTCCCTCAACTTACTGGAACAGGCGCAAATGGCGCATTTGAGCCTGAATGTCAGTATCTTCGAAGACCGGGTCTTCAGCACGGCCGGAAGAGTTGGTTGCAATATGTGCGCGGGAATTCTTTCGGCATCTTTTATCAACGCCTTAGCAGATTTAAGTATCACTCTTCCAGAAAGTGTTGTATTGTCCCGCATTTCCGCATACCAATTACACACGCCCTCGGGTACCCTGGAGGCTTTCCAGCCAAATTCCACCGCCCCAATCCTTTCAGTCTTTAGAGGCCGCGGCCCTATGGATAGCCCGCTGTCCAGCGATGTCAGTCTGGATGGATTTCTGCTTAGGGAGGCGCTTAGCAAAGGCGCTAACCTGGTCCAATCAACAGTAGAGCGAATAGAGTTCGGTGGGCGACCTCACTTGGTGATTAATGACAGGAAGGAAGAGTATGATCTTGTGGTGCTGGCCTCGGGCGTCAATTCCCGACTGACCCATTCAATGCCTACCCCATACCAGCCCCCTCCCACGCAACGTATGGCTCAGGACGAGCTATGGGTCGGTGAACGAGCGGTCGCTCGCTCTATCGGGTCTAAAGTTCATATTTTCCTAATACCAGGCACTAATCTGGTATTTGGAACTCTTATTCCCAAGGGTCCCTACATCAACGTATCGTTGATGAGCCGGAGAGAGCCGGCGATGACGGTGGAGGATTTCTTGGCATACCCCATGGTCAGGGCCAGTTTACCACCCTATTTTGAGCGGCGATGCGGTTGCGCTCCTCTTATTGCTTTGGGCCCAGCGCGTAACGCATGGGGAATAAGATTCGTGGCGGTGGGAGATGCGGCAGTGACCCGCCTCTATAAGGATGGGCTAACCTCGGCTGCGTTGACCGCCAGACAAGCAGCAATTACCGCTATACAACACGGCGTTTCTCGCGAATCTTTCCAGCAACACTACGCGCCGCTCTGTCAGGATATTGCCACCGATAACCGGTTCGGTAAACTACTATTTGGAGTGAATGACAAGGCGGCCGGTTCGTATATGTGGTTCTCGTTGCAAGCCTGTACCCTGGCCGCCGAACGCTCCGCGCCTTACGACAAGCGGGATATGGACCAAGCCATTTGGGGAATGTTCACCGGAGCATACAGTTATAGCTCGATTTTGTACCGGGCTTTTCGTCCTAGTCTCTGGAGAAATGTTTTAAACTCATTGGCTCAAAGGCTATCTCTTGGGCCCGGTCTAGTCGCTTCGATATCCCAAATCCCGAGGCCGATCCGCATACTGGTGCTTGGGGGAGGATTTGCAGGGGTGTATACGACACTCCATTTGGAAAAGGCGCTTAGACACGATACCTATGTTACTATCACTTTGGTCAGCGATGAGAACTTCTTTTTATTCACGCCGCTCTTACACGAAGTAGCCACCGGGGGGATAGAAACTCGGCACATTGCATTATCAATTCGCCGCTGGCGAGGGCGCCGCCGGTTCGAATTCGTACAAGCGAACATCCATTCAGTGAACCTAGCGCAAAGGAATGTGCGTACCAGTCAAGGGGACCTACCTTACGATATCCTGGTTTTGACGCTGGGTAGCATCACAGACCGGACGGCCCTAGCCAATTCGGAAGGACGGGTATTCACCCTGAAGAGCTTACGCGACGGCATCGCCTTGCGTAACCACGTGCTCCAGATGTTCGAACTGGCATCCTCCGATAGAGCAAGCGGGATTCCCAGACTTACGTTCGTCATCGTAGGAGGAGGGACTACCGGCGTGCAGATGGCTGCCGACCTGCATGACTTCACCAGCAATTCTTTGTTAAAAGAATATCGGGATATTTCTGCGAACAATGTCAGGGTAATACTTGTACAATCCGACCAACGACTACTGCCGGACTTGGGGGCGCACCTGGGTGGGGTAGCCAGAAAGGAGTTGGAGACACAAGGCGTGGAGGTTATTACCGGCACGCAAGTGAGGCGCGTCCGGCCTAACCGTATTGAACTAGATAATGGTAGGGTAATAGCCACCCACACAATCATCTGGACTCCAGGAATCGCAGCGAATCCCGTAGTTTCTTCATTGCCGATTAGGAAAGACCAGTACGGGAGAATCTATGTCAACGAGTACCTAGAGGTCCCTGGGTATCCTGGTGTTTACGCTATGGGAGACAACGCATGTATGCTGGACCAGAAAACGGGTAGCCCATTGCCCCCTACCGCACACATCGCAGTTCGCCAGCCAAAGGTGGCAGCCGCTAATATCGTGGCTTCCATAAAAGGTGGCAAAAAGAAGCCCTACCGCTATTTGCATATGGGGCAAATGGTAACCTTGGGGCCACGGAGTGCAGTCGCGGATATCTTTGGGTTTAAAACCCACGGTTTCCTAACCCGTATACTTTGGCTTCTAGCCTACACCTCGGTTATGATGGGGAAATATAACCGCATACGGGTGTTTTCCGACTGGATTTTTGGGTTGTTTTTCGGAAGGGACAGCACGATGCTCCGGCTTCGCTGGTAAGCATTCTGGTTAGCAAATATGCAGCACAGTCAGGCTACAAACCATACAACTCATCGTCGGTCAAAGTACGCAAACCCAAACCAGAGACCAGACTCAATACCTGAACTGCATCATCGGTGTCCAGAACGAGCACTGCCTGTTGCTTTGACTCTACAATGAAACCGTACGCGTCGCTGATGTTTATCCGAGCAGATTCCAGGGCACTCGCCACCCGGTAAAGACCACCAGGTTGGTCGTCCATCAGTATAGCCAGAACTTCTGTTTGGCTGGCAGCCATCCCTGCCGACTTGAACGCGCCCGTAGCAATCCCTGGTTTATCCACCAGAAGTTTGATTACCCCATACTGTCCGGAATCGGCAATAGTCATCGCTCGTATGTTCACACCTGCCTCGGCTAAGATTCGGGTGACTTGCCCCAACCGGCCAGGTTTGTTTTCTGCAAATACCGCTATCTGATGAGCCATTTATACACCTCTTCCTGGCATCAAAGTTCTCGGAGGTCCTGTACCCGCACGGCCTTGCCTTCCGAAATAGGTAATGAGCTCGGTTCCAGGAGTTCAACTTTTGGGGTGATTAGAATCTCGGTTCGTAAATCGGCCACTAACTGCGCCCTCAATCTCTCCAGGCGTCTTAAGTCGCCGGTAAAGAACTCTGGACGCACCTCCACTTTAACTATCATTTCATCCACCAGATTTCGGCGCTCCAGGACAATTAGATAATTGCTGCCCAGTTCCGGCACCTTCATCAAAGTAGTTTCGATTTGGGTCGGGAAAATGTTCACCCCTTTCATAATCATCATATCGTCTATCCGACCCTTGATACGAGAGATACGGCGATGGGTGCGACCACAGGGGCAGGGCTCTGGGTAAACGAAGGCCAAGTCTTTGGTACGATATCGCAAGATGGGCATCGCCTGGCGGTCAATAGTGGTGAATACCAACTCCCCTTCTTGACCATCAGGAACTGGCTCTTGAGTGTCCGGGTCTATAACCTCCAAAATGAAGGCATCTTCCCAGAGGTGCATCCCGGCTTTCTCGGTACATTCAAATGCCACACCCGGCCCGTTCATCTCGGTCAATCCATAGGAGTTATAGACATCTATACCATAAAACTCCTCGACCCTCCGGCGAGTGGCCTCGGAATATGGTTCAGCCCCCAGAAAGGCCCGTTTGAGAAAAAGTTCCTTACGAGGATCCACACCCATCTCGTTTAGCACCGTCATCAATACCAACGCGTAACTGGGGATGATGTGCACGGTAGTAGTCTTCATAGATTGCATGAGAAAAATCTGGCGTCGGCTATTTCCGGAGGCTGAGGGTATGGTAAGGGCCCCCAGTTTCTCAGAACCGAAGTGGAAACCTAGCCCGCCGGTAAATAGCCCGTATCCAACACAATTCTGGAAGACGTCGGTTTTCCGGGTACCTGCACCGAACATACATCGAGCCATCAAGTTAGACCAGGAATCCAGGTCGTGTTGGTTGTAGAATACAACGATAATCTGGCCAGTGGTGCCGGATGAGGAGTGGATGCGCACCACATCTTCATAGCTGGTGCAGAGCAAGCCATCGGGAAAGGATTCTCTGAGGTCCTGCTTTACTGTGAACGGAATACGGCGCAAGTCATCCAGGGTGCGTAGTTTGTTGATGTCAATGCCCTCGGCGGCAAATCGTTGGCTATAGAAAGGCGAACGATGGGCATACTCGAGCGTTCGCTTCAATTTGGTCAGTTGCATATTTTCCAACCGGGGACGTGGCATGGTCTCAATATCAGGTTCCCAGTACAAAGAAGACCTCCTGTTCAATCCCCCGTGGAAGTAAGTAGTTAAAATCTGAGGGACAGCGGAAAGGTAGCATACCTATAAGTCAGGTGCAAGCCGGTGTCCCAAGCGTGAATGTTCTGACTACCCGACAATAAACGACTCATATAACACCAGTAGTATTGGGCTCGTTGCTTGAAGCCTAGGTCTTGATATGGTATTATTTACCAAGGTAAGACTCATTAATCTTGATAGGTTATACTGCAATGTTACGCAATTGTCTTTCTGTATAGGGGAATGTTATGCGAGTTAGATTTTACTACACACCGGTCCGTCCTGTAGCAGGCCTACAACGGTATTTGGAGCATACTCTCCAGAATTGGTGGGATTGGCATTCATCCAACCAGCGTACGGTACACGGGGTATGGACTCCACCAACGGACGTCTATGAAACTGCAACTAGCCTGGTGGTGAAGATAGAGTTGGCCGGTACTACCGAAGACAAGGTAGATATCACGTTGCATCCCGACCTGCTGTTAGTTACCGGACGCCGGGAGGACCAGAAGACGGCGCCACCTACGGTAATCCACCAAATGGACGTCTGGTATGGGGATTATCAGGTGCAAGTACCCATCCCCGTGTCTATTAATCCGGACAAAGCCTCCGCGGAGTACATCAACGGGATGGTCATTATTACCCTCCCAAAAGCCGAACCGGAAGAGCAGGTACCCCGCAAAGTGACCGTAAGCGCTCCCAAGAGCGAGTGACAAAAGGAGTAAATCGTGACCGATATAGAAACCAGCCAAACAACAGAGGAGGAGCCCAAAGAGGCGGTTCCATCCACTGTTCCTATATTGCCCTTGAGAGATATGGTGGTGTTCCCTCTGACCGTATATCCCATAATGGTAGGGCAGGAGCGCTCCCTCAATCTGATAAATGATGTAGCCACCGGTGACCGGCTCATTGGTTTGGTAGCGGCAAAAAGCGCCGATATAGAAACCCCTGGGCCTTCTGAACTCTATAGTGTGGGAACACTGGCCAGAGTAGCGCATATGCTGCGTGTTCCCGACGGTACGGTGCGTCTAGCCGTTCAAGGCATCCGGCGCATCCGCATCCTTTCCTTTGCCCAGGAAAAGCCTTATCTACGGGCGGAGATAGAGCCGGCTGATGAAACATCAGAACGCACCATCGAGGTAGAGGCCTTGATGCGCAACGCTCAGGAGCTTTTTCAGAAGATGGCTTCGCTTGTGCCACATCTGCCGGAAGAGCTAACCACAGCCGTCATCAATGTGGATGACCCTCTCCATCTGGCTTACCTGTTGTCCACCGCGTTGAAAATGGACACGGCTAAACGCCAAGAGATACTGGAACTGGATGAGGTAAAAGCCAAGCTCGAGACGCTCATCGCTTTTCTCAATAGAGAGGTAGAAGTCCTGGAGATTGGCAAAAAAATCCAAACGCAGGCGCAAGGCGAGATGGAAAAAGGCCAGCGGGAATACATTTTACGCCAGCAGTTGAAAGCCATCCAGCAGGAGTTGGGGGAGACCGATGAGCACGCAGCAGAAATTAACCTGCTGCGGCAGCAAATAGACCAGGCGCAGATGCCTGAAGAAGCAGAGAAGGAGGCCCGTCGGGAGCTAGATCGGCTGGATAAGTTGCAGCCCGCCTCACCCGAGTACTCGATTATTAAAACCTATCTGGATTGGCTCACGGGTTTGCCTTGGAACAAGCACACCGAACATACTATTGATGTAGTGGAAGCCCGGCGCATATTGGACGAGGACCATTATGACCTGGAGAAAGTCAAGGACCGCATCCTTGAGTATCTGGCGGTCCGTAAACTGAAGCAGGAGCGTCTGGGAGAGGGGTCTCCGTCCAGAGAGCCGATATTGTGCCTGGTGGGGCCTCCTGGGGTAGGCAAGACCTCCTTAGGTCAGTCTATCGCCAGAGCGATGGGGCGGAAATTCGTCCGCATGTCGCTGGGGGGCATTCGAGATGAAGCCGAGATCCGGGGGCACAGGCGTACCTATATTGGAGCGATGCCTGGCCGGATGATCCAGGGAATCCAACGGGCAGAGTCAGCCGACCCGGTCTTTATGCTGGATGAGGTGGACAAGGTAGGCGCCGATTACCGCGGAGACCCTACTTCAGCGCTCCTCGAGGTGCTGGATCCCGAACAAAATAAAGATTTCAGGGATAACTACCTGGGCGTGCCTTTTGACCTATCCCAGGTGATGTTCATAACCACTGCTAATCTGCTCGACCCAATCCCAGCGCCATTGCGGGACAGAATGGAAATCCTAAACATACCAGGCTATACCGAAGAGGAAAAGCTACAAATCGCCCGTAAGTATCTGGTACCTAAGCAAATGGAGGCACACGGCTTAACCGGAGCCGATATTGAGATACCAGATGAAGCGATAAGGAAGATAATCAACGAATATACACGAGAAGCGGGTGTCCGAAATCTGGAAAGAGAAGTGGCCAGTGTTTGTCGCAAAACCGCCCGTGCCATTGCCGAAGGCAAGGAAGGCACGATCACCGTTACCCACGAACTGGTCACCTCTTATTTGGGCAAGCCCCGCTTCGCACGGGAGGAAGCCGAACAAATCAACCGTCCCGGAGTAGTTACTGGATTGGTTTGGACCCCGGTGGGCGGAGACATCATCTTCATCGAAGCCAGCCGGATGGCCGGTAGCAAAGGTCTGACCCTTACCGGACAACTGGGCGATGTGATGAAGGAGTCGGCCCAGGCAGCGTTAACCTATGTGCGCTCTCACACCCAAGATTTGGGGATATCCGATGATTTCTTCGATAAAAGCGATATACATATCCACGTGCCTGCCGGCGCCATCCCCAAGGACGGGCCTTCGGCGGGAGTGGCCATGACCGTGGCCCTGGCTTCGCTGCTGATGGGCCGGCCAATCCGCGGCGGTATCGCTATGACCGGAGAGATTACCTTGCGGGGCCGGGTGCTTCCAATTGGCGGCGTGAAGGAAAAGGTGCTGGCGGCCCATAGGGCCGGGATACGCACGGTGATTCTGCCGCGTAAGAACGAGATGGATCTGGATGACCTGCCAGCCGAGATGCGCCAGGATATGACTTTCATCCCGGTGGAGGACATTGGCGAGGCGCTACGAGCAGCCCTGCCAGATGGAGCGTATCCGGCGGTAACCCCCAGGATCGACAATCAAGAGCCTTCCATCCCAGCCAGGGAGTATGTTATAGCGGCGAGCGGCCCAGCGTAGACTTCATCTGGCAAGTCCCAGGCAGTGGCAGCATTAGGAAGCGGCCACTGCCTTTCTGTTATAATGACACCCATCAGTCGCCCTGCTTATTAACCACCTGGAGGAGAATCGTGACCGCACTGACACAGCACCGCAGCGTAGTAATGTGCACCCAAGGAGTGATTGCTACAGCCCAACCCCTGGCTTCCGCCGCCGGATTGCAGGTGTTGATGTCCGGCGGCAATGCCATAGATGCCGTCATCGCTGCAGCCGGTGTTCTAAATGTAACGATGCCGATGATGTGCGGGCTAGGTGGGGAAGTTTTCGCCATCTACTATGAAGCAAAGACCGGTAAGGTTTTTGGTATTAATGGCAGTGGAGTCGCCCCCAGGGGTTCAACCCCAGAATATTATCACCGTCTGGGCTTTCAAAAAATGCCGCCCCACGGGATGCTGGCCGCGGCGATTCCGGGACAGGTGGACGCCTGCGCCACGATGCTAGAAAGGTGGGGCACGCGTTCGCTAGGGGAACTGCTACAACCAGCCATCCAATACGCCGAGTACGGATTCCCGGTGGCTCAGCGGGCCGCCACCAGTATGGCCAACACCACCCTGTTATCCAGATTCCCTACCACAGCCAAGGTTATGCTCAAACCCGGCGGCGAGCCTTTCCGAGCGGGAGAAGTGTTGGTGCAAAAGGACTTAGCCCGCACCATGCAATTGATTGCCAGCGGTGGCCGGGACGTGTTCTATAAGGGAGCTATCGCCAAGGATTTTGTCGAATTCTCGCAGGCCAATGGTGGATTGCATACCCTGGAGGACTTTGCTGAGCACCGGACCACGGTATACGAACCTCTACGAATTGGCTATCGAGGCTGTGAAGTGCTGCAGACTGCGCCTCCATCACAAGGGGTAATCCACCTTGAGATGATGAGCCTTCTGGAGGGCTTCGACTTGAAACAAGCCGGTATTAGCTCGGTCGCGTCGATACATTTGCAGGTTGAGGCTAAAAAGCTGGCGTTCGCCGACCGGATAAAATGGGTGGGAGACCCGGCCTTCGTCAAGTCCCCCATCAAAGGATTATTATCGAAGGAGTACGCCGCACAACGACGAGGTGGCATCAACCTGAACCAGGCCAACAATGCCCCCTCACCGGGTATGCCAGGGGAGTTCGATGGGGACACCACCTACCTATGTGTGGTCGACAAGGAAGGGAATGCGGTATCGTTCATTCACAGCCTGTCCAATGCCTTTGGTTGTGCGCAGATAGTGGGAGACACCGGTATATTGCCCAACAACCGGGTGGGACGAGGATTCTCTTTGGACCCCGGACACATCAACGTCATAGCGCCAGGTAAAAAGACTATGCACACACTGAATTGCTATATGGTGCTGCGGGAGGGCAAGCCGTACATTGTCGGGGGCACGCCGGGAGGCGACCGGCAGCCGCCGATTAATGCCCAGATTCTGTGCAACCTTTTGGACTATGGTATGAATGTTCAGGAGGCCGCCGAAGCGCCTCGTTGGATGAGCACACCCGGCACCGACCCAGTGAACATCGAGCAACCCTTCGCCCTGGAATTGGAGGAGGGCATTCCGAACGAAGTCGCGGATAGGCTGGAGGCCTTGGGCCACCGGACAACCCGGGTAGGCGCCTACGGCGCTGGCGGCCAGGTGATGCTTATCCAGATAGATCCTGCAACCGGGGTACGCCACGCCGGAGTAGACCCCCGCTCCGATGGTGTAGCAGCCGGTTACTAACCGGCCGGAGGTGGAAGGTTGAGCAAACCAGGCCCTCTGGCTCCGGATGGAGGCCAGCCCCGGTCCAAACCGCACACCGAGGGGATAATGGTGGCCACTGGCTTCGCCCTAATCCTGGTGATTGGCGGGGTGATGATGTGGCAAATTTACGGGCTGGAATTCGCTTTGCTGGGCTTACTAGTTATCATCGGGGCCATCGTTCTCTTTGGGATTCTCTGGATGGCTTTGCGAGCCTTGGAAGCCTGGGCTAAATCTTAGGAGTAAAGCAATGATTTCCTTGCTGGATATCGCCGAACGTACCCAAAAAGGCCCGAAGGTGGATGAAAAGGCCTGGAACATGGGGTTGTTTCATAAATGCGCCGATATAGCCAGACGCTTTGATGTGCATTGCCCCGACGACGGCACCTGGTTCAATATGGACGAAGGTCTGGTGGACCGGGCTTTCCAGGCGGGGCTAGCGGTGCTGGCCGAGATTGGGATGTACTGCGTCAGCACCGGACGGGTGGTGCAGTTCACTCGTGAGGAAGCCCTCCAAGCCTGCCGGGAGGCGAATCCCCAGGTGATTGTTGGAGAAGGCAGAGATGCCCGGCTGTTCACCCAGAAGGCGTTGGAGACCAAAGAGCAACTGAACCAGTGCCCAGGGATGCACGCCCCCTTCAGCGAGGAATATGCGCCGCTCATCGTAAAGAATATGGCTCAGATACCGGAAGGCGACTACCTGGAAGGTTTCAACTTCGTGGAGGTGGATGGGCGAGAGGGCATGGCATGCCCATCGAAGCCTACGCCGCCCGTCGCCAGATGGCCTGGATGCGGGAGGGCGTGCGCAAGGCCGGGCGGCCGGGGATGGCGGTAGCCCTGTACCCCATATCCACCCGCGCGTCGGCGCTGATTGCCCCTATGGACCCGGACTACGGCATTCGCCGCACCGATGGGGTTATGCTGTCCACACTGCCGGACATGAAGATGGAGCAGGACCTGCTGACCGCGGCCATTGTCTATAGCGACTACGGGGCCTTCGCGGTGAACGGCGGGGGTACGGAGAGCGTAGGGGGATTCTGTGGCGACGTGGACGGCGCGCTGGTGGCCAGCGTGGCCAAGCCCATCGCCGGCTATCTGGTGTACCGCCACGGTTGGTCGTATGTGGGTGGTGTAGGACGTATCACCAACTCGGTGTTGAAGGCGGCGGGCACCAATCGGCGGTCGGCGCGGGCTCGGTCGGTAGTCTGCCAGGCCTTGAACAAGTACGCCAACCTGGTGGGTTGCTATGGCGCCGGCTGGATATGCGGTCCCGGCTCCGAGACCTATCTGCGGGAGATTGCTTTAGGCACCATTACCGCGCCCATCAACGGGTTGAACATGGTATCCGCCCGACACCACCGGGCGATGATGAACGCCGGGCAGACCCCCTTCGAGGCAGAGTGGATGGCCGAGGTAGCCCGGGCGGTGCAGCGAGCCGGACTGGACCGGGCAAGCGCCAGCCGGGTATGCGAGCAGTTTGCAGCCACGGTAAACGGCAAACCCGCCGAAGCCGGCCAGCACATTGACCAGTGCTACGACCTGGTGCGCCACCGTATCAAACCGGAGTGGGAGGCCAAGTACCAGCGGGTGAAGGGCGAACTGGCGACGCTAGGGCTGGATTTTGGGTAGAAGGCTAGCGCTACTTACGTCATCTCCGTCTAGCTGGCTAGGGAGGGAAACACCAGGCTACGGTATCCGAAGGCATCCCCCGACCAAACGATCAGGCCGGCGGCGGCGATGGTGGTTACAGCGAAAACTAGGAGATTTTTAAGCATGATTATGATGTTGCTTTTCCACGGAATACATGTGGATCGATTGCCGAGTGATTCGGCGTACCCTGTCTATTGGAAGAGCGAGAAAAGCGCAAAGATCAATCAGTCATAACACTGACCGTGACACATTAGGATTAGGCTGTGTCAATTCCGGTGTGATTTCACTTTTAACCGAGTACCTTGAAACGGTGCATACACGAATGCCATTCGGCGGGTGGCTGGGTACTAAGTTCAGGCACATCCCTACCCACAAACAACCTTTCGACTTCCGTTGCTGATGCGATATCATTAATCAGGCCAAACCATTCGCGTAATAATTGGCTTGCATATGTATACGGCTCTATTGAAACCTCTTTTTGGGGTACAAGACAACCAACCTGCGAGTCATATGAAAGAAACTCTTTTCTTGCAATACCCCATTCCTCCGGTGTGCTGAGTGCTGTAGATGCTTGCCAGAGGTCATCCTGTATAGATTCTGGAACCTTGACTAGTGACATTTGTTGTCCAGCCAATGTATTTGAAGCATACATGCTTAGGCCTGCGTTGTGAATCGTATTCCTAAGGGAATGAAGCATTTTCATCAACTGCTTGCATCGGTTGCTTGTGACAATCTTAGATATATGGCGGGTGCTGTTTCCCCGCAATGCCCTTAGGAAGTCTCTGTTTCTGAAACTAATATTTACATCTCTATCCACGAGATGGTATGCAATATTGACAATATTGGCTTGAGCGTCAAAAATGCCTGCAAGAAGCAAAGTGAGATAATCAAAGTGATACATCATAGTATCGCGAGTGGTATTGTCCTGTAGAAGATAAAATTGTGTTCCAATCGCGTCCCTTGCCTGAAGTGCTCTTGTGCACCTTACTAAAACGCTCTGCCCGATATGGAGGATATTTTCTCCAAGGAACTGTTGTGCATATACGCAACCAGAAAAGTAACGCCACATAGCAGGTAGATTAGTTCTCGCTAACACCCAATAGAAAAGCCCGCTATCAGTTTTACAGGTCGCTTTCCCAACTTTACTATAAGTCCAATTATCTCGTGATCGTAGGAAAAGACCGACTATTTTTACTGCTTCCAATGGAGAGCGAATGTTAGCATGTTGGAATCTATTACGCTCGCACAGGAGCAGAGGAGAGGCCGTAACGAAGATGTCCCTTTGCAATGCGGAGTGCGCCTCGACAGCTGTAATATCGTTTCTCGCAGCGAGAAAGCCAGGGTCATCTTGGTCAAATGTATGCGCCAGCGTATATATTCTGCTGTTATCAATACATGTAGAGTGAATCCCAAGATGAAGAGATCGAAGTGAGTCACCCTCAATCACCTCAATGTTGAAAAAACCATCGAGATCATGAACTGGTTGGACTCGGTAGTAAGGAAAAACATCATTCTCTGTTGCGACAACATCAACATCCTTAAGTTGCCCTAGTTCTCTAATCGTCTTATAAGCAGCATCTTCTTCTTCAGTCAAGTCACACAGCGATTGTGTATGAATCGATAACCTCAGGGGACGTTCCTTCTTGCCCCTAAGAAAAGGTGAAATGAATTCATTGATATGAGGATCGGGCCATACCACATGTAGGCTCATATAACCCCAGATTCTAATAAGGTGATAGTGGCCATTGTCCTGGGATCTTCTGGCCTCTATCTTCCGGCTTCTAGCCTCCCCTCGCACTCTCCTCCCACTTCCGCTTCTGCTCCACCCGGACGGCTTCGTCGGTGGGACGGTAGGCGGCCAGGAACTGCTGGCGCAGGGCATCGAACCCGCCGGCGATGATGGCCGCCCGCATCCGCTCCATCAGCGATACCAGGAATCGCAGGTTATGTATACTGGCCAGGCGATAAGCCAGCAGTTCTTCGCAGCGGAAGAGGTGGTGCAGGTAGGCGGCGGAGAAGTGGGTGCAGGTGTAGCAGTCGCAACCTTCCGCCACCGGAGCGTCCAGGGTGCGGAAGGCGGCGTTGCGGATGTTGCGCCGGCCGGTGCGAGTGAACAGCGCGCCGTTGCGGGCCACCCGGGTGGGCAGCACTGCATCCATCATATCCACCCCCCGGGCTACCGCCTGGAAGAGGTCCTCCGGCGAGCCCACTCCCATCAGATAGCGAGGCTTATCCTCCGGCAGATGCGGAGTAGTGGCCTCTAGCGCCGCCCAGGTCTGGGCTTTCGGCTCGCCCAGGCTCAGGCCGCCGATAGCGTAGCCGGGAAAGCCCATAGCCACCAAACCTTCGGCGCTCTGCCGGCGCAGGTCAGGGTGCAGCCCACCCTGTACGATACCGAACAGGCTCTGATCCGCCCGGGTCTGGGCTGGTAGGCAGCGCTCCGCCCAGCGATGGGTGCGCTCCATAGCCTGGCGCTGGTAGTCGCGTTCAGCGCTGTGGGGCGGGCATTCGTCCAGGCACATAATGATGTCGGATCCCAGTTGCTCCTGGATGGCCACGGCTATCTCTGGGGTCAAGCGCTGTTCCGAGCCATCTATGTGGGAGCGAAATGAGACACCATCATCGTCAAGTTTGCTCAGGTGTCCCAGGCTGAACACCTGGAAGCCGCCACTATCGGTCAATAGGTTGTGACGCCACCCCATAAACTTATGCAATCCACCCAGGGCAGCCACCGTTTCGCCTCCAGGCCGCAGCATCAGGTGGTAGGTGTTGCCCAGCACAATCTGCGCTCCCAGGGTTTCTAATTCGTCCGGGGCAAGCGACTTGACTGTGGCCTGGGTACCCACGGGCATGAAAACCGGAG
>Ga0351944_1011_pt1 | contig 24076 bp, 23 predicted proteins | sample BONcelT113001F13_FD_205820 | JGI IMG/M metagenome (GOLD analysis project Ga0351944, IMG submission 205820) | Enriched cells from coal bed in the Powder River Basin, Montana, United States - BONCAT cells T11 rep3 HSBNCT.T11.300.1.F13 ... | reverse complement strand
TGGCGTTTACCTCGTAAGGGCCGCCACTGAAGACGGTTTCAGTACGGCGAGGGTGGTGCTTTCCCGGTAGACTCAGTCCGCGAACATCATCTTCTGCGGGTTCCCGGGGTCGACCCTTATCTGGTGGACGGTTCCCACTCCGTAGGAAGCCAGGTTGAGCATGGAGACAACTTCCCTGTGCTCGACCTGGTACACCCCGTGAGAATCGCTTGTTACTTCGAGGGTGAACTTGACCTTCGGCATGTTGTTGATGTACGTACCAGTCTCTGAGGCGGAAAGAACCTTTGCCGCCGCGGGCAGCCACGTCTCCAGGGCGTTCTTCCTGCGGGCCGCCATGATGCGGATGCCCAGGATGAGCGACAGGTCAATGACCAGCCAGAAGCCCCCGAATACCCAGAAAAAAACATTCAATGGATAGCCGTCGTCGGTCTTTGCACCGGGACTCACAAAAAAGCCCGCCACTATCATCCCGATACCAGCCAGTATGAAAAAACTGAAGACGCTCCTGTTGATCTCCCAGCTTGCCATGCTTCCTCCCCTGTTAACCCTTCCACCAAAGATAAAACAGAAAGACGACCCGGGCTAAGTGCTTCCGAGTTCTTCCAGAGCCATATTCCCGGGGAATCAGGGGGATAGAGCATGAGAATCATTCTTTCGATCGTTCTTGGAGCGGCAGCAATCAAGTCCTGTCCGGCGGCCGGTTTTCCCTACAGGCTCCGATGGGAGGTGGACGCACCGGCAGGCTCGGTCTGCGCGTCGGTTTTCGCGGCCGGCCTTCTTCTTGACGGTAATGAGGCGGTGCCGCCATGGAACGGCGTTCCGTTTGACGAATCCCGTGTCAACGCCTTCGACCGCTGGGCCATGCAGCCCTACTCAAACGGGCTGGACGATGCAGGGACCGCTGCACAGCTTCTGACAATGGCAACACCGGCCATCCTTGCCGCTTCCGACACCGGCGACTGGATGACCGTGGGCGTGATGTACGCCCAGTCCGTCATGCTCATGTGCGGCCTGAAGAACACCTTCAAGGGTCTTGTTGACCGGAACCGCCCCTACATGTACTTCGACGATCCCAGCAATGAGGGGATCGAAAGCGGCGACCGCCTCAACTCGTTCCCCTCCGGACACGCCGCCTATGCCTTCAATGGCGCGGTATTCACCTCACGAGTTTTCACTCGATGCTTCCCCGATTCCCCCTGGAAGACACCGGTCATCGCCGGTTCCATTGGCCTGGCCGTCACTACCGCCGTTCTCAGGATGGAGAGCGGGAACCACTTCCTGTCGGATGTTCTGGCGGGGGCTGCCATTGGCGGGCTGTCGGGTTTTCTGATACCCTGGCTTCACGAGGTTGACGGTCCAGCCGAAGGGTTTTCAGTCACTCCGCTCCCCTCGGGGGGGATGGTCACGCTCCGTTTCTAGTCCGGGGTGTATACGCACATCTTTCAGCATAACGCTAACAATTGTCAAAAGAGTGTGCAGGGCTGTTCTCGAGCTCTTCCTTCAACCTCTCGGCAAGATACACCTTCAAAAGCGACTGGTAGGGTATGTCCTTCTTGTTTGCCAGAAGCTTGAGTCCTTCGATCATGGACAGCGGCAACCGAAGTGAGATTGACCTGGTGGAAGGCTTCAGGTTGGGGAGAACAACGCTTTCCGCCCCGCTCCAGTCGAGGTAGTCGAAAGAGTCGTGGGTTCTCCAGAACTCCCTCTCCTGCGCTTCAGTCTCAAACCGGGGAATGCGCTTTTTCGTCTTCACTTGCGTACCTTCGTCTCTCTCTCACGCTCATGTCCCGGGCAGAGATCACACGGATCAGGTCGTCCCTTGTCGTAAAGACCAGAAGAAGGCAACGGCCCGAGTCCGTTCTGCCAAGAGCGTGGTAACGTTGTTCTGAATCTGCGTGAGCAGTGTCCGGCACCACAACGAACGGTAGATTGAAGAACACCTGCTCACATTCACTCTGGGAAACATCATGCTTGTCCCAGTTCTTTGTGGCATTGCCGGAGTCCCATTGAAAACCGACAACACCCCTCAACAGGTCCTGAAGGTTGCCCATGCCGTTGTATACATTCTTAGTATACATTGGTCAAGTGCCCGGTCTGTACATTCTGGAGAAAAAGCCATGAACACCAAGCTTTTCGAAGAGCTTCTGTCACCCAGCACCCCTCCGGGGGGGGGTTGCCACGATTCGGTTTCTGCCGCGGCGCCTTGACACAACTGTACTACTGTATTAGTATTGTAGTACATATAGGAGGTCAGGGCATGTTCCGTGTCGATCCGGATTCACCGGTACCCGTCTATGAACAGCTGAAAAGGCAGATCAGGCTCGGGATCGTTTCGGGCGCCTTTCCCCCCGAGCACAGGATGGCGTCGATCCGTGAGCTTGCAACAGAGCTCACGGTGAACCCCAACACCATTGCAAAGGTGTACGGCCAGTTGGAAACTGAGGGTTTCCTGGTTTCCAGGGCGGGTCTGGGCTTCTATGTGAAGGACTGCCGGGAACGTGTTCTTGAGACAAGGCTTGAGCTGCTTGCCGAACTCGCGGCCGAGTTCGTGGCCCGCACAGTGGAACTTGGTCTGACCCCGCCCGAGATCCAGGCCGCCCTGCGCGAAGAACTGGGAAGGAGACCCGACCTTGGTACGGATAAGTGACATTACCTGCGGCTACGGTGGAAAACCGGTTCTGTCAGGATTATCCCTCGACATCGAAGAGGGCACGACAGTGATGCTCACGGGGCCGAACGGAGCCGGCAAATCGACACTTCTGCGGGTCCTTGCCGGGGTTCTCACCCCGACGCAGGGAAAGGTCGATTACGAATGGCCAGGCGAAAGGGACCCCAGGCGGCTCATCGGCTTTTTGCCGGACAGCTCGAGCATGTACCGGTCGCTTCGCGTGGCCGAGGCAAAACGGATCCACCAGGAGTCGTTCGGTGTTGACTGCTCTCCCCTCCCCCTTCTCGAGAAGGCAGCGATTTCGGAGAGAACCGTGATCAGTGAGCTTTCCGCCGGCCAGAGAGTGCTTGTTCAGGTTGCCCTTCTGCTCTCCACCCGGCCCAGGCTGATCCTTCTGGACGAGGTCCTTCATTCCGTCGACCCGTACCTTCGCATACTTGCCCTCGAAGCCATCGTCTCGGCGATGGCCGACAGCAACCCGACGGTCGTTACGGTGAACCTCAACTACCGTGAGATGGCGCCCCTTGCGGAGCGCGTGGTGTTTCTGGGGTGGGAGGGGATCGTTCTCAACGAGAGTGTCGAGTCCCTTGCGGATAGCCTGCCCGCAGGTGACATGTGTTCAGATCCGGGACTTCCGGGAGTGCTTGCCTTGCTCATGGCCAGGGTTCACGGGGAAAGGAAGGGCCTCCGATGAAAACCTCCGCTCTGCTTCAAATGGAGACAAGGGACACATTGAAACAGACCGGGGCGATGCTTTCGTTCCTGCTTCTCATCCCCCCCGTGTACCTTGTCAACAACCTCAGACTGGACGGTGGAGCCAGCCTGACCCATCACATGTTCTACGGTGGCATGTTCACGCTCGCCTCGACCCTGCTTGTCCTGGCTTACTGCATGTTCGCCCGGGAGCACCGCGATGGGGCCATGGAGTATCTCAGGTCGCTGCCCATCGCCCCCTCCCGGATCGCCCTGGTAAAGATCCTTCCCCGGCTTCTGGTAGCCTGGATACTGGTGTGGCTGTTCGTCGAGGTTTTTTTTGGCGGGATCTTCATGTTGATGAGAACAACCCGTATGGGCTGGGACATGCTTTTTTACTTCTTCCTTCCGCCGGCGCTTCTTATGACGGGCGGGTTCCTCTACGGTGTTTCAGGCAGAAGGGGTCCCCTGCCGGCATTGGTGCTTCTAATGCCTGTCCCTTATCTCTGGATCATGGGGCATGAGGCTGCCCAATCCATGTTCGGCCTTCTCCTGGGCAACATCAGTGCGGGCATGGGTGTCGAAGGGGTCCGTGCGGTATGGGCTTCGGCATTCATCCTGGGCGCCCTGCTTCCCTCGCTGCTTCCCCTGCTGGTGCTGATGCCCCTTTTCAGGGTGTGGAACAGGACCCCCGAGAGGGTGCTGACTGAATCGATACTGAAAAGGGGCGCCATCCCCACTGTGCTTCTTCTGGCGTTGTTCCTTGTGAACACCTGGTAGTGCAGAGGGTAGGCCTTCTTTTCATTGCATCAACTTAACGTTTTTGTTATGATGCTGCCATGAAGTTTACCGAGCTGATTGCGATCGTGGGAGATGAACCGGTTTTCAGCACCGGCCTCCTTCTTGCCGGTGATGTCTCACCGCAGGGTATCCGTGCGCAACTTTCCCGCTGGGTGAGGGAGGGGCGGCTGATCATGCTGCGCCGTGGGCTCTACACCATTGCCCCCCCCCTACCGCACGGGAACCCCGTCGCCCTTCGTGGTGGCGAACGCCCTGTCGCCCGGGTCCTATGTGAGCTGTCAGTCGGCGCTCTCCTGGCATGGCGTTATCCCCGAGGGGGTGAAGGCGGTCACTTCGGTCACCCCGGGCCGTCCGGGAATTCACACCAATCCCCTTGGCACCTTCATACAGCGTCATGTGAAGCACTCCCTTCTCTGGGGTTTTGAGAGCGAACCCATGCCAGGCGGGGGGACTGCCCGGGTGGCTCTTCCGGAAAAGGCGCTTCTCGATCTGTTGTATCTTGAGCAGGAAGGAGGCTCACCCGAGTACGTAAGAGAACTCCGCCTCTCCGGGCACGGGGAGCTTTCCAGAGCGATCCTTCGGCAGTTCGCAAAGCGATGGGGCAGCCCGGGCATGATCAGGGCCGCCGGGACAGTGATCGATGAGCTGGAAGGGAACGGTCTATGAAGGAAGAGCTTCGAAGGCTGGTTGCGAACACTACTTCACCGGCATCAGCGGTCGGTCCCGTGAGGGAGTACCTTCAGTCAAGGATACTGGGATTGATGCAGGACGCGGGGGCAATGATCACCCTGGCATTCTGCGGGGGTACCGCACTGCGTTTCCTTTTCGGCATGCCAAGGTACAGCGAGGACCTCGACTTCTCACTGGAACGGGGTGATCCCGGCTTCTCCCTGCAGCCCGTTGTGCAAAGGATCACGGGTGTCCTTGCCAGGGAGGGCTACGCGGTTGATACGGGAAGGGAAAGGGGGACCGGAGCGGTTCACTCAGTGATGCTGCGTTTTTTGGGGCTGCCCCACGAACTTGGCCTGTCCCTCAGGAAAGAGCAGAACCTCTCGATAAGGATCGAAGTGGATACCCGCCCCCCACTGGGAGCCATTCTCGAGGTCAGCACCGTACGTGTTTTCCAGCTGCTTCGTCTCCAACATCACGACCGTTCATCGCTGCTGGCGGGAAAGATCCATGCCGTCCTCACTCGCGAGTACGCCAAGGGACGCGACTTCTACGACCTTCTGTGGTACCTTTCCGGCAGGGGGTGGCCGCCGCCCAACATGGTGCTGCTTCGGAACGCCCTCGCGCAGAGCGGTTGGCCCGTGGAACGGGTTGCCGGCATTGACCTCCGGGAAGAGCTTGAAAAAAGGTTTCGCTCACTCGACTGGGCAGCGGTGCGCCGGGACGTCCTCCCCTTTCTGGAGAAAACCGGGGAAGCTGACCTTCTGAACGAAAACGACATGTGCGCGCTCCTCCTGGGTCTGGACTGGTGAGTAACCCGAGCCAGTTTTCCGTAAATTTCCACATCATATCATTGACAGTTATTGAATTATGTACTACATTTCTTTCGTAACATTTTTCTCGTAACGAAGGGAATGTAATGGCAAACCCTTTCTCATACGGCGGCATCGTCAGCGACCGGCAGTTCTGCAACAGGGTCACCGAGCTGAGGGAGCTTGTAAGGGCGGCGAAGAACAACGAGAGGCTCTTCATCCACGGGGAGCGGCGGGTCGGCAAGACCTCGCTTCTGAAATCAGTGATGGGCAACCTCAGGGAAGCCGGGGGCATCTGCTTCTACATAGACGTGTGGAAGTGCGTCGACGAGGCTGACTTTCGCAGGGTTTGCGCCACCGCCCTCTCGGGTTACGCACTGGAGAAGGGCAAGGGTGCCCTCGGAAAGCTGGCCGGGCTTTTTTCGGGTGTAACGCCCTCCTTCGGCATCGACGAGACGGGAAAGCCAACGGTCACACTGGTGCGCGACCGAAGCAGGCCCGAGGGACCCGATGTCGAGGAGATCCTGAGAGCACCGGGCCGGATCAGGGCCATGGAGCCGGACAAACCCATTCTTGTGATCTTCGACGAGTTTCAGCAGATCAGGGAGATATCCGGTCTGAAACTCGAGAAGGTCCTTCGAAGCGTGATACAGGAGGAGACCGGCGTGGCCTGGTTCTTCTGCGGCAGCCGGGCCACGATTCTTCGCGAGATGTTTCTGAAGAAGGGCAGCCCCCTCTTCAGGAGTTCGGGGCACTACCCGGTCGGCGCCATCAGCCTTGCCCACTGGCGCCCCTTCATCACCGGGGAGTTCGACCGGAGCGGCAAGAAGATCTCACCGGAAACGGTAAGGGTACTGGTTCAGGCAACCGGGGGCCACCCCTTCTACACCCAGATGCTCTGCTCCGCCCTCTGGGACATCTCCGGGAACACCGCCTCGGAGAACGACCTCGAAGCTGCCGTTTCACTTCTTCTGGAAAGGGAGAGCGGCACATATGCCACCCTGTGGAATTCACTTCCCGACCAGCCCAGGAAGATGCTTCGGGCAATTGCCCTCGAAGGCATTCTTCTGAAGCCGACATCGGGGGTCATGGTGCGGAAGTACGGGTTCTCATCGCCTTCCACCGCGAAGAGCGCCCTGCTCTACCTTCTGAAGCACGACCATGCCTCGCAGGATGAAAAGGGCGGTTACCATCTTACCGACAGGTACCTGGCCATGTGGTGCCTTAGGAACGTGGCGACGTAGGAGGCTCCGGAGGAGGGTGAGGCGCTTTTCTGCTGCCCTTTCACAAATCCTCCGTTCATTTCATATTTACTGTATGGAAAGAACCATCATGGTATTCAAGAGTCCTTACGAACTGGACAGGTATGAGCGTTCCAGGCGCAGGGCCATGTCGCCTGAACAAAGGCTTCTGGAGCTGGAAGCCATCCGCAGCGAGGCAGGCAAATTCCTTTATGAGCATTCAGCCCTGATTCGAAGTGTAATCACGGTTACCCGAAAAGCCAGCAACTGAGTTTGCGTCAGCCTGAAGCCGTACGGCTGGTCCCTGGCGCTACCCTGTTATCCCGTGCTTCTTGCCCACCTTTTCAAAGGCCGCTATGGCCATGTCGAGGTGCTCGCGGGTGTGGGCGGCTGAGAGCTGCACCCTGATGCGTGACTGTCCCCTTGCGACCACCGGGTAGAAGAAGCCGATGGCGTAGATCCCCTCCTCCAGGAGGTCGTCGGCGAACTGCTGCACCAGCACGGCGTCGTTCGGGTACATGCCGAACAGGATGGGAACTATGGCGGTCTCGCCGTCGATAATGGAGAAGCCAGCCTTCTTGATGCCGTTGCGGAAGTATGCGGCATTCTCGTGGACTCGGTCGCGAAGCTCCGTGCTTCGCTCGATGATGTCCAGCACCTTGAGGGTGCCACCCACCACGGGCGGTGCCATTGTGTTGCTGAAAATGTAGGGGCGCGACGTCTGTCTGAGCCACTCGATCAGCACTTTCCTGCCGGCCGTGACGCCTCCGCTGGCGCCGCCGCACGCCTTGCCGAAAGTGGTGGTGACGAGGTCGGCCCTGCCCAGAACACCGTGGCGCTCCAGCGAGCCCCTGCCCGTTCTTCCGATGTAGCCCGTTCCGTGGCTGTCGTCCACCATGAGCAGGGCATCGTGCCTGTCGCACATGTCAACTATGGCGTCGAGCGGGGCAATGTCGCCGTTCATGCTGAAGACGCCGTCGGTGGCCACGAGCCTGTACCTGGCGTTACGCACGCTGTCAAGCATGAGTATGTCTTCAAGGCCGGGAAGCTCCCTGCCGTCGAAGTTCCGAAGGCCAGTGCCCGTGTGGCAATGGCTGTAGACGTGGCGCTGGGCCTTGCAAAGCCTCACGCCGTCAATGATCGAGGCGTGGTTCAGCTGGTCGGCTATGATGGCGCACTCCTCGTCGAGGAAGGGCTGAAAGACCCCGCCGTTGGCGTCGAAGCATGACGAGTACAGGATGGCGTCGTCGGTTCCCAGGAACTCGGCCGTTCTTCTCTCCAGCTCGCGGTGGATGTCCTGCGTGCCGCAGATGAACCTGACACTGGAGAGGCCGAAGCCCCTGGTTCTCAGGGTTTCCGCCGCGGCTTCCAGAACCTCGGGATGGCTGGCAAGACCCAGGTAGTTGTTGGCGCAGAAGTTGAGGACCTTTTTACCGCCGGCCACGGTAATCTCGGCTCCCTGCGCGGAACTAATGACCCGCTCCCGCTTCATTAGGCCTTCGTCATCCCTGACTTTCATGAGTTTCGCAAGGTCTACCAGGATTCTGCTGGACATCCGTTCCTCTTCCCGCGCCGGAGTACGGCAACCGCGAATTTTGTAAGGAAAAAGTGATGCCGGTGTTTCCCGGCGCCGGGAATATAGTGAAACCGGGGGCGCGGGTGCGCCCCCGGTCTGCCTGGCCGGGGCTACATGCCGTACTTTGCTATGATGCCGTTCTTGTCCAGCCCCAGGATGCCGTACTTCTCCCCCACCTTGCGGAACGCTTCCACGCACTTGTCGATGTGGTGGAATTCGTGGGCGGCGGAGAGCTGAACCCTTATCCGTGCGGCACCGGCCGGTACCACCGGGAAGAAGAAGCCTATCACGTAGATGCCCTCGGCGTACATGTCGCGTGACATGTCGTTGGCCAGCTTTGCGTTGAAAAGCATCACCGGGACGATTGGGGTTTCTCCCTCGCGGATGCACAGACCGGCCTCGGTTATGCCCTTGCGGAACCTTTCAGTGTTGCGCTCGAGCTTGTCCCGGCGCTCGGTGCTGCCTGAGACCAGGTCGATGACCGTGATGGACGCCGCGACTATCGGTGGCGCCATGGAGTTGGAGAACAGGTAGGGCCTTGCCTTCTGGCGGCAGAGCTCCACTATCTCCCTCCTGCCCGAGACGCAGCCCCCGGAAGCGCCGCCAAGGCCCTTGCCGAAGGTGGTGGTGATTATGTCCACCTTGTCCATCACGCCGAAATGCTCGTGGGTGCCACGGCCCGTTTTCCCGATGAATCCCGAGGCGTGGGATTCGTCAACGAGTATCATGGCGTCGTACTTCTCGCAGAGGGCGCACATCTCGTCGAGGGGGGCCAGGTCGCCGTCCATCGAGAACACGCCGTCCGTCACGACGAGCCTGGTCCGTTTGTCCTGATGGAGGATGAGCTTGTTCTCGAGGTGCTTCATGTCCATGTGCTTGAAGGTGTCGTACTCCGCCGAGCACAGCCTGATGCCGTCGACCAGTGACGCGTGGATGAGACGGTCGGCGATCATCACATCCTGCGGGCCGAGGATCGCCTCGAAAACGCCGGAGTTGGCGTCCATGCAGGACGGGAACAACAGTGTGGCCTCCATGCCCAGGAACTTCGAGACCTTGTCCTGCAGCTCGCGGTGGATGTCCTGCGTGCCGCAGATGAAGCGCACCGAGCTCATCCCGTAGCCCCGCTCGTCGAGACCCCTGTGGGCGGCGGCCACAACGTCGGGATGGCTGGAGAGCCCGAGGTAGTTGTTGGCGCAGAAGTTCAGGACCCTTTTCTTCTCGGCGCCCTCGGGGAACTCGACCAGGATCTCGGCGTCCTGAGGAGAGCAGATGAACCGCTTCTCCTTGTAGAGCCCCTTCTCCTTTATCGCGTCGATCTCCGCGCCGAAGGCGGCCCGTGTCTTGTCGCTGTATGCCATTCGCCGGCTCCTGTCAGCCCTGGTGTTTCTTCACCAGTTTGCAGATGGATGTGACGGTGTCGAATGCTTCGGGGGTGGCTTCATCGTCGGGGAGCTTGATGCTGTACTTCCGTTCCAGAAAGACCTTGAGTGACACCATCGAGAAACTGTCCACAAGGCCCGAAGAGATGAGCGGCGTGTCGGGGCCCACGTCCATCTCGTCGTCCTCGTCGACGTATTCGCCTATCACGTACTGCAGGATCACGTCTTTCATGTCGTCCATTTTCCTGTCCTTTCCTTCGGGGAATGCTGTTCTCAGTCCTCTTCGAGGGTCGAAAGGTCTCCGGTGTCCTCACCCCACTCCAGGGCCCGCAGGTAGCGCCTGAGGATCTTGCCCGAGCGGGTCTTGGGAAGCTTTTCGAGGTATTCTATCTCCTGGGGCATGGCCAGGGGCGAAAGCCTCTTCCTGATGAAGTTCATTATGGAAAGCTCGAGGTCGTCGCTTGGTTCGAAGCCCGGGTTCAGCGTGACGAAGGCCTTGACCACTTCCATGTTGACCTCGTCGGGCTTGCCGACGGCAGCAGCCTCGGCGATGGCCTCATGCTCGATCAGGGCCGATTCGACCTCGAAGGGGCCTACGAGGTGCCCGCCGGTGTTTATCACATCGTCGTCGCGCCCCACGAACCAGTAATAGCCGTCCTTGTCGATGCTGGCCCTGTCGCCGGATACGTACCAGAGATCCTGGTTCGCCCTGAGTTCGGCTGGCGTGGCGTTCCCGGGAGCGCCCGGGAACTTGCTGCGGTAGAGGTCGGGCCTCTCCCAGTACTCGCGGAACATGGAGGGCCACCCGGGTCTGAAGGCGATGAGCCCCACCGTGCCCGGCTCGTTGACGGGTTTGTGGGTCTTGAGGTCAAGGACTGTGGCGGCTATCCCGGGGAAGGGTTTGCCCATCGAGCCGGGTTTGATCTTCATTCCCGGATAGTTCGTTATCATCATCGCGCCGGTCTCGGTCTGCCAGAAAGTATCGTGGAAGGGAAGGCCGAAAACCTTTTCGCTCCAGATCACGGCCTCGGCGTTCAGCGGCTCGCCCACCGAGGCGAGGTGACGGAGCCTTGAGAGGTCGAACTTCTTCACTGTCTCGTCGCCGTCGCGCATGAGCGAGCGGATGGCCGTGGGAGCCGAATACCACACGGTGACTTTGTTGTCCTGAACGAACTGGTACCATCTGGCCGAGGTGAAGCCCGAGTCGAGGACGCACTGCGTCACACCAAGGCTCCAGGGGCCGATGATGCCGTAACTTGTCCCCGTGACCCACCCCGGATCGGCTGTGCACCAGTAGACGTCGTCTTCCCTGAGGTCGAGCACCCAGTGGCTGGTGAGGGCCTGGCCCATCACCGAGCCGTGAACGTGCTGGGCGCCCTTGGGCTGCCCTGTGGTTCCGGATGTGTAGTGAAGCACCGAGGGGGTCTCGGGACCCGACTGGTAAGCATCGAATGTTTCGACCCTGGGGGCGGTCTCGAAGTCGTAGAAGTGCTCGCCCTCCTTGAGTTTGCCCTCGTCGCCCTCGACCACGACAACATGCTTCAGGTTGGGCAGTTTGTCCTGTATGGCCCTTACCTTCTTCACATGCTTCTGTGTGGTCAGTATGGCCGTTGTCCCGGCGCCGGCTAGCCTCACTTCGAGCGACTCGTCACCGAATGCGCTGAAAAGGGGCTGCACGATGCCCCCCATTTTAAGGACGCCGAGGAAGGAGATGTAGAGTGCCGGGATCTTGTCCATGAAAACGCAGACGCGTTCACCGGGCTTGATGCCCAGTGACTCGAGCATTTTGGCGAACCCGTTGGAGTGGACCCTTATGTCGTCGAATGAGAATGTCTTCTTCTTCCCTCCGAAGCCTTCCCAGATCATGGCGGTCCTGTCGGCGCCTCCACGGGCGCAGACCCTGTCCGAGCAGATGGCGCCTATGTTCAGGAGTTCGCCGTCCTTCCAGTCCAGGACCTTTTTCGCGATGCTCCAGTCAAAATCCTTCAGTCTCTGCTCATAGCTTCCGATGTTGCTCAAGGCTGCCCCTTCCGTTCTGTGCCGCTGAAAGAACCACTATCGCCACCGCGTTCGTTCCGCAATGGCTTATCGAAACCCGCACATCTCCAACATTCCGCTTCAATGCGAGCGTGGCGAGCCTTCCGTGAAGAAGGATATCAACTTCGCCCGACCCGCTGTTCCTCTGGACCTCAACCTCCCTGTAACTGAGGTCCGGCCCGCATTCGCCCAGAGCCGCGAAAAAAGCTTTCTTGGCGGCAAACCTGCCGGCAAAGCTCTCGTGCCTTCTGGCCCTGCTCAGCGCGTATGTTGTCTCGTCAGGCAGGAATACACGGCTCACGAACTCTTCCGTCAGGTCCTTCCCGAAGTCCGCAAGGTCAACGATGTGTATTCCTACCGCCACGATCACTGCACACACCTGCCCCCCGCGGGTAACGACCGCCGCCGGGGTTCCGCCCCGGGAACCCTAACCACTGACCCGACTCGTGTCCACCGCCATGTCAGGGCCATATCGCCCTGTAGATCTCGTAGTTGTGATGGACCAACTCCACGTACTTCTTGGTTTCATTGAACGTGATCCTGGCAAAGAACTCTTCGGGCGAAGCCGAGCCGGCACCCCAGCGGACTGCGTTGTGGGGGCCGCCGTTGTAGGCCGCCAGTGTTTCGAACACCCCCCCGCCCATCTCGTCGGAGTAACCCGAAATGCATGCCGTTCCGTACTCGATCGAGACAGAGGGGTCGTAAAGGGCATCGGGCGTGAAGTGCTCCCAGCTCCGCTGGTCCGCCACGTACTCGGAGGTGCTTGGGATCATTTGAAGAAGGCCCCTCGCCCCCGCGGTTGAATAGACCCCCGGCGAGAAACCGCTCTCCTGTTTCATTATGCTGTAGACAAGGAGAGGGTCGAGCCCGTACCTTTCGCATGCCGGTTCGACCAGTTCCCCCCATGCCTTTGGGTACCTGAGCCTCCACAGCTCAAGCGGTCTGTTCGCCCCCTCGAGGCTCCACATGGTGTATGCCGCCCAGGGGCCCCTCTCCCATACACCGTGCTCGGCGTAGAACGGACCTAGGCGGAACGCCCCCCCGACTTCAGTTTCAGCCCCGCGGAAAAGGTCGATGGCCCAGTCACGTCTTCCCGCCTCGACAAGGAACGCGCCAGTGACCGCTGACGCTGGCGGAACGGCTGGCGCCCGGTTGTTGCGTGTCATCCACTGGTCCAGGGGCTCGGTGGTGTATGCGGGTCTGAATGGAGGCAGACCAAGGTATGTCCTTGCGAAGAACGCCGGAAGGCTCTCGGGCTTGTCGGATATCAGGGTTTCCAGAGTGACCCGGCCCCCGGGGTTTCCGGCTTGGTGCAGAAGCCTGCCGTAGTAGAACCTGGCAGGGGGCGAGTAGACGCTTTCCGTCCATCTCGCGATGAACCTTGCCAGTTCGTCAGCGGCCGTGGGGTCTCCCGTTTTCAGAAGGGCAAGGCAAAGGTAGAAGTGCGCGTCATCCGCGGTCGTGTTCCCGGGGTATTGCGCCAGGGTCTGACGGAAGAACGGCACCGACCTTGCGAAAAGGCCGTTCTCGAAAAGAAGGCTTCCCCGGTACCATGGAAGGTTGCTCATGCGTGTGTGGGTGGGCCATGAGCGTTCGTAAAGGTCGAAAAGGTCAAGCGCTTCGTCCACCTGTCCAAGGGCGGCCCTGCTTCTGGCGAGGTTGATCACCGCGTCCGGGGCATCGGCGCCTTGTGGCCAGCGCCTGATGTACTCGGAGAGCATTCGCACCGCTTCATCGTAACGCCCCAGCCGGTCACGGGTTCTTGCGGCCAGGTAGTAAAGGTGCGCGGGGGGATTCCGGCTCTGCACGGCGATCTCGTTGAGCTGGTTCCACATGCCCCCGCCGTAGAAGTGCTCGGCCACCCTCGAGGCCATGGCGGGGTCGGAGAAAAGGGTTTCCTTCAGGACTTCGTAGGCCGCCCCGTGGATGTCGCCCGCGGGCCAGAGCGCAACGGATTCGACCAGGTCGTCCTGCCAGCCCGGAAGGCCGGCGGCGTGCCTGTGCATTCCCCGGTAATGGAGAAGTGCGGAAGAGACCTCGTTACCGGATCCCGCCCTTCGCCGGAGGGCTTCCTGTGCCGCGGTGTCGCCAGTACCAAGGGCCACCCTGTATGAGAGGACCAGGTGATCGCTTCCCGCCGCGCCGGGAAGGTTTTCCCCCGCGTGGGAGAGAAAGGCGGCCGCTTCATGGTGCATCCCGGCATCCACAAGGGCTTCGGCCGCGGCCAGTGCCGCGTACTCGGAGTATGGTGTGCTTCGTGACAGGATCGTTTCCCGAAGCTCGAGGGCGGCGAAGGCTCCGCCCAGGCGGAGAGCATGGAAAACCGTCAGTGAATCGGGTTTCTCGAGAAGCAGAACAGCCACTTCACGGTTCGGCCCCGGGCAGACTGCGGCTGCCGTACGGGCAAGCTCCATCCTGGCAGGGCTCCCGGGTTCGAGGACAAGTGCCGCGCCTGCGTAAGCTTCCGCCGCAAGGTCGTAAAAACCCAGTTCGCAAAGGCTGTCAGCGGAAGCCCTCAGCCTTGCGCTGCGGGTTTCGGGACTTTCGGGAGGGGTTTCGACCGAAACGCTGCCGCACCCTGCAACAAGGATCAGCAGGAATACCCCGGCGCCCCTCCTCAATTCGCTCCGTCCCCTGTATAGGCAGCCAGTTCAGCCTTCACTTCGGGGTTGCCCGGCGCGAGAGAAGCCGCCCTTTCCAATGTGGCAACGGCGTCGGTGTGGCGCCCCGAAGCGGCAAGCGCCCTGCTGTAGGCGATCATGGTCCTGATGGAGGGGGACTCTTCGGTCATGAACCTCTCGAGGAAGGAAATGGATTCACCCGCCCTGCCGCCGGCAAGGAGAAGCACGCCAAGCCCCGAGACGGCCTGGTCGAGGTCGGGCTTCAGTTCGAGCGCCTTTTTGAACGACGCTTCGGCCTCGCCCTCCTCACCCTTCGCGGCCTGGGCATGCGCCAGGTTGCACCAGACTTCCGCCCTTCCCGGGTCGAGGTTAATGGCCTCTTTCAGGTCAAGGGAGGCGGCCTCGTACTCACCGATGTTGTAATGATGTATGGCGCTGCGGTTCAGGGTGCTGATGCCTTCTTCCATGGCCTTTCCGGCGAACCTTTCGGTAACTTCCTGCATCTCGGCGAGTATGGCGGCGTTCCTGCCCAGCCCCTCGGAAAGCTCGTGCTTGACGGCTTCGACGGCTTTGCCTGTCTTCTCCCCCACCTTCGTCACGTCGTGCAGTACCTGTTCAGTATGCCTGCGGGCCTCCTCGGCCTTTTCAAGGTTCGCAGCGGTTTCAGCCCTCAAGCTTTCGGCCTTCACGGCCAGCTCATCATGCATTGTGCGCACGGAGTCGGGGATCGAACCGATGGCGTCGATAATGAAGCCCGAGGCATCGGTTATTCCCTGGACGCTGCTCCGGGCGGACTCCGAAACGGAGGCGTTCAGCTCCGAAAGAAGCTTTTCTAGCCTGTCCCCCAGTTCGGAAAGTCCAGGGGCCAGCGAGGCTTCGCCAGATGAACCCCCGTCCTGCGGGGCAAGGCCGGATACGGCTTCCTCAAGCCTTTTGAACTGGGCTTCGAAAAAGCTCTCTCCGGGCTGCGCCGGATACTCGGCCTTCGCGACCTGGTCACGAACCGCATCGAGCTTCTCGCCGACTCCTGCCGCAAGTTTTTCGATGGAGGCGTCGAGCCTTGCAAACCCCTCGGTAATGGGGCCGGAGTCGAAAGGCTCGGTGGAGGGTCCGGAACCGGGGGTGATCCGGGACACCGCTTCTTCCATCCTCCCGAACTGGGCTTCGAAGAATCCCTCTCCCGGCAGCGAAGGCGGCGTTGCCGCGGCGATCTCGTTCCTGACGGCATCGAGTTTCTCCGCAAGCACATCCATCTTCCCGGACATCTGCAGCATGGCCTGCCCCAGCGCCACGAGAAGCTGCTCAACGGTCATCTGGTTATCTGCCATTGGTCATCCCCCGTCCCCTTTTCCATTTGTCCAGTAAAAGATCGCTTATCGCATGGCCCCGGCCGTGATCCGCGCCCTGCGCCAAGAAAAGGCCGGGATGTCTTTCCTGCAGGAATCTCTCGAGAGCCGCCCTCTCCATGGGCAGCCCCATCTGGGCAAAGGCCCAGCGAAGCCTTTCCAGGTGGACCGGGTCGCCGGTGCTCCTGTAGCGCGCAAGCCATCCGGCGCACGCCGCCTCCCTCCTGCCTGAACCCCACAGAGAGTCTTCATCACTCGGCGCAGGTTTCGCCGCATTGGCAATGGACTCCCTCAACTCGGCAAGGAGCGTGTCATCGCCCCTTGCGGCTTCAAAGGCATCTCGCGGTCTTCCTGCCGCGACAAGCAGCCTGATGAAACCCAGGGTAGCCTTTGATTCCGGGAGTGAAACTGCCCTGTCCACGAGAAGCGCGGATTTTGCCGACAGGTCCGCGTCGCCGGAGTCGGCGAGCCTCATGGCAAACCCCATCACGGTTTCGCCGTCGAGGCTTGACCGTGCAAGCGCCGCTGCAGCGGCCCCGGCTTCATCGGGCCTGATGCCGATGCCTGGGGGAAGGAATTCGGCGAGCCCCTTCGCGATGAACCCGTCGGACACGACCGAGGTCCAAAAGTCGAGCCTCAGCGAATCGTCCGACCTGGCATCTTCGAATAGCTCTTCGTCGATCTCCGGGTATCCCCTGCCCGCCAGCGCGACCCTGATCGCGTGTGCCTGGGCCGGAAGACCTGACGCGGCGCAGGTCTTGATGAGCGAGTGAAGGGGCTGGTAAAGCCCTCCGGTGCTCCACTGTTCGATGCACTGTTCCACGGACTCGACCGGAGGCTGGATGTCGGAAGGGGCTCCGGCTTCATGGAACAGCCGTGAGTCCGACGAGACTATCCCAAGAAGAGCCCTTACCCGGGGATCGGGGAGCTCCAGCGCCGCGACCTGCTCGAAAAGGCCGGGGTCGATCCTGAGGGCATCGCACGCGGCGTCTGCTACATCCTGCCCGGTGGAGTGCCTGACGGCAATGGAGGCGCCGAAAAGAAGGAGCCCGGCGTCCCGCTTCTCACTTCCGTACCCGATGGCTGCTGTGGAAAGCTCGGCTGCGGGAGCCGGATCCCTTTCGAGGGCTGTCGAGGCGGCGCTGCGAAAACCCTTAACATCCTTGGAATGAAGCCTGGAAAGCGCAAGGAGCTTCCAGAGCTCCCATGACTCGACATGATCGGGGGCTTTTTCCTCAAGAAAGGCCTTCACGTCGGGGGAGTCGAGGCATTTGGCCAGAACGCCCGCGGCGCCCGACAGATCCCCGGTGTTCACCAGCGAGTTGGCAAGTGCAAGGGTCGTGTCCCCCGATGTCTCCTCGTCCGCCATCGACTCGAGGACCTTTCTGGCAAGGGGAGCAGTTCCTGTGTCACCCGCGGAGGCGGAGAGAAGGCTGACCGCCTGAGCGCGGTCACCCGTGGCTGTGGCTCGGCAGCCTGCCGCAAGGGATGCAACGGGACCCTCGGGTATGTCGATGTTCTCGACGGAGACCGCTGCGGTTCCGAAACGCCCCTCCTCGATGAAGTACTCCAGCCTGAAGAATGCTGTGGTGCACGGGTCGCCAGTGTCCACCCTGGTGGCCAGGGAATCCATCCAGTCCGCCCGGGCTCCCGGTTCAGCCAGGAGAGGGAGCAGCTTTGCAACCACATCACCCCTGCCGGAGTCGTTCAGCGCGGGCAGGAAGTTTTCCGCGGATGTCTTGTGAAGAAGGCTGAGCCTCATGTCCGACACGAGGTCGGCCACTCTTGACGCCAGTGCCGGTTCCCGCGCGGCCTCGGCCATGGCCGGGGAAGCAGTTGCGGCGTCTTCGAGGGTGACTGCGGCAACTGCCTGAACGAGATACCCGGTCGGAGTCGCGGGTGTGAACCCGCTCTCCAGTATCTCCCGCGCGCTGCCCCGGGCATAACCGTTGTCGATGATCTCCAGCAGGCCGGCATCGCTGACCTTTTCGCCCGACAGCAGCAGGGCCAGCCAGTCCGACGCGGATTCCTTCGAATCACCCATCCCTCCCGAAATGGAAGCCCTGAAACGCCTCAGTCTGGGGAACTTCACCATGAGGTGGTTCAGCCGGGAGAGGATGACCGACATGTCCGACCTGGACTTGAGGTCCTTTCTCGTCGCAAGGTGCTGGAGAGCCGCGCCGGCCTCTCCCTCCCTGCCCCCGAGAAGCTTGTGGACCGCAAGCAGTATGAGGACGGACGCGTTGCTCTTGTCCTTCTGAAGAAGCTTCTGGATCTGGTTGAACACCCAGTCCGGATCCTGTTCGAGGAGGTAGAGGATTATCTGAACGGCGTCCTCGACCGACCCCTTTTCCACCAGGAATTCGCCAAGTCTGCGGGTAACCCTGCCGTCCTTGTCCATCCCCTTTTCGATCACGCTTCGGCAGACTTCGGCCACCGGAGCCTGGTCGAGGTCTGCACACTCGAACACCTTTGTCAGGGATTCCATGCCTTGAGTGGTCTCGCCCCTGGAGATCCTCAGTCTTGCCTGGAGAAGGTTCGCCCTGGCGCTCCCCGGAGCGCCCAATACAACCCCTGCCACTGCCTGTTCAAGAGAGACGGGGTCCACTTCGCGCTCGAGCTGCGCCTCGAGCACCGAGCATGCGTCGTTGGTCCTGCCCGCGGCCGACATGAGCCTTGCCAGGGCGACGGACGCCTTTCCACTGCCGTCGGCGGGGATCAGGCTTTTCTCGGTTATGGCTATGGCTTTCTCTATGATCTCACGGTCGGCCATCAGCAGGGTGGAAAGCTCGGACAGGGCCCTTTCGTTGTCTGACAGGGCCACAAGGATCCGTATGCGTCCCAGGTTAACGTCCATGTCGTTGCCCCCGGTACGGTTGGCTATCCAGCCGCTGAGCCTGGCGAGGCTCTCATCGGGGAACGGTGACCTCTCCGCGGCGCTGACAAGAACGTCCACGGCCTCGGAGGGTCTGCCCTTCCGGTAAAGCACGACGGCCATGGCGATTGATGGCTCGGTGTTCTTAAGCTCTTCGCCGGGGAACCTGGCCTGGGCCTGATAAGCGCTTTCGATCGAGTCGGTGAACCTTGACTCGGTAAGGCGGTCAACCGTGGAGAGCAGCTCGAGCATCCCGTTGTAGTCCTTGCTTCTAAGCCTGAGCCTCCACAGAACCTTCAGCAGCTCGGTGGAACGGGAGAACTGCGAGAGCTTCTCCTCAAGCATCTTGACCACTCCGGGTCTGAGGTCGGAGTGGGCCTTTATGATGCGTTCGGAAAGCCTGGCGGCCAGGTCGGGGTGGCCTATGTCCATCAGGAACGGAACGACCTGACGGGATGTATCCTTCTCTTCAAGAATGCCTTCGATCTCCTCTTCGATGAGAACTGCCGCCTGGTCAACCATGTCGTCGGCAGCCATGTCCCTGGCTTTCTTCAGTATCCTCTGAGATTTGGATTTGAACAGCGCCATGATCCCCTACTCCGGTCTTATGATGAGAACCTCGCCTATGCTCAGTGACGAACCGCTTCTGTTGTTGAGACTTTGTATCTGCTCCACCGGAACCCCGTACCTTCTCGACAGGTCCCACATTGTGTCCCCCGATGTCACGGTATGTGTTATCCGGCCGCCTCCGGAGACGGTTCCGGGTGATGGGGCCGAAGCCGCGGGCGGCGTTCCCCGAAGCATCAGGACCTGCCCGGGAAAGATGGTGGCGCTCGGGGAGATGTCGTTCCACTGGCAGACTTCCCTGGAAGATACGCCCACCGATGCGCCGATCCCGCCCAGAGTATCGCCGGTTCTGACCGTGTACCTGTAAAACCCCGACGCTTCCGCCGCCCTTGTGTTCACGGGAGTTCGTTCGCTTTCGGGAAGGCTGACGTAGGTGCCGGCGACGGGTTCGGTCATTGCGTTGACCTGCGAGAGGTCCTGTTGTTCAACACCGGTGGCCTGGGCGATGTCTTCCCAGTCGTCGCCATCCCTCACCAGGTATCGCGAGGGTTCGATGACCCACGCCGCCCGGAAAACCTGCGCGGCCTTGTCGGTGGGGACAACCACTTCCCAGCCCTCGCGCCTTCCGGGTACCGTTTCGGAAAGGAACCCCCTGTTGAGGCCCGAGAGGACGTCAGGGTCGATCCCGGTTTCGGCGGCAAGGACCCGGAGGTCGAGCCCCGGCGGCACGATGACCACGGAAAGCCCGCCACCGGATTCCCCGAGCTGGCTGTAGGCTTCGAGGGCGTTTGCGAACCTGGGAACGAAGGTAGAGGTCTCCCGCGGGAGTCCGAGCTCGTTAAGGGCTGCCTGACCGCCGGCAAGCGCCCGCTGCATGGTGCCCTCGCCGCAGTTGTACGCCGCTATGGCGAGTTGCCAGTCCCCGAACATCCCGTGCAGGTAGTCAAGGTATCTTGAAGCGGCGCGGGTGGAGGCCACCCAGGAGTACCGTTCGTCCACGCGGTCCGCCATGTGAAGATCGCACGAACGGGCAGTGCCTCCCATGAACTGCCAGGGACCCGCGGCTCCCGCTGTCGAGTAGCTTCCGATCGAGTAACTGGATTCCACCCATACAAGCGCAGTGAGTTCAACCGGAACGCCCTCGCTTCTGAGAACGCGCTCCAGAAGGCCCCGCAGATCAGCGTCGGCCTGGCAGTTCGCGGGGTTGTACCGGACATCGCTTGCTGCCGCGAGGGCAGGGGAGAGTCTCATCGGTGAAGGATGACCGCCGGTGGTGCGGGCGATGAGGGGGATCACGGGCGCATGGGGCATCAGGGACTGGGGTGAGACGCTCTGCCCGGTCCTGATAACTGGCTGCGCCGTTCTGATGCCGGAGCATCCCGCGTTCATTATCATTGCCGCTGCGAGAATGCAGGGAAGAACTGGCGAAGGGAGGCCAAACCGGTGCTTACGGTGGGAGTTGTGGGAGCCACCGGCCTTGTCGGGTCGAAAATGATAGAGATTCTTCAGGAGCGATCCCTTCCTGTAAAAAGGCTTCTCGCCTTTGCTTCGCGTAGCGGTGCGGACAGAACGGTCTCCTTTCACGGCGAATCCATACCCGTTGAAATAATAAACCCCGGGGCTATGGAAAAGGGCACCGTGCTCTTTGGAGCAACCAGCTCGGAGGTGGCCTCGCAATGGGTTCCCCCGTGCCTTCTCAGGAAAGTGGTTATCATAGACAACTCTTCGGCATTTCGCATGTCTCCCGAAGTGCCCCTGATTGTCCCCGAGGTCAACCCCCACGCAATACCTGACGATCCCGGCATCATAGCCAACCCAAACTGCTCGACCATTCAGCTCGTCACCGCCCTGGCGCCCCTCGCCCGCCTTTCCCCGATCGAGTGGGTTTCGGTATCGACCTATCAGTCCGTTTCCGGCGCCGGTGCCAGGGGTGTGGCCGCCCTTGAAGCAGACGAAAGGCTGACCCCCGCAGTGAACCGGTTCCACCGGAACGTGGTGTGCGAGATAGGCGACACCGGGGAATCGGGCTACACCAGCGAAGAGACGAAGCTGGTGAGGGAAACCGTGAAGATCATGGGGATGGACTTCCCCGTATTCCCCGCCGCGGCAAGGGTTCCCGTCGGTGTGGGTCACACAGAAAGCGTGACGGTTCGTTTCCGTAACAGTGTTCCCTGCTGCGACGCCGAACTGGCACTTCTTGGGTCAAAGGGGATCCGGGTCGCCCGGGCGGGTGTTCAGCCCGTGGCCGTTGAGGGAACCGACCCCGTCTGGGTCGGCAGGCTGAGGAACCACCCTTCCGACCCAAGGGTGCTGCAGTTCTGGGTTACGGCCGACAACGTCAGGAAGGGCGCTGCCCTCAATGCGGTCCAGATCCTGGAGCTGCTTCTGAAACGGTGAAGGGCGGCCCGTGAGCCGCCCTTCGACAAGCCTGTTCTTACCCTTACAGGTCCAGTTCGTCGTCGTCGATGAGGTCGAAGTCGTCGGCGAAATCGTCGTCTTCAGCGCCCAGGGCGGCCCCGCACTCTTCACAGAAGGGGTTCTGCGCCGGGTTGGGGTGACCGCATGAAGGGCACTTGACGCCATCGGTGGCAGCGGGCTCTTCAAGATCCTCGTCGTCTTCGAGGTCGAGTTCGTCGATGGAATCGGTGGACTCCCCGGTAACAGCTTTGGCTGCGGCTGCGCGGCCGGCGGTTGCATCGTCCACATCCCGAAGGACCTTCCGGAGCTCGCCGAGTTCGGAGCGGAGAAGGTCGAGCTCGTTGGCGGTCTTGTTGCGTTCGTTCTTGACGGTGTCCAGTTTTTTCTGGAAATCGGGATCGTTCTCATCGTGCTCGCGAAGCCTGGCACGAATCTGAAGCTCGTCTACAGCGTCGGACTGTTCCTGGTGGCTCTTCTCGAGTTTGTCGATCTTGGAGGAGAGTTCGTCGACCTTGGATACAAGGGCACCCTTCTCCTCGCCTATGCTTCCCAGAACGGTATCGAGCTGGGCTTCATAGTCCTTCTTGATACGCACATAGACACGGCTGTTCGTTTCGTCTTTCAGCGAGTCGAGGTTGGAAAGACGATCCACCAATTCCAGTCGCTGATCGAGCAGCTTCTGGATTCTTGCTTCAAGCACTTCGGCCATTTCCCCTCCTTATAGAGAGCACGAACAATCGGGCGGTCAAAAGCAAAACTGCGATGAAAGATAATTGTCTGTCAATCCCGGGGCAATGTCAAGGCGACGACGAGGGAAGTCATGGCCGCCATTGAATCCCACCCCCTTTTCAGCCTGAAATCCGCTTCCGAGAAAGCATCGGCGATTGGCGCGTACTCCCTCCCCCTCCAGTGAGCCGATGCCTCAGTGACCCACCTTGCCCTGTAAGGGCTGATACCCAGGGCGGATATCATGGCCGGTTCGGTCCTGCCCCTTGAAAGCAGCGATGCGGCCGAGGCAGCCAGAACCCACTGGGAGTGGATGAGGGCGAGCAGCCGTATGGGCTCCTCCCCGGAAGCCAGAAGAAGCGAGAGTTTCTCAAGCGCCTTCCGGCTGTTGCCCGTCACCGCGTCCTGCGACATGTCCAGCGCGTTGCACTCGGGGAGCCCGCCCGACAGGGCGATGATCATGGCCTGGTTGACCACCGTTCCGGACCCGTGCCTGATCGAGGCCCTTTCAAGGATGCTCCAGAGGTTGAGTAGCTTTCCGTAGGAGAGGGCTTCGGCGGTTTCTGAGGCCTGCCGGTCAAGCTTGAGCCCCAGCTCCCCCGCAAGCCTTTTCGTCCAGGGCCACATTTTTCCCGAAAAGGGTTCCCAGCAGGAAAAAACGACGGCGGTCGAAGCGAGTTTCTTCAGAAAGACGGTGTTGAGGCTTGTTCTTTCCGTGAGAAAAAGGAAGAGATGGTCCGAGCCGGTGACAGAGACGGCCTCGAGGGTCTCGGACTGAGCCTTGGCCGGCATCGCGTCGATGTTGCGCACCAGTATGAACCTGCCGCTGCTGAACAGCGAGCCCTCACTGGCCAGCCTGCGGATGTCTCCGGGCTGGACCTCGTCGCCGGGTATCCTGGCGGTTTCGAGACCAAGCACCCTTGCCCTGTCCTCCAGGATCGTCTCGAGTCTCAGTGCCTGAAAGGGTTCCTCCCCCGCTACCAGGAACACGCCACCGGGGCCGGAGCCCTTTGCGAGTTCAACAGCCTTGTCAAAATCCTTCACGATCATGGCAAATCCTTCGGGGCTTTACGGAAGACGGGTTTCAGGTGTATTTTCCCGGCCAGTCACGCACACACATCGAAGGGTTGATAACATGCTTTCCTGGTTTCGGGATAACGCGAAGATATTCCTTGTAGTCATCATTGTCATCTTTGTCGTGATGATATTCGTGGACTGGGGCTCCGGCCGGAACCGTGCCGCCGAAGCCGAGCGCATGGTCATGGGCTCGGTGAACGGTGAGAACATTCTCCCCTCAGCGTACGACGCGGCGCGCAACGAGGTCTACGCCTCGTTGAAAACCCAGATGGAACGGTCGGGCAACCCCGACCCCGAAAATGAACTGATGATCCTCTACAGCGAGATCAACGATGCGGCCTTCGACCTGGTCGTTGAAAGGACCATCCAGCGCGAGTTCATCCAGCAGCTTGGCTGGAAACCCCTCGACACCGGACTGGCCGAACCTCTGGTCAGGGCGCAGATAAGGCTCGCGGGAATCCCCGACCCCGACACCTACCTCGAGCAGTTCAAGAACGACCCCAACTACGGCGCGGCATCGTATCAGCTTCTGGTTCAGGCCGAGCGCAGCCGGTTCGACTCCGCCATGAA
>Ga0351944_1007_pt1 | contig 27481 bp, 27 predicted proteins | sample BONcelT113001F13_FD_205820 | JGI IMG/M metagenome (GOLD analysis project Ga0351944, IMG submission 205820) | Enriched cells from coal bed in the Powder River Basin, Montana, United States - BONCAT cells T11 rep3 HSBNCT.T11.300.1.F13 ... | reverse complement strand
TGGTTCAGCGAAACATACCACGATTTTTCATCACGACCACGCTCTGCCAGAATTTCAGGCACAACCAACAGGGAACAACCTGCGGCGGCGGCTTTCTGCAGGTTTGACAAAGGAGATTTATCGGCGGATCCGTTCACAAAGCCGGGAACAACCCGGTCATATTCGTCCCAAAGCGCCTCCTCCATAGAAGGAAATTCGCTTTTCAACTCGTCTGGAAGTCTGTTCTTAATGCCGGCAACATAAAGCCGGGGTTTCCCTGCAACCGGCTCCGAAGGAAAAAGGCTTCCTCCGTTGATAGCCAGACGGCGTGTCAGATAATAGTTTTTCAGAGCCAGATCGACATATACCGGCACATTGTGGCTGAAATAGGTATACAGGGCATCCGGCATCTTCCACAGAACTTCCTGTCCAATGTGCCGATAGCCGCCAAAAACCTTACGCAGCGCAAATGGAATCGGATCACCGGCAATGGCAACCCGGGTCACTTTAACCCTGTTGTCATATTTTTTCACAAATTCGTCATTGCCCACAGCCGGAGCTCCAAAGGTGATGACCTCAAGCTGGTCCGGGTTGACACCCATGTCCAGCAATCGGGCAGCTACCAGCGTCACTATCGCTCCGCCAAGGCTATGCCCGACAAGATAAACCTTATCTTCACGGTCTTCCTTCAGAATGTTGGCCAACAATCGTATCCTCCCGTCCTGGGGATCTCCCGACTGGGCCGTTTCTGCAGCCAGCAGAACCTGAGTTGCCTGGTTAAACCCTTCATGGACCCTTGGACCGTCCTTGGGTATCTCTTTGCGAGCTGCGTTGGCCTCAAATTCTTCCAGGGAAGTTCCGGCAAAATAAACTTTGCGTGACCGCAAGTCAAGCACGACGTCTTTCACGTCTTCAGTTCCGGCAACAGCCAGTAAATAAACATCCTTGCCTGAGTCCGAACTTGTATTCCAGGCCAACAGATACTTGACTTCGGCTTTTTTTCCGCTTTTCCGGAACGGATCCACCTTCCAGCCTCCCTGTTCAAACGCGGCCAGGGCAAGACTGCCGGGACGGTTGCTATAAGCCGCCATGCAGGCTGCTGTGGCATTGAGGATTTTTTTTGCTTCTAGATAATCTGCCATTGTCCCTGCCGAAGCGGTTCCTGCCCAGGTTAACAGAAAGACTGACAGAAAAAGCCTTAGAATTACTTTCATGGATTCACGCTCCTACATATGACCGACATATTAAACGCCACAGTTTATTTTGATGATTGCACATGTTTTCAATGCTAAAAGTTGAATTTCATTTGTTGATTTCATTTCGTTGTTCTATTCGGCATAAAAAACGATTGGTCCTGCTTCACGGCATTCTTGTTCACTTATGCCTGAATCAGTTATCCAGTTTCATATCCCCATATTTGATCCATCCTTTTTTCCGCATGAACTCCGAAATCAACAACGTCAGTACAGCCGGCAAAAAGAAATGCAACATTGCCACTTTAAACAAGATTCCGCCGGTCATTCCCATTGCCTCAAAAGTGCCGAATTGACCAACCAGTCCGCTGGTTCCCATCCCGGCTCCCGCAGGAACATTCTGCATCGGCCAGATTGTCGTTGCAACAGGGCCGAGTATTGCGCCCGCCAAAGTTGGAGGAATTATTATCCGGGGATTACGAACGATATTGGGAACCTGGAGCATCGAAGTTCCCAGCCCTTGGGAAATCAGACCGCCCCAGCCATTTTCACGGTAACTGGCAACTGCAAAACCAACCATTTGGGCGGCACAACCCACTGTAGCAGCCCCGGCCGCCAGTCCGCCGAGTTTCAGCATCATTGCCAGCGCTGCGCTGGAGATCGGCGCCGTCAGTACCAGTCCCATGGTAACGGATACCAGAATCCCCATCGGAATCGGCTGCAATTCCGTTGCTTTCATAATCATGCTGCCAAGGGCCACCATCATTGCGTTGATGGTCGGGCCAATAAATACACCTGTTGCAACTCCGGCAATGATTGTGATCATCGGAGTCACGATAATATCCACTTTGGTTTCCTTAGACACCAGTTTGCCAAATTCCGCTCCTATAACGGCTGCAACGAAACAACCAGCCGGACCGCCCAGTTTAGCCCCGGCCATCCCGGTGATTGTCGAGGCAAAAATAACCAGTGGAGGCGCTTTCAAGCCGAACGCCACGGCAACGCCAATGGCCGGTCCCATCATTGCCATTGCCTGCAGGCCGAAGTCGGTCAGAAATTTCAGACCTGTCTTATCGCCAATAACTTTAAGAATAAGACCTACGATAAGCGATGCGAACAGTCCGAGCGCCATAGCGCCAAGTGCTTCAATGCCATATCGATGCAAAGAGAACACTATATTCTTGCGCTGAAGAAAACTTTTCTTTTCAACCGTCACCTGCGTAATCTGCATAAGTCCGGCCTCCCTTTCTGAAATGGTCCAACACCGGGAAGTTTACCAGTACGGTCCGCCTGGCCACGCCAATATTTCTATGAGCTGTTTTTTGTTGATTTATTTTATCACAACCCTCTGCTTAATTCTCAAATAACTTTCGGATCTCTGCAGCCAGGCGCCAGTCAGGTGTTCCACGGCATAATCCACAGGTTCCCAATGGTTAGGCGGACCGTAAGGTATTCATTGGTTTTTTCGAATTCTGTTGCCCAAAAATTTCTTCATGCCAATTCATCACCCAATACTGAAAAAACCCTTGTCACCCAGTTTGACGGCACGTCCGGATTCCACGTTGACAACCTGCCCGGCAGGCAAATTCATAAGAATTACCGGGGATACAAGCGAAGGAACTTTGGCCCTTATTTGTTCCAGGTCAACTTCAAGAAGCAGCTGTCCGGCTTTGACCCGATCATCCTGCGCTACCAGGCCGGTAAAGCCGGACCCGCCCAGCTTGACCGTGTCAATGCCGACATGAATCAGAACTTCCGCGCCATCTTCAGCGGTAATTCCCACGGCATGCCGGGTATCCGCCATGAAGCTGGTAACCGTACCGTCAACTGGCGAGATGACCTCACCGCGCGTCGGTTCTATGGCGAATCCCTCGCCCATGATCCTGCCGGAAAACACTTCATCCGGCACCTGTTCCATCGGGATCAACCGGCCTTCCATGGGTGAAAGAAAATTTTCAAACATTTTGTTGGCATCCTTTCCTGTTGCAACAGCTTTTCGCGAAATTTTTCCGGGATCCCGTCCGCCAGTAATACTGCCAGGCAGGCAAGAAACCTGGCAGAAATTTTACTACTTCTTTTCTTTGCACTAAAAGTCATCACTCCAGAATATTTTCGCTAGCTTAAGCCATCCATTTTCTTATAGTATACCTTATATCCAGCCAACCCTCATAGGATTGAAAGCAATTTTGACGTTTTTATACCTTAGCCCTGGCGGCAAGCGGCCTTCAACAGATTCGCTTTCAGTCCAAACCAAGATTATTGGCGTCCTCCCGGACCAATCGCCAGTAGTCGCGCATCTTCTTCTGCCATGGACTCGGATAAGATACGGTTATTGCCATAGCCTTCAGCTGCCGGCGCCAAACCAAAAACCCCCCGGCTCTTCAGCCGGGGGGTTTTGAGGGTTGTCTTAAGGAGTTGCGCCCAATGCGCCTGCAACCGAGTTGAACTGGGCCAAAACCTGGGGTCCGAGAAGAATCAGACCGGCCATTCCTACAACGGCCACCAGCGCCAGAATCAAACCATACTCGACCATGCCCTGGCCTTTTTTGTTTTGCAGAACCAAATTAATCATTGTCAACATTTTAACGTACCTCCTCAAATTTTTATTTTTAGTTTTTGTTTTATGCTGTGTACTTTCTGATCTTATTGTAGCAAGCCGCCGGATAAGTTCCATCGTACGCAGGTCTTATTTTTACTAGGATTATGGTCCTATTTCCGTTCCGGGAAAATTAAAAAACAACGGCTTTTTCAGCCGCTGTTCGAAATAAATCTGTGCCCGCAGCCATTTGCGCTGGCGCGCGATCTTGTCCGGCAACTATTTGCCCCGCTGGGCCAATATTTTTTCATTGTACTCGCATATTTTGGCGTATTCCGCATCCCAGAACTTCTGGTCCTGCATACTGTCGAGATATTCCTGACTGTAGCCGAATTTCAGCCAGTCCGACTCTTTTTGCCGGAACAGCCGCTCTTTGGCCGCTTGACGACGCACGTCATAAATATGTTCTTCATCGGCCTGGATAAAAATATCCTGCGCCCAACGGTTCAGCACGTTTTCAGTCAGTTCCAGATACCGGGAGTTGAGGTCTTCCAGCACCGAATCGTAACGGTCAAAACCGTCGGTCGCAATCGTCACCACGTTGTCGCCCGTCCCAAACCGCATGTGCCTGGCCAGTTTGATCGCGCCAATGATGTTGCAGATGCCTGACGGGCCGACGGCATAGGTCAGGATCTTGGCCAGTTCTGGATCGACACCCATTCTAAGCAGCAACTCTGTCCCGTCATGAAACACTTTCACTCCCTGAACGGTTTCTTCATCTTTAATCAGGATCAGGAAGTCCGTCGTCAATACATTGTGGATCAGGGTGCACATCTTGTCGCCGATACCTTCGATCCGGTGCTGCCCAAGTCCGCCGTTGGCCAGGGTGGAACACTCGTAGGGCTCGAGCGCCGCGACTTTTGCTTCCGGGAAGGCCGTTTTGATCTCATCGCCTGCCGCCAACGTGCCTGCCGAGCCTGGCGCAGAGGTGAAACCGGCGATCCGGCCGTTACCGACGCCCTTTACCGCTTCGATGGCACTGCCACCGGTGACATGGCGGTGGAACCGATAGTTGGCCATGAGTTCAAACTGGGCCAGTGCTTTATTCCTGGGGTTTTTCATCATTTCATGGGTCCGTTCCAGCGTGAGGATAACATCCGACTCCGAACCCGGGGTCAGCTCCAGCTCGCCGCCGTATTTGCGAATCCGCTCATAGCGCTCCTTGCTCATGTTGTCCGGCATGATCACGACCGCTTTCAAACCCAGCAGGTTTGAAATGTAGGCTGTACCGATGCCGAAGTTTCCTGTCGAAGGGCCGAGAATCGTGTGCTGATCCGTGATTTCGCCGTCCACCAGACCTTCAATCAGCGTACTGTAAGCCGGACCGACCTTGTGCGAACCGGAGGGGAAGCCGCAACCGAGCAGCACGACAATGTTGGCGTCCACGCCTGTGAGGACCGGCGGCAACACGATTTTACGAACCTGGTTGTCGGCATCTTTCCAGTTGATGTTAAACAGGTTGATCGGGTCCAGTTCATTTTCATGGAGCTGTTTCAGCGCAGTGGCCCTGACCGCCGGATCTATTTTCTCCGGGTGGAGCATTTCATCATATGTTGGGCCGAATGGAACTTTATTTGCCATGTCTTCATCCCTCTATTCCTGGTTTTACTGCCAAAAGTCTGATTTCACTGCAGAAACGTCATTCACATAAATTCGCCTGCAAAATAGTCGATTGCGCGAGATTTACACCGTGAAGTTCGTCAACGCAGAGGTGGTGTTGCCGAAAAAACTCATTGTCGAGAGCCTGCTGGATATGGTAGCCGATCGCACCCTGCGTATCCGCAATGCAGCTTACCAATGGCACCCGGTGCATCCCGGCCGTTTCATAAGCGATATCGGAACGCCTGAGAATACAGCCGACCTGGGGTCCGTTACCATGGGTAACCACAACGTCAAACCCGTGTTCCTGCATGCCGGCAATGCTTTTGGCCGTTTCACAGACGGCGTCGTACTGATCCTCGACTGTCTGCCGGGAATTATCGCGCACCAGGGAATACCACCGATAGCAATTACAGCTATCTTTCCCATGCCTATCTGCCGCCCATTAACAGCGTCATCACGGCTTTCGCGGTGTGGAGTCGGTTTTCTGCTTCATCGTAGACAATGGAATGCGGGCCGTCGATTACAGAATCTTCCACTTCGTTATTCCGGTCGGCCGGCATCGCATGCATATACATGACGTTTTTGTCGGCGGTGGCCATTTTGGCTTCTGTGCATTTCCAGGATCTTTGCGCTTTCAGTTTGTCGTCGACCACTGCAACGGCGCCTGATGCTGCAACACCAGTCTGATCGGTCACCCAGTTGCCCCAGTTTTTGGGGATAACAATTTGCGCCCCGGCATAAGCAGCCGCCTCGTCATTCGTGACCGTTACCGTTCCGCCGTATTTTTCGGCGTTTGCCTTGGCCTGCTCGATCACCCAGTCAGGAAGTTCCCAGCCTTTTGGATGGGCCAGCCAGACATCCATACCAAAACGCGGGAAAGCCAATAACTGCGACAAAGGCACGGAGATCGGCTTCTTGTGGCTCTCGGCATAGGCCCAGATAATAGAAACTTTTACGCGTTTGAGATCTCCCAGTTTCTCCTGCATGGTCATCAAATCTGCCAACGCCTGAAACGGGTGGTAAAGATCGCACTGCAGGTTCATGACTGGTTTGCTCGACCATTTCGCCATTTCAGTCAGATATTTATTGCCATAGCCCCAGTTGCAATAACGGCAGGCAATCGCATGGCCGAAACGGGAAAGGATGATGGCCGTATCTTTTGCGCTTTCACCGTGGGCGATCTGCATGCTGCTGGAGTCCAGAAAACCGGCATGGCCGCCCAGTTGGGCAAAGCCTGCTTCCATTGAATTGCGGGTCCGGGTGGATTGTTCGAAAAACATCATGAACATGGATTGGTTCGGCAAATAATTGGTGGGAACCCCCATGGCAAATTTTTTCTTCAGGTCAAAGGAAACTTCCAGCATCGTGTCGACTTCTTCTTTGGTGAAATCCTCCAGATTGATAAAATGTCTGCCGCGAAAAATCGTTTGCATCCTTTTCTTCCCCCTGCTGCTTTTATTTATTGACGAGATTATCGGTTTGTTTCGGCATCAGCGCGGCATATTTCTGTGCATAAACGATAGGAATCACGGCATATACCGCTGCGCAGTCGACCAGTTCTTTTTTCCAGGTGCGTTCATTGGGTGCATGCGCCTGATCTTCATGTCCCGGACCAAAGCCGATGCATGGAATGCCGTAACGGCCCATGATGGAAACACCGTTGGTGGAAAAAGTCCATTTGTCCACTTTCGGTTCTTCCTTTAGTACTCCTTTGAATGAGTCGACCAACGCGTGGCAGACCGGATGTTCGTCTTCGATCAGCCAGGTCGGGAAATAGCATTCGCTGGGGTAAACCAGCCCGGTATAAGACGGTCTTTCATATTGATACATGCTGACTTCGGCCTGGGCAGCTTTGACGGAAGGCAGGTTCTTGATCTGTTGAATGGCGTATTCTCCGGTTTCACCAACCGTCAGCCGCCGGTCGATGGAAATCCAGCAGCTGTCCGCCACTGCGCAGCGCGACGGAGAAGTATGGAAGATTTCCGAGACGGTCAGGCTGCCTTTGCCGAGAAAGTCATGATCGATCAAGTTCTCGTGCAGCGCCTTGAGGTCATTAAGGATTCCGGCCATTTTATAAATGGCGTTGTCGCCGCGTTCCGGCGCCGAGCCATGACAACTGACGCCTTTGGTCAGCACCTTGATCTCCATGCGGCCGCGTTGGCCCCGGTAAATTTTTCCGTCGGTCGGTTCGGTGATAACCACGAATTCAGGACGGATCTTGTCTTCATTGATTATGTACTGCCAGCACAGGCCATCACAGTCTTCTTCCTGCACAGAGCCGACGACAAGCAAAGTGTAATCGTCTTCCAGCTTGAGGTCCTTGATGATTTTTCCGGCATACACCATCGAGGCCATGCCGCCTTCCTGGTCGCTGGCGCCTCGCCCGGCAACGATTTCTGCATCTTCAAAGCCGGCATAGGGATCAAATTTCCAGTTATCCGGATTGCCAATCCCTACGGTGTCAATATGTGCATCCATCGCGATCAGGTGTTTTCCACGACCGATATAACCGAATATATTGCCCATAGGATCGATTTCTACCCGGTCGAAGCCGACGTTCTCCATTTCTTCTTTGATTCGCAGGATCACTTTTTCTTCCTGACAACTTTCACTCGGAATGGCAATCATATCCCGCAAAAACCTTGTCATTTCCGGTTCATACTTTCTGGCCAGTTCCATTACTTTTGAAAAATCGACGTTCAAAGTCTTATTCCCCCCATAATATATGTTAATTGTCGTTTATGAAGCGCCCAAAGCCGCCCTGACGGCAGAAATTTTCGGGGCAATACGGATCGGAGCCCCGACGGCCTGCACCGCCGACTGGATATCTTTCAGCCCGTTGCCGGTAATAAGCAGCGCCACCGTTGCCGACGGGGCGATTAGTCCCATCGCCACGGCCCTTTTAATTCCGGCCACGCCAGCCACTCCGGCCGGTTCACCGAATACGGCTACCTTGCGGGCGAGGATCCGGATCGACCAGAGGATCTCTTCATCCGTCACGCCGACAAAAGCGCCGCCGGATTCGGTGATGGCCTTCATGCCTTTCCGGAAATTGCGGGGATGTCCCACAGCAATCGAATCGGCCAGGGTGTTCGCTTCCGTCGGCTGGAGAGCGGCATTCTCTTTCCAGGCAGTCAGGAAGGGTTTGCAGCCGTCCGCCTGCACGCCGAGCACTTTCGGCAGCTTGGGCAGGAAGCCCAGTTTATGCATCTCCACCAGGCCTTTCCAGACCCCGCCGACCGTACAGCCGTCACCGACCGTGACCACGACCCAGTCCGGCACAGTCCCTTCGTATTGTAGCAGCAGTTGGTCCACCAGTTCAATGGCTACTGTCTTCTTCCCCTCGATCAGATAGGAATTGATGGCACAGTTGCGGTTGTACCAGCCAAATTCGGCGGCCGCTTCCATGCACAGTTCCCATGCCTCGTCATAAGTCCCCTGCACAGAAAAAACCTGCGCGCCAAATACCAGCAACTGGGCAACCTTGGCCTGTGGCGCACGCTCTGGCACGAATATTGTGGCAGGCAATCCTGCCGCGGCGGCATAACCGGCGAGTGAAGAAGCGGCATTCCCGGTTGAAGCGCAGGTTATCCGCTCAGCGCCTTTTTCCAGCGCCTTAACGACGCCGATCGCACTGGCCCGGTCCTTAAATGAAGCCGTTGGGTTGCGTCCCTCGTCCTTTACGAACAGGCGGGCCACACCTATTTCCCGCGCCAGTTTTGCCGCGTCATAGAGCGGTGTCCAGCCGACCTGCAGGTGCTGGATTTTTGAACCATCTTCCACAGGCAACAGCGGCAGGTACCGCCACATAGAAAACACACCGCTGCTCCGCAAAGCATTCGGGTTCAGCCCGGATGCCACCGCCACATAGTCATATTCCACATCCAGAATCCCGTCCTCATAACCGCAATCCGGACAATAATAATCAACTTCTGTCACGGCAAACCATCTGCCGCAATGAATACACCGCAACCCTGTTACATGGCTCAATCCGCCACCCCCTGTTTAGTGTCTGATCCGCTTGAGAAACAACTGGGTTCGTTCCTGCGCAGGCGACTCAAAAATTTTGAAGATCACCCTGCACAAGGTCCTTCATAAAGAGGGTGTTTTTTCTGCACCAGAACCTTGCAGAAAAACTGCCAGCCAGATACAGGGAGGGTTGGTCGAGGTTTGATCTACCCTGTGTTTTTTCCGGGCCGGAATCAGCAGCCAGTCTCCCGTCGACAGGTTTGTAAGCGAACCGTCATCCCATTGCAGGGTTGCGCTCCCCTGCAACAGGAGCACCCACTCGTCTTCAGTTTGATCATACCAAAAATCGGCCGGTGACGACTGGCCTGTCGAAATGATCCGCTCAATCCGCACGCCTTCCCTACGGGACAATACCTCAACCACTTCTTCCTCCGGCAATGGCACCGGCAAAAGGAATAGATTTTCCCCTGTCATCGGACCGATCTCGGCAAAGCCTTCAATTCTTGCGCTGGCAGGGTTCCATCGCAAAACATCATTTGCGGCATGAGTTGATTGACATCGCGATAATGTCATAACCAAAGTCAAGCATCATTCGGCTCCTTTTCTTTTATTTTGTCACCGGTCCCTTCCATGTCGACATCCCGCCGGTACTGTTGAAGACATTGGCAAACCCTTTATTGCGGAGCATCCTGGTTCCTTGTCCGCTGCGGCTGCCGGTACGGCAAATCAGTACAACCTTCTTGTCTTTCGGCACCTCACCCATCCGTTTTTCCAGTTCATCCAGCGGGATATTCACCACGCCGGGAATATGACCGCCGCGGTACTCAGCCGGAGTCCGGACGTCAATCAGGACGGCCTCCTTGTTTTCCCAAAGGCGCTGCGCCTCCTGCACCGTGACATCCACTTCCGGGGTTAGCCCAAACTGGCCGCACCCGGTCAACAGCGACAGGATTATCGCCATAATTCCCAATCGCAACAATCTCCTTGCTTTCATTTCTTTTTTCCCTTCCTTTCGGCAAATTTGTTGCGGTTTTCAATCCATCTATAAATATCCGTTGACATCCGGCCTCTACAGGCCTACAATTTGCTCAAACCAACTTATTGTTCAATTGCCCGGCCTTGAATATTGCCGGACAAATCATGATTATTGTATTGAAAGAAGGAATATTCTTTTGAAAAAGTCAGTTCAACGAAAAAGTCAATTATTCCTGTTAATTTGCTTTTTATCCTTATCTTTCTTTCAATCCACCGTCTTCGCAACCGCTGACTACTATCGGATCGCAATCCTCGGCGATCCCCACCTCCCGTTCAGCACGGAAAGATTCAATGATCCCGTAAAGCAGGAAAAAGTCTTTGCAACCAAACTCAAAGTCCGGAATGACATCAATAGCTGGGATGATGTTGCTCTGGTTGCAGTCGTTGGCGACATCGTTGCCGAAAGCGGTTCCACTTTGGAATATGATTCCGCCAAACAATATTTTGCCGATTTTTCGGCCCCAATCATGCCTGTAACCGGCAATCATGATTTTGTTTATGCTGACAGGCAAACTTCCTCCGGGAAACTGATACGGGGAGATTCGTCATCTCGAGGGCTAAAACTGGAACGGTTCCGAGAAGCCTTCGGACTAAAACATTTGAGCTACACCAAGGAATTAGGCCCATATCTGCTTGTGTTCCTGTCCCTTGAATCAGACAATCCTGCCTTCCTCCTTGCGCAATATTCTCCGGAACAGTTACAGTGGCTGCGGGAACAACTACAAAAACAACCCGACAAACCGACCTTGATCTTTTCACACCCGCCGCTAAAAGACACTTTGCTCCCTTATAACAAAAGCGCAAATACTCCAAGCTTTTACGCCCAGCCTCATCATGAAATTCACCAGCTTCTCGCCGACTATCCCCAAATATTTCTCTGGGTCTCGGGACACACCCATACCCCGCCGAACAATGTCAACTTTCATTCCGAAAATAACCTCTTTGACGGGCGGGTCTGGAATATCCACAACACCGACATGGACCGGGAAACCATCTGGACCCGCTCCCTCTATCTTTATCCAGACAAGGTAGTGGTAAGGACATTCAATCACCGAACCGGCCAATGGCTGGATGATGTTGAAAGAATCATTACAAGAAGCCGGTAATATCCTTTTTTTCAACAACTGACGCGCCGCCCGAATATCGATCAAACGAGTTTTGAACGATGCTCCAGATAAAAATACCCCACCGGGTCCTGTTTTTGGTTTCCTGGTCACGGATTCAGGCGCCAGATAGCATAGTTCAACACTGCGGCAAAGGAAAGCCAGATCAGATATGGGACCAGACAAAGGGCGGCGGTTCGGGATATTCGCCAGAACCTCCGGATTGTCTCTGCGACTGCTGCCCAAAGCAGCGCAATCACAGCCAGACCGCCCGCTATGGAGTGAAGACCAAAAAATACTGCCGACCAGCACACGTTCAGTACAAGCTGCGCTGCAAACAAAAGCAGTGCCTGATCTTTTTTTACTTCCCGTTTGCGCCAAACCAGATAAAGCGCCACCGCCATCAGCAAATACAATAATGACCACACCGGTCCGAACACTTCATTGGGAGGAGAAAAATCAGGCTTCCGAACCGTCAGGTACCAGCCGGCAATCGCTGGACGGGTAACTGTTCCACCAATTGCCGCCGCCCCGAAACAAACCGTCAGGCTTACCAACAGTTTCGTCAACTCCAGGCTGCGCATCGTTGTTCCTCCTCTTAAATCCATACGCCCCTGCCAGCAAAAAAGCAAAAGCCGAACTGACTGTTATATATTGCCATTCGATATGTTCAGGCTGATTCCTGCAGGGAAACAGGATCATCCCTGGCTTGATTGTTATTTTTTACAAAGTCTTCTACAAGAGAACTATCCTGTCAAGAAGGTGAACCATGAAAAACAGCCAATCCAGAGGCGTCTTTTCAGCCCTTGGGGCTTATCTGGTCTGGGGCTTCCTGCCGATTTACTGGAAGTTGCTGAAGCAGGCCCCAGCGTTGGAAATTCTCTCTCACCGAGTGCTCTGGTCCCTATTTTTTCTATTGCTTCTGTTGCGGATACTTCATCGCTTCTCCCTGTTCCGGGAAGAAACGCGAATAATTATCCGTCAACCCCGAAAAGCTGCCGGAGTTCTCGCCTCGTCCGCAATCATCACCCTCAACTGGCTTGTTTACATTTGGGCAGTAAATGACAACCGCATCGTCGAAACCAGTTTGGGTTATTACATCAACCCGTTGGTAAGCGTGCTGTTCGGCATTGTTTTCTTAGAGGAGAAACTTTCACCGCGCCAGCTTGTTGCTGTCATTCTGGCCACAGTCGGCGTGCTGAACCTCGTGTTGAACTTTGGCGCGTTTCCCTGGGTCGCTGTAACACTCGCAGTCAGTTTCGCACTCTATGGGTTATGCAAAAAAACCCTCGCCCTCTCGGCAACCACAGGCATTATTTTGGAAACTATGCTGATCTCTCCGTTTGCGTTAGCCTATCTATTGTTTTTCCAGACAAACGGAATCTCTCATTTCGGACCCGCCACTCCTTTTGAAACCGCTTTGCTGTTTGGTTCCGGAATTATAACGGCTGTTCCCATGGTCCTGTTTGCCAATGCCGCCAACTGTCTGCCACTTTCCCTACTGGGGTTCATCCAGTACCTGTCTCCCTCCATCGCCCTGCTCACTGGTGTCTTCGTCTATCAAGAGCCGTTCACCCTCGTCCATGCCATTTCATTCGGCCTGATCTGGCTGGCTCTGATCGTTTTCTCCAAAAAATAGCCTGACCAAACCGTTTTGGAAGAAAGGAATTATCCCACTATATCAAGAATACTTTTCCAAAGCCATAATTTCAAACAGCGAAGGGAGCTTTGACATGAAAAATCCGACTCGTCGAATTTTCTGGATCGCCTGCCTGCTTGTGATTCTTTTTGCATCGGCCTCTGTCGCCTCTGCCGCCGGTTATTCGGCAGACGTCGTGACCACAGGCAACAGTGGCACATCCCAGTCAAAAATGTGGGTATCTTACTCTCTATGGGCTCAGCGAATGGAACCGGTCGCACAGCCAGGCATGATCCTTATCGTCCGGATGGACAAAAAACTGATCTGGAATATTATGACCCGGGAAAAAATGTACATGGAAATCGAGATGCGTCCCAGCATGGCTGCCAACACCATCGCCAGCGGCGAAAAATCGCCTTCAGAGGTGGAACGGACCTACCTCCTCACCGAAACTGTGGAAGGCCATCTCGCCGACAAATACCAGATTACCCATCAGGTGGGGAATGACCGCACTGTCCATTTCATCTGGCTATTGAAAGACAATAACCTGTTTCCGATCAAAACCCAATATAAAGATTCTGTCACCGTGTTCAAAAATCTGGTTTTTGAAGAACCGCCAGCAAACCTGTTCGAAGTCCCTGCCGGCTATCAGAAAATGTCCATGCCCTTTATGCGGTAACACTTAAACAAAAAAAGGGGGGGATACTCGCATGTCTGGAAATCCTCTCACGGCAAGACCCGGTCTGTTTGCGCTGAAAATCTTCTGCTCTGTTGTTTTCTGCACCCTGTTCTGTTTCAGTCCGGTCGCCCAGGCCGATTCCTGGCGGCCTCCCAACCCTTCGGTCAGCTACGAATCCGCTGCCAAAGACGCCCGGTTTATCGTAATATCCTCCGGCAAATTGTCTGGCCTAGTAAATTGCAGCGGATCCGTATACACAAAATCTTCCCTGACAGCCGCAGAATCCTGGGTCAAACGCTGGGACAAACCTTTGCAAAACCAACTGTCGCCAGTCACCGCCCTGGTCGCCAATGGGGGCTGGCGGGTTGTAACCTTTGACAATTACTATTCTGTCGGATTTGGCGATGAGGTTATCGTCTTTTACGATGAAGCCGGCAATTTGCTGAAAAAATATTCTCTGGAGTCGCTGCTGTCGGAAACGGAATTGTCACAGGTTCCGCGAAGCGTCAGTTCCCGCTGGTGGCGGCACAAGATTCAGCTGGATGAAAAGTTGGGCCTGTTGCGGGTGGACATCGGGTTGAATGCAGCCTTGATGGAAAAACCCAAGTCAATCAAAACGATCACTTTTAATCTTTGGGATGGAGAGCGTATCGATCCATGACCGATCATTCAGGTCATCCCTATGATCTTTGCAGCAGCAGGACATGGTCACGGTAACCTATAGACCCGGACGCGCTCCAGTCCTTGGGGCGCGATTTTTATTTCATGAACTTATTCGCCAGATCGAGAACCAGGCCCGTCTGCAAACGGACTGCATTTTCCGGACAAAGTTCTTGACAGCAATAGCAGCGGATACATTTCGCATCATCGATCCGAACTTTCCCACCGGCTATTTTCATGGCCTGGGGCGGACAATGCGCAACGCAGCGACCACACAGGATGCAGTTCGGACATATTTCCGGGCGGGCTGTCAAATGATTTGCAGCCCAGCGGGCAAACCAGGCCGGCACCCTGTCTTCCAGGGATTGCATGCTGCGCGGTGCAACAAATCGGTGTCGGACTTCACGCCCGTCACCGACCCGTTCAATCGCTGAACATGGTGGAGTCAGTCCTAGTTCCAGAGACAGCGCGGCCACCGGCAGTGAATTAATTTCCAGCCCCATGATTTCAGCCATCACAATATCTACAGCAAAACAATTTTCGCCGGCCAGAATCAGGCCGGGCTGGACCAACCTTCCGTTGCGGGGGCCGTTTCCCTCCATCCCCACAATACCGTCCACTACCGATAGCACCGGCTTGACCAGCAAGGCAAGGTCGATCAGCATTCCGGCAAATTCGCGGCGTTGACGGGTGCGCAGGTGAAACTGGGCCTTTTGCACTCCGACGATGCAGCCGAACAAATTCTTCGTCGCTCCGGTCATGCCCATAAACGTATGGGTTTTCATTTTTGCCACTGAAACTACCTTGTCAACCTGCTGCAGCACCTCTGACAAGCGAAACTTTTTCAGCGTCTTTCCTTCAGGGAATTGATATTCTGCAGAATTTTCAAAAGCGATCAACTGTACGTTTTCTTCCCGGCAAATTGCTAGAATCCCGCATTTTTCAGCCGTTTTCAGCGTTCCGGCAACACCGGGGGAATCGCCGATAACCGGAGTTGCTCCCAGTCTTTTCACCTGACGGATCATTGCTCTCACCACTTCCGGGTGAGTGGTCACCGCCCTTTCACTGGGCAACCCTTCCAGCATATTCGGTTTCAACAATACTTTATCACCGGCCTGAATGAAACACCCCAGACCGCCCAAGCTCTCCAGTGCAGCCTCGACTCCTGCCTGAACATTTTTCGGTTGATAGTCATTGACTTTTGCAACAGCAACTTTCAAGGGTCCACCTCCGCTCCGGGCAATAGCTTCTCTGCCAATACCTATTCTGCTTTTTCAGCAGTTTTCCTGTAATATCTTTTCCTCTCAAAATGATATCTGCCGAAATTTGTGCCGAGAGCCAGGCAAGTTTACACTTTCACGAATTATTGCCGAATATTTTTCGCCGCTTGACATTATATTTTCTTCTGTGCTATATTGTTGGCAATTCATTATGAAGATCAGCGATGAACGGGACGAGTACACAAGTCTGCTTTGGTTCAGCGAGCCGGTGCCGGGTAACCCCGGAGGTGGAATGACCGGTCCAGAGTTCTTGTCGAATGGCCCCGCAAGCTGCCCACCGAACTATTGAGTAGGCTGGGCCGGATGCCTCCGTTACAGGGCTCAGGGTATCGGCTCCGGCCCGTACCCGAAAAAGAAGGAAAACGGCTGTTTTCCAAAGTAGGGTGGTACCGCGAACCATTTCGCCCCTGTTGGGTGAAGTGGTTTTTTTATTTGCCGACGAAACATTTCATTAACGCAAACCCCTCAAATGAACATTGTTTACAAAGCGATGAACGGGACGAGTACACAAGTCTGCTTTGGTTCAGCGAGCCGGTGCCGGGTAACCCCGGAGGTGGAATGACCGGTCCAGAGTTCTTGTCGAATGGCCCCGCAAGCTGCCCACCGAACTATTGAGTAGGCTGGGCCGGATGCCTCCGTTACAGGGCTCAGGGTATCGGCTCCGGCCCGTACCCGAAAAAGAAGGAAAACGGCTGTTTTCCAAAGTAGGGTGGTACCGCGAACCATTTCGCCCCTGTTGGGTGGAGTGGTTTTTTCATTTGCCGACAAATGAACCTACATTTTGCGGGGAGGAATGAAGTATGTTGAAAGAACTATTGAATCAAGTCGTCGCGGGCGAGAGCTTATCCCGGCAGGAAGCCCAGGACTCGATGCAGACCATCATGTCCGGTCAGGCCAGTGAAGCCCAAATCGGCGCCCTGTTGACCGCATTGCGGATCAAAGGGGAAACCAGTGAAGAAATCACCGGATTTGCTGAAACGATGCGTGCCCACACAGTCAAGGTCTCCTGCAGCCGGTCCGGCTTGCTGGATACCTGCGGCACAGGCGGTGACCGGAAAGGAACCTTTAACATTTCCACCACAGTGGCCTTCGTTGTGTCCGGGGCCGGGGTGTCGGTCGCCAAACACGGCAACCACGGAGTATCCAGTTCTTGCGGCAGTGCCGATGTTCTGAAGGCTCTGGGAGTTCGCATCGATCTGCCGGCCGAAAATGTTGCCGCTCTAGTTGAACAGGCTCAAATCGGCTTTCTGTACGCGCCCACCTTTCATCCGGCAATGAAATACGCCGGCAAGTCCCGGCGCGAACTTGGCTTCCGCACGGTTTTCAATGTACTGGGCCCCCTGACCAATCCTCTGGCTGCCGACCGTCAGTTGCTCGGTGTATATGATCGGTCGCTGACCCGAAAACTGGCAGAAGTTCTCATTCAATTGAAAACTCGCCGGGCAATGGTAGTGCATGGACTGGACGGACTGGATGAAATCTCCACCTCGGCGCCGACACAGGTTGCTGAAGTCGTCGACGGAAAAATCCATTCCTATCTGATTGACCCTTCCGACTACGGCCTGCCGGCAGCGGCTCATTCCGACATCAGCGGAGGCACGCCGGAAGAAAATGCCCGGATTATCAAGGATATCCTGCAGGGTACGCCTGGAGCCCGGCGTGACCTGGTGTTGCTGAATTCCGCCGCTGCCCTTGTCGTGGCCGGAAGAGCCGAGAACATCCGGGAAGGCCTTCAACTGGCCGCCGGCAGCATCGACCAGGGCGCCGCAGCAGCCAAACTCGACCAGCTGAGGCAACTCAGCCTGCAGTAGCAAAGGAGTGGGAGCAACATGCCATTAGTTAAAATTTGCGGTATCCAGACGCTTGACGCAGCAATGTCCGCTCAAAACCATGGAGCCGACCTGATCGGTTTCGTATTTGCCAAAAGCCGGCGCAAAATTACGGTGACTGCCGCAGCAGAAATCGCCGGCTCAATCTCCCGGATTGGCAAAGTCGGCGTGTTTCTGAACCAGCCTTTGACGGAAATCCTTGAAATTGCCGAACGCTGCCGGCTCGACCTGATCCAGCTGCATGGCGATGAAAGCCCTGAATATTGCCGCCAGTTGAATCGCCCGGTCATCAAAGCCTTTCGGCTGGACAAGAATTTTTCGCCGGCAGCCTTTCATTCCTATGATGTTCCCTGGATTCTGCTGGACAGTTTTGTGCCGGGCCAGGCCGGAGGTACTGGCGTTACTTTTGATTGGGAAGCCGGTCGCAAAAAACTGGGGCGCCCAAAGCAAAAAGTCTTTGTCGCCGGAGGACTGACCGCGGAGAATGTTGCCGAAGCGATCCGCCTGATCCAACCTGACGGCGTTGATGTCTCGGGCGGAGTTGAAATTGAGGGAAGCAAAGATTTGGGGGAAATCGGCCGCTTCATTGCCGCAGCTCGATCTGCCGTTCATTCGGATTCGACTATCAGGAGGGACTTTCCATGTTAACCGGAATTGTCGGCAATATCCGCAAACACGTAGACGCCTGCAAACTTGAGACTCCGCTCGGGCTATCATCCTGCCAGCCGGGGAACTTTGCCTTTCGCAAGGCAATCTCTGCTGCAAACTGGTCCCTGATTGCCGAATGCAAGCTGTTTTCGCCTGCCAAAGGACCTTTGTGCCCCAACAGAACTGTGCCGGACTTAGCAATTATCTTCAGCAATAACGGCGCCTCGGCTTTATCGGTCCATACCAGCTGCCCTTTTGGAGGCAAGCTTGCCGATATTGCCGAAGTCAGGGCGGTAAGCCCACTGCCGATCCTGCGCAAGGATTTTATCATCGACGAATATCAGATTTATGAATCCCGCTCAGCCGGCGCCGATGCCATCCTGCTGATTGCAGCAATCCTTGATGATATTCAGCTGGATCATTTTCTGGCGATAGCCGCACGCCTCGGCCTGGATTGCCTGGTCGAAATTCACAGCCTGCCTGAGTTGGAACGAGTCAGAAATATCGGCGCAACCCTGGTCGGCATTAACAACCGGGACCTGAATACCTTTAACACCGATATCGCCAACACTTTGGAATTACTGCCCCATTGCGATCCCCGCTGGCAAATCATCAGCGAAAGTGGCATCAATAATGTGCAGGATGCCAATCAGCTCAAAAATGCAGGCGTCGCCGGTATTCTGGTCGGTGAAGGCCTGGTCAAGGCACCGGATATTGGCGAGCAAACCCGCCTCCTTGCCGGTCCCGGCTAAAGACAAGCCTCCTGATAACTTTCGGACTTCGCATAAGCAAGTGCTTCCTTTGAAACTGAAGTCATATCACTTTGCTCGTTCCGCACAATATGTCCTTACTTCAATGCTTTCTTAACCAACAATGAACGGGAGGAATCAACATGCCTGATAAAGATGGCCGTTTCGGCAGCTACGGCGGCCGGTTCGTACCGGAAACCGTCATGCCGGCACTCAATGAACTGGAGCAATTCTATCTGAAAGCCAGTCAAGACCAAAGTTTTCAAGCCGAATTCCAACATTATCTGAAACACTATGCCGGACGGCCTACAATGCTCTACTACGCCGAGAACCTGACCCGTCACTATGGCAGGGCGAAAATATTCCTTAAAAGGGAAGACCTTCTCCATACCGGCGCCCACAAAATCAACAACGCACTCGGACAGGCGCTGCTGGCCCGACGGATGGGCAAGAATCGGCTTGTCGCCGAAACCGGCGCCGGACAGCACGGGGTTGCCTGCGCCACCGCAGCTGCGTTGTTTGGTCTGGAATGCTGCGTGTTCATGGGTGAAGAAGATATGGAACGTCAGGCGTTGAATGTGTTCCGGATGAAACTGCTGGGGACTGAAGTGATTCCCGTAACCAGTGGCAGCAGAACGCTAAAAGACGCGACCAGTGAAGCTCTTCGGTATTGGGTGTTCCATGTTCGCGACACCCACTATATCATCGGTTCGGTCGTCGGCCCCCATCCTTACCCGATGATTGTGCGTGATTTTCAGTCCGTCATCGGCCGGGAAATCATAGATCAGGTCAAATCTATTTCAAGCGGTCCGCTGCGTCACCTCATCGCCTGTGTCGGTGGCGGCAGCAATGCGATGGGAACTTTCCATCCATTCCGCAATGATCGGGAAGTCGAGAAAATCGGCGTCGAAGCTGCCGGAAAAGGACTTGGTTCTGAGCATGCCGCATCCCTGACGCTCGGTCGCCCCGGAGTTCTGCACGGGGCATTGAGTTATCTGCTGCAAGACACGGAGGGACAAGTCATTCCTGCCTATTCGATTTCAGCCGGGCTTGACTATCCCGGCGTCGGCCCTGAACACTCCTTCTTCAAGGACAACGGAACCGCCCGTTACGTATCGGTCACCGACAGCGAAGCACTGGCAGCTTTCCAGCTGCTGGCCCGAACCGAGGGAATTATCCCCGCTTTGGAAAGTGCCCACGCTCTGGCCTTTCTGGAAAAACTGATGCCTGACACCAGCCCGGATGAAGCCGTCATCGTATGCCTGTCCGGCCGGGGCGACAAAGACGTTCAGCAAGTGGCAAAAGTACTGGAGGGATTATAATGTCTGTTCTGGCTGACAAATTACACCACAACAAATTGCAGGGCCGCAAGAGCCTGATCATTTATATCACTGCCGGCTATCCCGATATGGACACCACTCTGGCCGCAGTTCTCGCCGCCGAGCAATCAGGCGCGGATCTGGTGGAACTCGGCATTCCATTCTCCGATCCGATCGCCGACGGGCCTGTCATTCAAAAGGCTGTGACCGCCTCCCTTGCCGGCGGAACAACCCCCGGCACTACACTGGAGCTTGTCCGTAAAATTCGCAGTCATTCCAGTATCCCGCTGGCCTTCATGACCTACATCAACATCATATTAAACTATGGCACGGAAGATTTCACCCGCGATTGCCGGGTCGCGGGAATCGATGCCCTGATTGTGCCGGACCTGCCGCCCGAAGAGTGTGGCCTGCTAAAGCCGCACTGTGACACATACGGTCTGAACCTGATCCAGTTCGTCACCCCCACCGGCGATTTTTCAAGAGTCAGCCTGGCTTGCAACAATGCTTCCGGATTCATTTACTGTGTATCCAACACCGGCGTCACCGGTGTCCGAACCGTTGATTATAGTGCCGTCGGGCCGACAGTCGACATGGTCCGGGCTATCTGCGACATTCCTGTTGCGATCGGGTTCGGCATAGGAACCCCGGCAGCGGCACGGGAAGCAGCCTTGTACGCTGACGGCGTCATTGTCGGCAGCGCCGTGGTCCAGCTTCTGGAAACGAAAGACATTCCTGCCGTAAAACAGCTGATTTCTTCAATTCGCCAGGAACTCGACCGGGAGGAGTTAACAACATGAAGCTTTTTCCCGACCAACAACAATTCCTGCAGCTTGCAAGAAAGCATTCCCTCATTCCTGTCTATTGCGATCTGGCTATTGACCTGGAAACGCCGGTTTCACTTTACTACAAAATTGTTGGCGACAAACCCGGTTTCATGTTGGAAAGCGCTGATACCAGCAAAAATTTTGGCCGCTATTCCTTTATCGGCGCCGAACCTTTTTTAACAATCAAAGCCCATAAGCAGGGGCTGGAACTGATCGGTGACAACGGCGCCGAATCAGTCCGGCAAGAGCCCCTGCAAGCACTGCAAGCCCTATTGAACCGTTTTTCCTTTGCCGACATTCCGGGACTTCCACCGTTCAGCGGCGGCGCAGTGGGATATTTGAGTTTCGAGTTGGTCGCCACCTGGGAGCGGATTCGCGGCCTCAATGTACGTGAAGACATGATTCTGGCTGAATTCATGTGTTGCCGGTTGATCATCGCAATGGACCACCTGACGCATTCGGCAAAATTGATCTATCTGGCCGAAATCCCTGATTCGGCAGCCAAAACCGATCTGCCGCCTGTCCCGCCTTCTTCGGTTGATCAGTTGTGCCAAATTTATCAGCAGGCTGCCGCCCGCATCGCCGAAATCAGCAAAACACTTCAAAATCCCCTTCAATTACCGCCTGCAGACTCTCTGGCCCAAAATGATCCGCCCCAACAGGACAAAGATGAAACCACCCGCAGAAACTATATCGACAATGTGCTGAAAGCCAAAGAATATATCGCCGCCGGCGACATCTTCCAGGTTGTGCTTTCCCACCCGTTCCGCCGTCCCTTGAGCGAAAAACCGTTCGCTCTTTATCGCCGCCTGCGGCGGATCAACCCTTCGCCTTACATGTTTTTCATCAATTATGGCCTGCGCCAGTTGGTGGGCGCTTCACCGGAGATGTTGGTCAAGCTGAAGGCAGGTGAAGTTTTCACCTGCCCGATCGCCGGCACCCGGCCCCGCGGCAAAACTCCGGCTGAAGATGCCAGCCTGGCAGCCGAATTGCTTGCCGACGAAAAAGAACGGGCCGAACATGCCATGCTGGTTGATTTGGGCCGCAACGACATCGGCCGGATCAGTTTGCCCGGCACGGTAAAAGTCACTAAAATGATGGAAGTCGAAAATTTCTCGCATGTGATGCATATCGTCTCTGAAGTCAGCGGTAAGCTGGACCCCAGATATGCTGCGACAGATGCCCTGAAAGCCTGCTTTCCGGCCGGAACCGTCAGCGGAGCGCCCAAAATCCGGGCCATGGAGATCATCAACGAACTGGAACCCGAACGCCGGGGCCCTTATGCAGGCGCTGTCGGTTATTTCGACTTTCGCGGCAACATGGATACCTGTATCACCATTCGAACTTTCAGTGTGAATGGCGATGAAGTTACGATCCAGACCGGCGCCGGTATTGTGGCCGATTCAGACCCGGAGTCCGAGTATCAGGAGATCCACCACAAAGCAAAAGTCCTGTTTCAAGTGTTGGGAGGGAAATGAGCCATGATTCTGTTGATTGACAACTATGATTCCTTTACATACAACGTTTATCAGGCCGTCGCCAATCTGGGCCATCCACTGCAAGTCGTGCGAAATGACCAAATCAGCCTTGATGAAATCTCTGCCGCCGACTATGATGCTATCATTGTCTCACCCGGCCCCGGTACTCCCGACGATGCCGGGATCAGCAAACAAGCCATCCTCCGTTTTGCCGGGAAACTGCCGATTCTGGGAATCTGCCTCGGCCATCAGGCGATCGGTGAAGCTTTTGGCGGCAACGTGATCCGGGCGCCGCAGCCGGTTCACGGCAAAACCGCTTCCATCCATCACAAAGGCCGGGGTCTGTTTTCCAACCTACCCCGGCCTTTCATCGCCGGCCGTTATCATTCTTTAATTGTTGACCAACCCAGCCTGCCGGACTGCCTTGCTGTTACTGCAACCAATGATGAAGGCCTGATCATGGGCCTTCAGCATCGGGATTACAATGTCCAGGGCGTCCAGTTTCACCCCGAGTCGATTCTCACGCCGGAAGGAACCACGGTGCTGGCAAACTTTCTGGCAACGATCTGAACAAACCGTTTCCCTGATATATTAGGTTATCAGATTATTTTTCTTTAAAGTACTTGTCTGCTCCTGCGTGAACCGCAATGGGCATCCCTTCCAGTGCGTTTTCTTTCTTGACGTTAGCGCCCTGTGCGTGGGCTACTGCGATCCGGTTCAGGTTCGTGTACATTGCCTTGGTCATTTTGTAGACAAGATCCGCTTCCACTTTGGAACTCGTCACCAGCATCGCTTTAACCGAAACTGTAGGAATGTCGCCAGCCAGGCCGGGGTAGGTAGTAGATTTTACTGTGATTTTTGCAAAAAATGGATATTTCTTGATCAGTGCATCGGCTTTGTCTGCAGGAATCGGAACGAGTGTGATTTTATGCTGCGCAGCAATGTCCTGAACAGCTGCAGTCGGCGCACCGGCAGTCACGAAAGCCACATCGACGTTGCCGTCCTTCAGGCCGTTCGCCGCTTCCGCAAAAGACAAATATTGCGGCTTGATATCTTTGTAAGTCATTCCGTATACTTCCAGTATCTGGCGAACATTGGCCTCAGTTCCGCTGCCGATAGTTCCCACGCCTACTCGCAAGCCTTTGAGGTCTGAAATTGATTTGATATTTTTATCTGCTTTGGCAACGACCTGGATCGCTTCACCATAAAGAGTGGCAATCCCCTGTAGCTCGGCAACTTTTTTGTCTTTGAACATTTCAGTTCCAGTAGCCGCATAGTATGCGGTGTCATTTTGTACAAGAGCCAGTTCAACCTTTCCGTCCTTAATCAGGTTGATATTGGCGATCGATGCACCTGTGCTTTGCGCGCTGGCATTCATGCCAGGGATATTTTTGTTCAGGATTTCCGCCAGCGCTCCGCCTAGCGGGTAGTATACCCCTGCGGTGCCTCCGGTGGCGATGTTAACAAAAACCTTTTTCTCCGCCGGCTTCTCCGCAGGCTTCTCCGCAGGCTTTTTGTCCCCGCCGCCACAACCGGCCAGCATTCCCACCACGAACAGACAAATAACCAGAAGCACAGTGACTTTTTTCATTGGACACCCCTCCTATCTCTTTCTATGAACATTTATCTTTGGATTACATCGTTAATCGTAGTATTTCATTTTTCTGCATCGACGACTTTTGTGTAATATTGAATCGCTTGTATAGCTTCTCTTGTCGCCACTGTTATCCAAAAACTTACCCTATCATAACTCGCTGGGTCTATGCCCTGACATTCCTTCGTTCTGTCTCAATCTTCACGATAATCCGGCAACTTGTCGCCGATTTGACGAAGTTCCTGCCTTCATCTGCCTTGGGGTGAGCCGCTCTAATTTACAGCAAAAAGGTCGTGCCTGCTTACCAAGTAATTTACCCTTTAATTTATTCGGCACGAGTTCTGATTTACCTTTTATTCTTTTATCTCAAGATTTATATAAGGGAAAAAGTTAAAGGGCGCGCAGAAACTACTGTTTCTGCGCGCCCTGCCTTAATTTCAAATTCGGAATTACACCAACTCTTACTTCCCGCCTCGAACCTGGCCCATCACTTCCTCGATATCCGGCAGTTCAGGAACCTCATAGACTTTTACCCAAAGCACCTTGCCTTGTTCATCAATCAGAACATTGGCCCGCTCGGAAAAGCCTTCCCCTTCGCGGAATAAACCATAATCCTGGGCCACTTTTCCATGCGGCCAAAAATCTGCCGGCAACTGAACCTTGGCAATCCCCAGTTCTTTGGCCCAGGCGTTTTTGCTCGGAACTGAATCGATACTGATCCCCAGTGGAACTGTATTATACTGTTCAAACTCAGCCAATTTTTCTTCCAGCGCTTTCATCTGGTTGGCGCACACCCCGGTCCAGGCCAGCGGATGCCAGGAAAGCAGAACTTTTTTCCCTCGTAACGCCGATAGACGAACTTCTTGTTTCCGATTGTCCATCAATACAAAATCAGGGGCCAGATCGCCAACTACAATTCTTTTCATGATAACTCCTCCGTTCTGTTGTGGATAATTTTTATCCATTATTTTATTATTTACACATCAAGTATGTAAATCCTGCACTGCAAGATGTTTTGCTACATCTTTTTTCGCAGTATTCATTGGCATGCTACGATATGCTGCCAAAAATATTGCCCCCAGCCTTTGACTGTTCCTCTTTGTCGAGCCACTCGTAAATACCCTGCAAAGACACCTTTGCCCCGGCATGATAGAGGCCGCAGGCAGAACTGACGATTAAAGGGCCGGACGTCATCCATTCCCGCAAAACAAGCCCTTCCCGTTCAGGCAAAAAACCGCCAGGCATCAGCCAGGCTGCCGGCAAGCCTGAAAACAAAGGAATTTTCGTCTCCAACAAATTCCAGGTCCGGATTGGATCGATCCCTTCAGGCTCCAGCGATAAAAATTGAAATCCTGCCTGTTTCAATAACGGCAACAACAGATCCAGACGACCATCACTATGGAAGCCGGCGAAGATCCCTGCAGCAGAAATCTTTTGCCGTAGGTCAAGATACAGCGGCAGCAAAAAACGCTCCAATTGTTGAGGGGACAGATAAGGTCCGGCTGAATAGGCGATATCATCGGCCAGCAGAATCAAATCAACTCCAATGTCGGCCCATCCGGCGATCTCCTGATCCGCCTGCACGGCTGCTCGCCTAAGTCCCTGACTCACCGCATCTGTTTCTTTCGCCAGTTGCAGCATCGCCTGCTCCCAGCCTTGCTCGCTCATCCAGCGCTGCCAGGGTCCATTCACCACAGCCCCGGCAGCCAGCCCCAATGAATGAGTTTTGACGACGGCGCCCGGCTGTCGGTCAAAAAAACAGAAATCAGCCCCCACTTGCCTGGCAACAGCCAGCAGTTCCCCCGCAGTGCCACCCTCCGGCAATGGCCAGATTTCCCCCCGCACGGGCGGCACTATAGTCTGTCCTGCCAATCGTTCCCGTACTCTTCGCCGGCCTGGCATTTCCATCACCGTGACCGCCCTTCTTCAAACAAGTTCGCGCTGAATATGAACCAGAAAATCCTGAATGTTAGTCACGATCGAAGTCACTTCAAGCGAACCGCGGTCTTTCAATTTATTCACGGCAAACTCCGAAACATCAACGCTATAGAGGAATACCGGCCGGACCTTGCCGTCCATGACCTGATAAGCCGGCGTCATATTCCCGGCTGCGATGGAGTGTAACTGGGTCGCCAGGCAGATCATCGTGGTTGCCTGCCGGGTATGTTGCCGCATGGCGTTCTGCGCTTTGTAAGCATCTGCCAGCACTTCCGGCAGAGGGCCGTCGTCACGGATCGAACCAGCCAACACCATCGGTACCCCAGTTCTTACACAGGAAGCCACCAGGCTGGACTCAATCTGTTTTGCCGCCACAAATTCGGTCAGAGATGCGTGTTCGCGGGCCTGGTTCAAAACGTCCAGATGATGATAATGCCCATTGCGGAGGCTTTCCTGGGTATAAATATCCTGACCTAGAGCCGTCTGGAACAGCGCTCCTTCAAGGTCATGTGCCGCCAGGGCGTTGCCGGCCAGAATCGCATCGACATAGCCATTTTCAATCAAGGAAATCATCGCCTGTTTTGAGTCGGAATCAAACACCACTGCCGGTCCCAAAACCCAGACGATATATCCATGTTCTTTCTCATGCCTCAGCAATTCATACAGACGGTCATAGTCACGGGAATAGGAAGTCTCACGCGAACGTCCGGTACGGAAGGCAAAAGTCTCGCCTTCACATTCAGCCTGGCCGAATCCGTCGGCGTGGATATAGATCCCGTCACTGCCATCTTCGGTTCGCCCAACAAACACTTTGTCGCCCGGATCCAGACGACGGAATTCCTTCACTTCAAGCTTCCCATTGTCATGGAGAACGACGACTCCATCCATCCGGCTCTGCTCAAGCAACAGCCACTCGCCATTGACTTTGAAATATTCGGGGAAAATCGTCGTGGCATGGAAATTTGCCGGTGCAACACCCGGCCTTACAACCTGCCTCACGATGGCATCCGGGAAGTTTTTTAAGGCACTGTCGCCAAAGCAAGGCCTTTTATATTCCGGGATCTTGAATCTCATATGTAACCCTCCAGTTAATTCACTGCCAGCAGAATTTCGACAGTTCGCCGCAATATCAGCGGCATCGCATCAAAAGAATAGGGAATGGAAACCCGCTCCGACAGTTTATGGGCATCCTTGCCATACGGCCCGATATTGACCACCGGCATGCTGATCGCCTGAATCGCCTGTACCGGCAAGCGATAGGTCTGTTGCCAGGCGGGCATATTTTCAGTGAGTTTGTCCATGTGTTCGGCGGCAGCGATTCCGCAATAACTCAAATCCGATATGTATGGATAGAATTTGCGGGT
>Ga0351944_1003_pt1 | contig 38209 bp, 35 predicted proteins | sample BONcelT113001F13_FD_205820 | JGI IMG/M metagenome (GOLD analysis project Ga0351944, IMG submission 205820) | Enriched cells from coal bed in the Powder River Basin, Montana, United States - BONCAT cells T11 rep3 HSBNCT.T11.300.1.F13 ... | reverse complement strand
TAAATATTTCTATCTGCAGCTGAGGCTTTTTGTGCATCAACCAAGGAGTCGAAAACTTCAAACCACTTTAAAATCTGATCTTCTTCAATATCAATTAGATCAAACTTTTGTGTTGAGGCTATTACGGTGAGTAGGTTAAGAGCATCCTCCAGACTTCCTAAGTCAACAAATGCATCAATATCAGAAAAGAAATCATGGACGATTTCCTCTAACCCTTTTAGACTGTTCTTTGGAGTCTCATCAACAGATGGTCTTAATGTCAACCAAATAATTTCATAAATAGCTTCTCTCTTAAGCTTTCTTAAAATGTCTGGATGTTTGGAGTAAAGCGATAGGAGATTTAGCCATAACTTACTCTGTCCTTCTAAATAACTATTTCTTCTGCAATGTTTAGCCGCAAAAAGGACTTGATAGAACTCACCGATATTGAAATTTGGAATATCCACAATGTCTTTCCATAGCCCGTATGATTCCAAATAAACTTTGTCGTCCTTACTTCCTAAACTTAATAGTTGACTATCAAGTAAATCATTCGTGAGAAAACGATTTTGAGGGTCAGATTCCATTGATTTATCACATACTACGCCTCTAAGTCTATCAAAAACTAATGTCTGCTCATCTTTATTAATAGGTAAGGGAAGCTGACGAATTAACTCAAATGAATTTTCTATTGAGACTTCAATTGCCTTTTCACTTGAGATTCCATCAAATACCCATCGAATTGATTTCGCGAATATCTCCCAAACATCTTCGGGTAATTTATCGTAGACCTCTTTGGCAAGCAGCAGTTCTTCATTATCTCCATCAGACTCTATTTTCTCATACTGCTCGTTTACATATGAATCTATGATTGACTTTAATTTGGCTATACATTTAGAAAGTAAATCACTTGAAAGATTATCCTGATTTAAAACCCATTCTGCCAGAAGTTCTGTATCATTATTCCCTTTTTAGCAGCTATGGATGTGTTTGTTTCGAAAATAAATAGGGGCTCATCCATTAAATATTCGCCTTTAACAAAAAGCATAAAGAAATGGGCCAATGACTTGGTTATTTCTTCACTTGAGAATGAAAAATTCTTGGATGAATAGAGTTTAAGCTGTTTGAATGTACACTTAAATGATTTCAGGTCTCTTTGAAAAATGTCATCTTCAAAGTCACAGTAGATATGCTCTTCTATCCCATGAACTTTATTGTATAACCATACTTCCAAAGTTTTTAGCTCCTGATATTTGAACCCTTTTATAACATCCGGTGCATCAGTGTCTTTTGCAAAGAGGTGCAATTTTGATATGTGTCCCTTATTACTCATTATTTCTCTAGGCTAAAAGCATCTCCTTTGGTTTTTCAAACATTGGCTTAATCTATCCATCCAGTAAAATCTCTTTTTAGCTCTTGTTGTTTGTCTTGCTTTGCCCATTCAATTTCTTGTTCCCATGCTTTTATGTGTTCAGCATAGTCAAGCGGTTTTGGCAAGGTATTTACCATATCAATAAGAGATCTGAGAAATTTTATATGACTATCAATTCTTGGAACACGACTACCTGAAAAAACGCCATTTTTCTCTAACCATAGATGCTTCATAAATTCAGGGTCTTTGTTTAAAAGTAAAAACTCTTTCAAAAATCGAAGAACCTGATCATTAAAGCGGTATGTAACCACATTCAAAATAATGTGAATGTGCTGCTTTGAAGTATAATTCTTGGATATAAAACTGCTGATATAAGAGTACACTTTATCCAACTGCGCTGGATTTAACCTAGATCCTTTAAATAAAACATTTGCTTGATGCTCAAAATTTGAGAATATTGGTGCCTTTGCTATAATTATTTCTAATGCTCTATCTAATATGTCTTCGCATGTTGGCAAGTCCCAAATAAAATTAAGGTTTAGACTATCAAACTTAAAATCAATGTAGGACATATCTTTTGTCACTTCTTGTAAGTACTCAACTACGAAGTAATTGTCCAATGAACTAACTGCAGCTATTTCTTTCCCGCTATGGTCATAATGATTATCTCTCTTTTTATGTAGATAAAATATCTGTTTTAGCAAATCTGGTTTATCTACAAAATACTCGCTACTACTTTCACAAACTTGGTGGTTAAAGGAAACTTTAGTAGTTTCTGCCTTTGACAAAAGTATCTCCGCAATATAAGTAACAACGTTTTTGTGATTTGCAGCTGTTGGTTGTAGTTTGTTTTTAGAAGCATTAAACTGTTTGTCAAATTTTATACTCTTGTTAAGTTCATGGAAGTGAAAATAGTTACTCACCGATAGGAGAAAACCTATAAACTCTTGAAGGGAAAATTCATCAATATCCTCCTCATCAATTGCTTCAAAAAATAGTTGCTTCCAAAACTGTTTTTGTTTGTATTCATATCTATTAAGATGATTGTAAAATTCTTTTGGTTGAACAAGTTTTGTTTTGATTGGGCGAAAAATAAAGTTCCCATAATTCAATTCAAATGAATACTTACCAAGCATCAATAATTCAAGTGACTTTAGGTAAAGACTGCTATCTGTTTCAGCAAGTGTTATGAAAAGATGTGGTAGGCTAGAATCAATCCAATAACCATCATTATTAGTGAAAGCAAATCTGTATACAGAATCTAATCGATCAAGTGTTTTTTCAATAAAGTCTATGTCTTTTCCTGCAATGTAATTGCGGATTTCATCCTTTTGTTTTTCCTCTCTTTCTTCATACTTCAGATTATCATCTTCAAACTTGGAGCTAAATATTTTTGCAATTTGCATTGATTCAGAATTCAAAAATGACTCCCAATCATTTAATGGTTGAATGTTGTGATCTTTTAATGTTGACACATATTCATATACCAATTTGCAATGAGAATAATTTTCGGGTTTGAAATTGTTGTTGATGAAATCTGCAATAATAGTTTGCTCGTCAAAATAAATCGTAGAATCAAATTCTTTAGAAGTCCAAGCGTACTTTTGAAGAGTGGATAAAACGGCTATTTCGTTTTGGGTAAACAAGGTAAATAGGCGTTCTAAAGTTTTCTTTCTCAACTTCATCAAAGCAGTTGTCTTAACTAAGTCAAAGTTATAGATCATCATTTGACCACCACTTTTGCCTTCGGTCTGCGTATAATCCCAGCCGAGAAATGAAGAAGCAAATGACAGAAATAGTTGATCAGATATGGTTTTTTCTCTTTTTGTAAAATTTTTGTTCTCTAATACTTCAATTAAAGTTAACTGTCTGGGGAAACCTATTCTATAGTCAAATCGATGGAACGCAAGATGTTCCTTTAAGTGTTTTAATGTTTCGGGAATTCTTGACGGCTGCCTAAACATAAGGCTTAAAGCCAATTCAATTGCTTCTCTTGTGTATGTTGTGCTATGATTCCAAAAATTTATGAGTAGTTTGAAATAATCAGGAGCCCAAACAAAGTCATTTACTTCATAAGTATATTTAATATCTTCAAGTTCCGTTTGCTCTGCATCTAAACTTTCTATCCAATTTCTAACAAATAGAAGAGTATCAACCTCACGATAGAACCAAAATATCTCAAGGAATTTGTAAAGGTTCTTTATGTCTGTTTCTAACGTCTTTTGAACTCCAATTATCAAACTTGTTACCCTGTCTTTCAGTTCTTCATAGCCAAAAGTGTTTATAAGGTCAACAAGCGTTTTATTTATTTTCCGATAGTATTTTTCAATGAATAGAACAAGCCAATCGGAATAGTTAATCGGTGCATTGCTTTCTTCAATAAAAGTTTTGTAGAAAACATAAGTGGCTAAAACTTGATCGGAAATTTTGGCGACTTCATTATGGAATACATCAACTAATTCGACCTTCTCTAGTTCAATAAATGTTTCCCAAAGTTGATCCCAGCTTATATTAAAATGCTTTTCAAGCAGGGTTTTAATTTCCTCGTTTCCTCGGTCAAGAACCCCGAAGAATGAAAGTATACCAAGAGCTTTCAGATTTTCGGGATCATCTAAAAATGAAAGGTCATTTTTTACCTTCTGAAAGTATTGGTCATAAAGTGAAAAAACATCTTTCAGAATTCTGATGTCGTTGCTCTTTAAAATGGAAGAAGTTGCCATTAAAGCAAGTCGGCTGTTCCCTTTAGAAAGAGAAAGCACTCGTTCTAATACATAAGGTTCAAGGGAAATATTTTCGGGTAAAGATTTGTTTACAATCTCACTTACCTGTTTGTCTTCAAAATGTTTTAATATTATTTCCGTATGAGGAACGTTGAGCAGATATTTATTAATGTCTTGCCTAACATAATCTCTAATTGTGATTACAATTTTGATTGAATCCTTTTCTCTATCATTAGCGAATTGGATTAGGTAATCTAAGTTTGGTAAGGCTTTATTGGCATCATCAAAAAAGATGAAATACTTTTTTGATGGAAGAATAAAAGTGTTTAAATCTTCCCATAACGGAACCGGGCTACTTGCAATAACTCTTGGTTCATAATCATATTCATTTTCAAACATTTCGGCTAAATGAACAGCAAGTTTTGATTTACCTACACCTTGGCTTCCTGTAATAATCAAAATGTCGTTTGATAGTAATTGTTTCTTCGCCTGTTTTATTTCTTCTTCTCTCCCTGCAAATGGGTTTGTCAGTGAGGGTTGCAAGCCTCTCTCGGTAGTTTTAAGAAAATCAGGGAGAGTGTAAATAGTTCCTTTGGTTGTTTTGACTCCAGGAATATATTTGTCAGCGAGACCAGGGTAGTAAACCAAGCGAAATGGAATTTCTTGAATAGAATAAATTTCAAGTTTAGTATTTGGGTTGTGTCCTTTTACTTGCGTCTTTAATTCATTATGTTCTTTGGCCGATACATCTTGTGTGAAAACCAAAATGACCTTTGATATTTTGTTTTTAGCAATACCAGTTTTGCTTACATCAAAACAATGCTCAACATCTTTTTTTAACTTCTTGAAGAATGATTCACCAGATGTTAGTTTTTCTTGTGTTGTTATTTCGCAGAATGAATAGCTGTCTCCATCTTCGAAAAAACTATCAGGGCTTCCCTTGCTTGTTTTGTTTTTGCCAATTACAGAACCTGGTGAACCAATAAACTTATAGCCTTCCAAATGCAAAAGATGGTTCATCATCTTTTGAAATGTTGCTTGGTCAATAGCTAAAAGGTATTTTTCAATTACTGATGTTATCATTATTCTTCTTTGTTCTCAAGCGTTGGCAAAAAATAGCTCTTTTGGTTTTTCAGTGACTGCCTGTGTGTCGGCAAAAACCAAATGTGCTATTTGTGCGGTCGGCCCTTTCAGCATGGCATACAACACTTTTATAACCCAACCTTTCTCCCAAAAAACTTGGGTTATACAACCTGAAATGGGTGTATAATCCTTACTCAATGCTGTAAATCTGTTAATTTTATCCTGCTCCCAGTCCATCAAGTGTGTCGGTTTTGGTTTGAACATACACCTGTTATGCTTTATACTGTTCGTTATGTTGCTGTAAAGTTATGAAATCCTCCAAATCCTCACATACCAGCGCAATAAAATCCAAAAATATTTTTCACCACCACATCCAATGCATCCCCATGCAACCCTGAACCCTGAACCCTGAACCCGGAACTCGGAACTCGGAACTCGGAACCCGCAACAAAAAAACACTCAGCACCATTAATTCTCAAGTCTTATTGTCCTGAAAAGGTTATTCCCTTTCTCTATTTGCTGATTAATGTAACCCATAGACATATTGCTAATTTCGTCCATTTTCAATTTTAGGTCACTATTTACATCAATATGCCAGGCAAAAACGCTGTTATTCTTTAGCCAATTCACCTCCCAATAAATATCGCCATAACGATAAATTATTGTGAAGTCATTTGATATTTGTTTCTCTATATCAAAACTTAATCCGCTGGATACTAAACGATCAATGTCAAATTGGTCAACATCCATTCCACCTAATGAAAATAACTCATCATCTTCTTGATTTATTTCTGATAATGGTATGTCATAGTCAATCCGGAACTGTTCAACTCCGCCAGAGTATTTTTCAATCACTGACTGTTTGTCTATTATCAAATTGAATATGTGTAAATATACTGGCATTCTATTACTGTTTTTTGGCCTGACATGCTAACGGTTTCGGGCTTGGCGAAGGTGGCGATTTTCACCACAAATGTTAATACGGAGAACCAAACTTTGATTAACCACAAATGTTTCTGCGGAGCACTGTCCCGCAACTTTTGCCAAACCCGTGTTATGCCTTCGTTGTTCTTCTCCTGTCATACGGTAAACGCTTTTAATTTTAGCACTAAATGTTTTTTTCTTTCCGTTATAAACTCAAGAAAGTTGTCGAAGTTGTATGTGCTTATTGTCGGAATAGTGTTTCTGTCTTTGAAGTTAGAATCACGAGTCGAAAACCAAGTTTCAAAGTCTTCTGAACTTTTTTCAAGGTTCTCAGAATCCGTCAAAAGTTGAAGATTGCCAATTGAGTTAAAATGCTTTTGATATTCTAAAATTCTGTCCGTGTCGTAGCCACGAGCTTTTAACTTGGCTGCTGTAAACTCTGACTTTGGAAATATATGGTCTTCGTGGAATTTTTTGCCTTTCCAATCTCTGTCTGGATACAAAAGAGATAAGATTAGATAACTGTATTTGGTGCTATAATTTGTCGCAAGTAGATTTTCAATTTCAGTGTCGTTAAATGTTGGCTCAATATTTAATCGTTTATTTAAGGCTTCATAAGGGAAAAATGAAAAGTCAGTTTGGGCGTTAATAGTTTCTTGAAGATTTTTCAAAATTGTATCAGATGAACCACCAAAAGCATTTTTCAGTAACGTAATGATTAACCACTTTTGAATGATGTTTTGATTTCTTACATCGTTCTTGTCGGTGGAATCAATAAAGTTCTTTGTTTTTAATTTGCCTAAGTAAAATGATATAGGAAGTAAGGCAATTTTTGCAACTAAACTTTTGTCGTTGAAACCAAATTTGTGCATTAGCTGAACAGTCATTTCAATGTTGTCAGTAATGTTGTCCCAGTTATTTTCAATTTTTTCAAGATTGGTTCTTGTAAAGTTTTTGACCTTGTATTGAATTGGCAAATCGTCCGTGAGATATAAGCAACCTTTAAGAACAAAGTCTTTTCCGAAAGAGTAACCGCTACCAATTGCATTAATGTTGTCCGTAAAAGAATGAATTTCTTCTCTTGCGTTTAAGTTCACCCATTTGGCTGTTGCCGTTGATAGCAGAATGTCGCTATATTCAAGTTTTACTCCACCTGTGTTTGCTCTTATAAATGCTTCGACTACTTTGTCGTAATCCTGCGATTTTTCTTCGTAGTAGTTAAGAAGTCTTGATGTATGAATTCTTGAATGTAGTCGTCCAATATGAGAGTTTGCAATATCTTTTTGGTCGTCTGTGAAATCCTTTAATCTTTCCTTTATTTCTTTTTTAGAATCTTCTGCATCGTCAAAATTAAGAATGTCGCCAACTAAATACCAATATTGTGGATTTGGGTCTTTGGGGTTTGCAATGTCGTTTTCTCTAAACTGAAATTGATAAGTGAATTCTTCGGGGTTGTCGCTTTTAATTGGAGCTTTTAAAATGTTCAAATAAAGTTTGCACTTTGTCCAGCGATAATAAAAATAGCGATACGAACCTTTAAGCCCAATGAATAATGAAGTAAGTCGTTGTTGTCCGTCAAGCACCAAATATATATCTTGATTTATTCCAGTTACCGATGCTTCTTTATTGTGCGGAGTTTCTTGGTCAAATTCTCTGATGAATTCGTATGCTGTCCACTCTTTTTTGTTCTCTTCTTTAATTTTCCAAAACAAAAATGTGCTAATTGGAAAGTCGCCCATAATTGAGTCGAAAAGTTTCTCAATGCCGTAAGTTCCCCAAACAAATTCTCTTTGAATTGCAGGTAAAAATGTTGTCCTATTAAGATACTCGGAAGTAACTTCACTAATTGTCTTTGGAATGTAACTCATATTGTTTTTTTATTTGTTTATGTCTGTCTGTTTAGTGTTTGCAAGGTCGTCCTTCAATGAGGCATAACGTTTTATATGTATGACCCAATCATACTTATACGGCCATATTAGTTGTATATGTATAATAACGGTCATTCTCTATTTTTCTCTGTAAAGCTGAATGTTTTTCACAAATCATCATTGGTAATCAGTTTGCAGACGTTAACAAATCCTACAGATTGTTTTTACTGCCGTAAATTTACGAAATCCTCCAAATCCTAACATACCAGCGCAGTCGTCCGTTTTTTATTCATCGCCACTCCAGTATCTAGTTGTTAGATATTCAATTAGTAATTGATATTTGGTCTTATCAATCTTTTCAAGCAGATGTTTTGGCTCAATTAATCTATATTTATTTTTGTCAGTCAAACAAGATTCCCATGTTTCCAACATTCCTTTTTTGCTGGCAGGATATTCATATTGCAGTAACTCTTTGTTTTCATTTGGTACAATATGTGCGTGAATGAACTCTTTTGCTTTGATTGTCTCTATAGTGTTGTTTGCAATCATTTGTTCTGCCCAAAGGGTCTGTCGCATTAGTTGGTAAAACGGTTCAAAATAATAAACGGAACTTTTGTAGTCGTCTTTCTTTAGTGAAAGTTGTTTTGAGCTACTAATCAGGTCGGAATATCTTCGTAACCGCTCCTTTCCTTTTCCCTCTTTTTCTTCCCCTCTATTTTCGATAGAATAATCTTTGTCTGTATTTTTGTCATTGTGGTAATTTTCAGTATATTTCCATTCAATTGGAATGATAATTTTATTGCCGTCTTTAAGTTTTCCATAAATCATTGCATCGACTGAAGTACACATTGTTCCGCGGGTAAGTTTTTGATTGCCTTTTGTTTCATTCAAATGGTCAATGTCGCTAATTACTTCAAATGAGATGTACCCTGGTAAGAACCTATCAGATTCAATTTGCAGAATATCTACAATTTCAGGTAGTATCTGCTTGGCAATTGTATGAACTGCATCTTTGTCGTAACGTAAAGGATACAAATGATTCAGGCAAGCAATTTGAGACGATAATGTATGACCAGATGGAATGCAAAAGCCGAACTCGGCATCTCCTTCTAAATGGTGAAAGGAAATATGATTGAGAGCGAAATACAAAATAACCTCATCTGCTATTTGAGGAAAAAGATTGTTTTTACTTAACATAAGTAAATCGGCTTTCGTTCGCCAAATGCCGTTTGGATTATTATAATCTTTCACTAGATATGGTTTCTTTCCTTTGTCACCATTAAATAGTTTCCCAGCTTTGATTAGTTTCAAATCGTGCTGCCTTCTTTTTTCACTAAAAGTATTATTCTCTTTCATAATCACTATGTTCTAATACATCATTAATTGTCAATTTATCAAGTTTTTGTTTTGAAAACAAGAAATTTACGAGTATTGAATTCTTTTTATCCGTTACATCGCCAAAAATTGTTTGTACTGTTTTTTTAGATAATCTTTTACAATCCCATCGTTTATCGTTAAAAAGATAGCCTGACATTGTTTGTTTTGGAGTGCTGCCATTTTCCTTGACTACATTATTGTTCAATGTAGTAACATAAAAATCATACCCTATGATCTCTTTTGTACGTAAATTTTTTAATTCGTCAGGCAGGTCTATTCCTAGCATCTTTTGGCTCTCAACTATATCACAAATTTCTTGTTTGTCGAAATAATTTTTGTCATAGTATTTCTTAAAATCTTCTATATGCTTGTATATTCCACTATCACCTCCAATTGCACCACTACCATATTTTAATTCAATGAAAGCAACTCTGTGGGGTTGTTGTTTTGAAATAGCAATAATATCAAATCGACCATTAAATTTTTCATCATCTTTTCGTTGCTGATTTTCAAATGCCTTTTCCCATTCAACATCAAAACAGTACCATTTTGAATTTCTGTTATCGTTATTCAAAAGGACTAATTTCGATTGTGTTTTTTTTTCGTCAGTTGCTCTTCTGTTACTGTTTGCTTTTATAGTTTGGTAATTTTTATAGATTTCAGAAGGATCAATTTTCTGTATTTTATCACTGCCCTTATAATGATTGCCATCAAGGTAATACTTGTCTATTTCACAAGTGATTTTTCCTTTTTTATACTCTACTTTTGCAATGCTATCGCAGTTGTAATAAAGATTCAAATAATTGATACGCACCCCAATTAGGAGTTCATCCCTATGACTTTGATAAAGATTGTACAATATGCAATTTTTAAACGCGTCTGCAAATTCTTTACTTATTCCGCGTGTGATTTTCTTTGCTTTCATATTTTCTTCTATCTCGTTGGTCTTTTCGGGTGCTGCATAACAGTTAGCAGATACAAGAAGTTGGCGAATTCAGACGAAAACTGTCTGCCACCCCTAAACTTGATTCGAAGCATAAAGCTTCATTTAACCACTGAACCCGCTTTTTTGCCAAACGCCTGTTAACGGTTCGTACTTAATTATTCAATTTGTCCAAGTGTTCACGAACTACTTTGCCAATATCTTTTAATAAATCAGCTTTTACATCCGCACTTAATTGTCTAGTATGAATTACCAATTTGGTTTTATCCTCGTTGTAATGTGAGAAAAACCAATTTGTTTTATTGTAAATTTTCTTAGGAAATTCGTCCTTGTACTTAACTGCGAAAATTTCGTCAATTTCGCGAATATCTTCGTTATTCTTTATGTAATTCGAGCAAGCTAAAACTACAACAGGAAAGTTCTGAATAAAATCAGACTCTTTGAATAATGACTTTCTTTCGTTTAATTTACTTTTATCAGCAGTACTTGTGTTTTTATTAGGGGCATCATTAATTTCAGTTGTAAATACATTTTCAAGAAAATCTATATGATGCGGTCTTTCCTCTTTTTCAAATATGTGGTTGGTCAACCTTTGGTACTTACTCCATGTATTCTTACCCCATCTTTTTTCTCTTCTGTAAACATGGTCTTCAGGAATTGGATAACTTAACACCTCACAGGTGTTATTTTCAATATGATTCTGCCAATCAGTTGCGTTCTTCTCATACCATTTGCGACCTTCAATATTGTCGTCAGTTATTGCTGATTCCTTGCCAATAAATAATATTTGAGCGTTTGGATTACCAGTTCCTACATGATACCTTTTCTCAACTCCTTTTCTCACAAACTTTTTAAAATCTTCTTTATACATGTTTTCTTTGATTTATTGGTTCTGCTTTTCGGGGTCAACAGTATGACCGCTAACACTTTTATAACCCAACCTTTCTCCCAAAAAACTTGGGTTATACAACCTGAAATGGGTGTATAATCCTTACTCAATGCTGTAAATCTGTTAATTTTATCCTGCTCCCAGTCCATCAAGTGTGTCGGTTTTGGTTTGAACATCCACCTGTTATGCTTTATACTGTTCGTTATGTTGCTGTAAAGTTATGAATTCCTCCAAATCCTCACATTCCAGCACAATAAAATCCAAAATTATTTTTTCACTACCCCATCTAATGCATCTCCACGCAACCTTATCACCGAGCGATGGTTGCAGACTGGTTGTAGAGTAGCTGGCTGCCTCTATACAAAAGCTGTCTGGAAATTGATTAATTTTCAGTCACATTTTCTATTCTCCATTCAATATAGAATACTAAGTTAAAAGGAAAAAGCAATTTCATTACTTGTTAAACATGTATCTCAATCCCCATGAACTCTGAAGCAGAAATTCATCTTCGGTGTCAAAAGTGGGTTGACATTCTATATGTAAAGTAAAATTAGCAAGTTTTTCAAAAGGTGAAAACTGAACGCCAACAGGCAGCACAATGCCATTAAAATAATTTACTACTCCACCAATTCCTGCATAAATGTTATATTTTTCTTTGTTAATTACATTATAACAAACTACAAGTTCAGGAGTAATGTCTTCGAAAAAAGTATTACTATAGACTCTTAGCTCAGTCCATATCTTGTCATTAAAATTGTAGGCTACGCCGATTTTTGATAGCGATGAATTGTAAAAAGATACGCTGACCTGTGTAAATCCATTTACCGCAAAAAAAGTAATGATAATCAGAAGCAAAGAGGTTTTCTTTAGAGTTTTCATTTGGTTTTTTTTATAATAAGTGAAGTTGGCTAATATTAATTCAAATTTCGATGTGGTAATTCTGGATATCTCCTCTTTATCCAAATGCGTTATTGCCGTAAAGTTACGAAATCCTCCAAACCCTCACATATCAGCGCAATAAAATCCAAAAATATTTTTCACCACCAAAACTAATGCATCCCCATGCAACTTGAAACCTTCAAACTGAGTGGTGGAGGCTGAAAGAAGCGATGCATTGTGATATCCTGAGCCTGCCGTAGGAAGTCTGTCGAGATGTCGAAGGCAACACATTAAAAATTCTTCGAATCTTGAATTCTACTTAAGTGTTGTATAATGACTTCTAATGTATATTTGTGTTTTTGCGCAAAATGAGGATAGCCTTTTTGTTATTGTGCCCAACCTGCCACGAAAACGTACAAAAGCACCTGCTCACTAACAGCGTAGCTTTCTCCAGTGTAGCCAAAGGGCAGGAGTTTGTGATGGAATCCAATCCGGCATTAGAAGAATGGCTATCTGCAATTTTGAAGAATAATATTGAACCGTAACTTTCAAGTAAAGTAACCATGAGAAACAATCTGCTACCTCCTAAACCCTGGATTGTGGATCAACCCAAAGCTTTTGTCCTGGGTTGCGATCCGACCGCCTTTTACGTTGATACAAATGGTGAAAAATTGCCTTTGGTATTTAAAACTGTTTTTGATATTAACGGGTCTGATGTCAGATACTTCTCGGCTATCAATAAACATCTGATGGTGTTGGACCTGCATTATGAAACAGATGTTTACGTTCAAAATCTTGTTGTTGATTATCAGCCCACCGAAACTTCCAAAAACGAAAACTGGAATAATGAAGCTCTGAAAGGCATACCCCTCCGAAGAAAGGAGTTTGATGAAGTTGATCCCTCGGGTAAGATTCCTGTTTTTCTTACCTCGGAGCGCTTATATAAAGTGCTTATGAGTGAAAGTGAGCCACTACTTTCGGCCAAAGAGCTGTATAAACAGGAGAATGTGCTTATACCTGCCAGTAAAAACAAACTGGGTCGGCCGCTGATTGCTCTTTACCGGCATCCGAAATATCAATACGCAGCACAAGAGGACTATTTTAACCGGATTAAAGACGTTTTTAGATCATCATTACATGGAATTCAAACTTAAACATCTCAACATGTACACCTGGGTACCAACACACAAAGCCATAGCGCAAAAAATACTGCAGTATGAAGACAGGCAGCAGGAACTTATTCAGATACTCAAAGATGCCGGCGAAACCATTCTAAATGATGTCGACAACGAAGGCAATAAATTTGAGATGACCGAAATTGATCCCTTCACCTTTTTCTGCTACATCTATAAGTATGGCGCTCATAAACGGTTAGTGCAGCTTCAAACCATTGCCAAGGCTTTTAGGATAAGCCCCCTCCCTGATGATGAATACGGCATCCCATCAGCCAATGCACAGAAAGTCTGGCTTTTCCCATACAAAAAAATCAGAACTAACAACGAGATTCAACGCTTATGGGAATTCTTTAAGGCTGCAATGCACGATCAGCTATCATCCGAGCATTTTGATGATATCATCAAGATCAACAGCACGGGCAAAACAAAAATAACCGAAGGCCTGTTTTATATCAACCCGGAAAAATACCTGCCCATTAATGCTCAAACGAGACCATACTTGGAAGAAGTCATGGGCGTCGACCCAAACTTCAAAACATGGCTAGAGTATTTGAATACACTGAACAGGGTTAGCTCCCAAACCACAGAACCCTATTATAAAATATCGTACGATGCATGGCTCTGGAACACATCAAAACCCAACAATGATGAGGAAGAGAAAACGGACTTCCAACCTCCTATGGATTTGCTTCCGATTCATGAATTTTTACTCATCGAAACACTAAGCCTGATCAACAGTCCGAAGGCCATAAACTTGCTTTACCAAAAATTTGATTTGCTTCGTGAAACAACTGGCATAACGCCTGATCATGTTCATGGAAGCATTCGTTCTGACAAACGACTCCCAATTACAATTGGCCGCAGGTATGCAATCATGCTTAAGCGCAAAGGCGATTTTTTGATTTGGGGTATTATTCTCAAAGCTGAGGATGAAGATCTGGCTGCGGCACATCCTAATTTCGACAGTTCTGGCTATTTTAACGATAAGGATGGTGGCAAAAGCTACATCTGGACCGAATTTGTTTTCCCTGCCGGACAGGCTGATCCAGGCTTTGGCAACCTATGGGAAAAATGGCAGGAGGCAACCTCAGCATATTTTGGAGAAGTAAAGGAAACAAGTTTGGCTCGCACATTCAAAAGGTTCACCAATCTAGCCGCAATAAAATCAATATTCGAAAAAGACTATCGCCAGATTATTTTGGATAAATCAATTGCCTTTGCTGATTATCCCTTACAACAGAAGATCATCGAAAAATACAAATCTATTCTGAAAGTAAACGGCATCGATGATGAAAGCTATAAATGGAAAATCCTTGGCAAGCCGATATGGAACTTGAGTGATCCCAATATTACAGCAATGATCAAAAAAGTACCATTTAAAAACCTTGTCTATCCAATGGCAATTGCTGTAGTGATCAAACTTTCAGAGATATATCCTGAACAGCTGAATACAATATTAAAACACTTGTTTCAGGACAAAAGCAATCTGGCGGAAAGGGTAAAAAATTTCCGTCAAGAAATTGATCAATTATACCAAAAGATTGAAATGTCACTCGCCTCCCACCACGACGAACGCACAGCAGCTACCTATTTAGCTTTTTATGATGCAAATAGCTACCCTCTTTACAAAAATAGCTACTATGCCAAGTACTGCAGACTTCTTGGCAAAAGACAGGCCTCTACCAATGAAAAATACCAGCATTACAATGAATTGCTCAATGAACTGATCGAAAACTATATCCGAAACGACAGCGAACTCCTGAAAATCTATAACGACATAAAGCCTGTTGATAGCTTCGAGGACAAGAACTTCCTGCTGCTTGCCCAGGATATGCTATACAGGACATTGGATGGAAGATTTGAAGATCTATCTTCCGTAAAAAAATACAAACCACCCACAACTGACTCCCCGGAAAATGACCAAAAAGAAGTTGAAGAGCCACCCCAAGTCATCTCATTTGAACCGCCTTCAGAGCCCCAGGGGGCAACAAACTTTTGGTGGCTCAATGCAAATCGAAACATGTGGCGCATCAGCAATTGGGAGGTTAATGATGTGCAAACGTATACAGCCCGTAACGAACGCGGAAACAAACGGCGCATCTACAAACACTTTCAGGCTGTGCAGCCCGGCGATATGATGATTGGCTACGAAACCAGTCCTGTAAAGCAAATCAAAGCATTGTTCGAAATCACAAAAGGCTTATACGAAAACAAAAAACAAGGTGAGGTCATAGAGTTTAAAATGACCGAAAAATTAAATGTGCCGGTTGACTGGAGTGCCCTGCAAAACAACCCCGCCCTTTCCGAATGTGAGGTGTTCAAAAATAACCAGGGAAGCTTGTTCCGGCTTACAGAGGAAGAATTCGATGTAATTAGGGAATTGATTGATGATAAAAATATTGAAATCAAAAGTACGGAACCAGATATTTCACTTTTATATAACTATGAAACTGATACCGATAAGCCTTTTATACCATTAGAAGAATTCAAACAAGCTACAGAACTACTCCGGCGCAAAAAAAACATCATCCTTCAAGGCCCTCCTGGTGTTGGTAAAACATTTATCGCCCGCAAGCTTGCATATGAGCTTCTTGGCAAAAAAAACGATGCCAACATCGAAATGGTGCAGTTTCATCAATCCTTTAGTTATGAGGACTTTATTCAGGGTTTAAGGCCGGGCAGAACAGGCTTCGAACTAAAAAATGGCGTTTTCTATTCTTTCTGTAAAAAAGCTCAAGCCCATCCCGATCGAATGTTTTTTTTCGTTATTGATGAAATTAACCGTGGAAACCTCAGCAAAATCTTTGGCGAAGTAATGATGCTTATTGAGCCTGACAAAAGGCACGAAAAAAACGCGATGAAACTCACCTATTCTGAAGATGAGCACGACCGCTTCTATATTCCTGAAAACGTTTATGTCATAGGTACAATGAATACTGCAGACCGCTCCCTGGCCATTGTTGATTATGCCCTACGTAGACGTTTTGCCTTTATTACACTGAAACCCCATTATGGTAAAGCCTTCAGGAATTTTTTACTGAACAGGGGCGTTACAGAAACTATAATTGAACACATCGTAAAAAGCATCGAAAAAGTCAACTGGAAAATCAGGGAAGACGCAAACCTTGGCACAGGTTTCCAAATCGGTCACAGTTACTTTTGCTCCTATCCCACCGGCGCAAGTGAGAAGGATTGGTTCAATCAGGTCGTCAATTTTGAAATAAAACCATTACTCGAAGAAATCTGGTTCGACAATACTGATCAGGCCAAAAACCTTGTGTTGGAACTTCTACTATAGTTATGCAAATACCAATAGAGAACATATACTATTTACTCTGTTACGCTTGGGATAAGCTTGATGAGAAAGAACAGGTTAAAGTTGCCGTTGATAAGCAAACCGACCTGCTAGGCCTGTTTGCAAGGGTTCTTATAAATGGTACCAGAATGCTCCTCAAACGCGGCATTGACAGGTATTACATGCAGGAAACTGCTGAACTGGCTGGGGTCAAAGGTAAACTGGAACTATCCGCAACCCTTAAGCAGGGCTTGCACCTCAAGCAGAAAACAATTTGCACAATAGATGAATTTTCTGTCAATATTCTTTCCAACCGCATCCTGTTTACCACTCTGCTGCGTCTCATAAAAACCAGCAATCTCGAACGCCCCCAAGTAAACGACCTTAAAAGTATTGTTTGGATGCTTCCTGGTATCGAACCCATATCCTTGTCACCCAACGTTTTTAGTCAGGTGAGAACGCACCGAAATAACAGTATCTACGGTTTCCTACTCCATATATGCAGAATCATCTACGACAACACCCTCCCAACCGAGAAACCTGGCGTGTGGCGATTTATGGATTTTACAAGGGATGAGCGGCAAATGAACCGGCTTTTCGAATCCTTCTTACTTAACTTTTACCGAAAATCATTCCCCTCATGGTCAATCCGAAGCGAACAACTTTTATGGCAATTTGATGCACCCGATCGCGATCATCTGGCATTTCTTCCACGTATGGTTACCGACATCAGCATGACAACACCAAACGGCAATATTATTATAGATGCAAAGTATTATAGTCAGGCTCTATCTATACATTATAACACAGAAAAAGCCAAATCCGAAAACCTTTACCAGATTTTCAGCTATCTAATGAACCAAAGGTCAGATGACCCCTTAACGCATCGTACCAAAGGTATTTTGATCTATCCTACTACAAGTAACGAACTCGATCTTAGCTTTCTATATGATGAACATTCCATTCAACTCAAAACAGTTAACTTAAATACTCACTGGCTTAGCATTGAAAAAAGATTAAAAGAAATAGTAAACTAACAAATTTGTCCTAATTGATTCATATTGAAATATGGTCCAATTATCCTTTACAGTATAAAATGTTTACCATCCAAACCAATGAACATAAACCGAGAACAGCTTTCACAAGAGCAACGCTTACGTTTAGCAAAAGAAATACTCCTATTACTTGCAAGCCAACCCCATAAAAACAAGCACGAGATCAGATCCTCGCTTGAACTAATGGATCTTCATTACAGCACTTCCCAAATCAATAGTGTACTTTATAGCTACCTGTCATTACTCACCAAAAGCGATGACATCCTACCATATTGGGATCTTAGGCCTGAAGTGCAGAATTTTCTAGAAATCTATCTACAATCCACCATTAAACAGTACTCAGAAAATGGCCTCCTCTATTATCGTGGCCACAAACCAAGGGCTTGGCAGAATGAAGCCCTTTCAAATTGGCAACAGCAAGGCCGCAGAGGCGTGATCGAAGCTGTTACCGGTACTGGCAAAACAACTGTCGGAATACTCGCTGCAGCCGATGCAATGCAGCAAGGCCATGATGTTTTAATCATCGTTCCCGGCCTCGATCTACTCACACAATGGGTGACTAAGCTCAGGGAACAAATTACCGATGATATGCAGATTGGCGAATTGCACAGCAAAAGCACTGCAAGCTTTAAACAATACAACATCATCGTGTCCACCATCCAATCTGCCTGGCGCAATCAAATCGAAGCCGACAAGCAAACAACCCTCCTCATTGCCGACGAGGTGCATCGCTATGGAGCCGGCAAATTTGCTAAAGCCTTACGCAGCCATTTCACGCATCGTCTTGGCCTTACGGCAACTTTTGAACGCACCGATGATGGCGTGGCAAAAGTTCTTGAGCCCTTTTTCAAGCCCCGATTGGCAAAAGGAAATCTGGCCCAAACAATCATTCATGGATGCGGTTATGCCCGTGGGCTTGCTGATGAAATTCTGGCTCCATTTCGAATTGGTCTGATTGGTGTTGATCTTGATGATGATGAATTGGAGTTATACCTGTATCTTGATTCAAAAATCACAAAGCTGTTTATGGCACTCATCAATGAGCACAACTGCCCTGTTGAGCCTTTTGGCGAGTTCATGAAAGCAGTAATACTTTTGTGCGAAGGAAATAATGGCAACCCGATAGGCACAAAAATCGCCAGAAATTACATAAATGCATTTAACCAAAGGCGCGAGCTTTTGTCAAACACCAATACTAAATTAGAATCAATACAACGATTAATACCTGTCGTTGAATTCGCCAACAAGACCTTGGTTTTTACACAAACCATCGAAAGTGCTGAAAATGTTGCAGAAGTGTTTAATGACCATAACATCCCATCTGCTGCGTTTTCAAGCAATTTAGCAAATGAGGAAAGAATCCGTTTGCTTGACAGGTTCCGTGAAGGTTATATTAAAACGCTTTCAGCTCCAAAAGTTCTAGACGAAGGTATTGATGTACCTGAAGCAGACGTCGGTATAATCATTTCTGCCAGCCATAGCAAAAGACAGATGATCCAGCGCATGGGGCGCATCATCCGTCCCAAAATAGACAACCGGCATGCAACATTTTACATTATCTATGCCAGAAACACCAATGAAGATCCGGCCTACGGAACCCATGAAAACTTCCTTAACGAAATGTACGACCACGCTATGGAAGTAAAGGAGTTTCCCGAGAACCCAACAGCAAGCGTACTATTAAATTGGCACCAAAACAGTTAAAACCATCCTAACCAAATTCACGAGAAAATGTTCCCAAAAACCTTTATTCCCGAATCACACCCCAATGTTGTCCTTGTCCAGGTTTCATCCACCGAATACGTTGCTTTTGACGTAATTGATGCTTCTTACATGACACGTGAAGAAGAGATAAGTTGGAAACAAGAGAATGTTAACTACGGCGCAACCGAGCCACTAAACAAATATTTTTTGCTGAAGGTAAGCGAAATCATCCTCAAAAACCCACCAGAATCAGATGAAGAACTAAACGCCTTCATGGCCAACTGCATTTTAACAGCCGCTAACTACTGGCACGACCATTATGTAACATTAAATTCTTAAACGCTTAGGCTTTCATAAAGGCAAACACAAAACCAATTAAATCTAAACAAAATGAACCAACGTGAATTTTTAATCCAACACATCATCGAAGGGAAAAAGCTTGCCATTCTTACTGAAGAGAGTGGCATTGCCCGTAGTCAATTCGCTAAATGGTATGAAACAGGTGGCAAAACCCTGGATTCAATCAGGCGGGCCAATAAATTATTTGCAAGCCGAACAAACAATAATCAATTTGATGAATTTAAAAATCTTGGAAGAAGGCGTTTTTTTGAATGGTACGAAAGCCAACCAAAAGAATGCTACTACTGTGGTATAGAGGAATATAAACTTGAACAGCTTTTTGATTATGATACCGGCATTCTCCAAACAAAACGTGGCCGTGGCCGATCGCTTGAGCTTGAAAGGAAAGATGCTAAAAACAACACCTATACAATTGAAAATTGTGTGCTTGCTTGCTACCTTTGCAACAACCACAAAAGCGATTTGATTACCGACTCGGAGCATAAAAAATACTTCGTAAAACAGTTCAGGGCATTTCAGGAAGATAAATTTCAGGAAATGAACGCCGGTCGTTAACACATTTGCAAATCAAACCACCGCTCAGCTTAGTTTCCAAACCAAAGGCACTACCTCAAATCCCCGACCAACAACCTAACAAGCTAACAAGCTAACCCTCTCCATGAATTTCGATTAAAATTTGTTAAAAAATTTGTCTGCCTTTACATCCTGCCTGATCTTTGACTTCTAACTCAAAATCAAAAGCCATGATCACAGACCAGGAAACCAATCGCGTTTACCTTTCCGAACTGCTTCGCAAACCACCGCACGACAAATTTTGCCGCGAGCTTGAAACCCTGCTAAAGAGCTACAAAGTGGATACACATTTTCTTCCACTTACCAGAGGTATCTGGTGCAGGGATTTTATGCCTGTGCAAATTGGAACCAACGAATTCATCGCCTACCGCTACGACCCCGATTACCTGCAAGGCAAAATGTATCGCATCGAAAAATCCTATCCCGATGTAATTTGCCAGTACCTGAGCCTTCCGGTTACTACCACTGACCTCATCCTCGATGGCGGCAACATCATCAAAATGAAAGACTACCTCGTCATGACCGACAAAATCTTTCCTGAGAACAAGCCTCACTACACCAAAACACAATTAATCGAAGCCTTAAAAAAGCTCTTCAGGGTAAAAGACATTTTACTGATTCCCTGGGATGATCAAGAGGATGAATTTGGCCACGCAGACGGCATGGTCAGGTTGCTTTCCGACAACAAGCTATTGGTAAACAGCTTTGTGAAAGATGATCCATTTTTTAAGTCCTTTTTCAAACAACTGGAAAAGTACAACATTGACTATGAGTTACTCAGCTTCACCGGTGACAGTCTCGCCCCGGACAAAAACTGGGCCTATATTAACTACCTTCAAACCGACTCCTTATTGCTGATTCCACAGTTTGGCATTCAGGAAGACCAACAAGCCGTGGAGGCCCTTACCCGTCTTTTTCCTCACTATGCCGCATCTAATCGCATAGCCACAATTGTCGCCACCTCCCTCCTAGACGAGGGCGGCGCACTGAATTGTATCTCATGGACGATAAGGATTTGACTGCCAAATTCATTTGGCATGTTTTGCGGCTCATCAGAGAAATCCATTGGGGATTTAACAGATTAAGCAAATAATAGTAATATTCTACAAAAGAATTTATTTCGTCAAAAGGAGTTCTTCCAACAGTTTGGGTGTTGCCGAAGGCGGGGCTTTCGGAGCACCAAACTTTCATGCAAGGACAATTGTTTATTTAATTTTCCAATGTTCATTTTACCCATGTATGCCTAGCTTTTGGCAATGCCATGTTAGCGTTTCGTGTTTTGTTGACGATGATATTATTTAATGCCTTATCAATCATGCTTTGGGTTGAATTTGTCAAGACCAAGTAAAGCTTTCGTGCTTGATATTATGAGTGTTTAAGAATTCGCCAAAAAGTGAATAGGCGTTGTTACCACTAAAACGATTTTTTATTTCTGCTAATAATGCGTTTTTATCATCGTTTTTTAGACCGTATATTTCGTAAATCTTCTCAACCTGAACTGGTTCTATTACATATGTGTATTCATATTCAGAATCGCCCCAAACTTCTTCAACTGTTTTGCCAATATCGTATCCATCAAAGAATAACTGTCCTTTTTCAGTGAAATAAATCTCCATTGATATTTTGATGTCTGGACGTTCAAGATAAAATAAGATCACTTTCTCCATATTAATATAATGCTTATAATGTTTAGCATGACAACTAATGTTTTGCCGCTTGTCGCAGTGGGGGATTTAGGAGCACTTCACTGTCAACCAAGCACAAATGTTGATAGAAGCACCGCACTTGATTTAACCACGTCAGCCCCCATTGCGGCAAACGGCTGTTAGCGGTTCGGGCTTTTTTGAGACCTATGCTATCAAGTCCGTAGTTCATGCGGTCAATTCTTAAATGTGATTTATTTTTTGTCTTTTAGAGTCTCTAATTTTTCTTGTTGAAACGCTATTTCAAGTAGCATCTTTACCTTAGCACTTGGCATTACCCAAATTGACTTTGAATTCACGTTTACAGTACAAAGAACCCCAACACAATCACCGTCTTCGCTAATTACAGGTGAACCACTTAAACCTTCCCATTCTTCCATATCAGTAATGATTTCTGGAGTATTGAATAACAAGTAATCACCTGCTTTTGAAATGTATCTTAAACATTCCTTTACTCTTTTCTCTCCTTCAACTCTGATACCTTCTATTCTTGTTTTGATTTGTCCGAAAACAAAATAGTTCTTGTCTGTTCTTGCTTCATTAAAACAGTCTGTTGGGATTATTAGCTTCTGTTGTTTTCCAAATTGAACGTCATCACAAAGAAAGGGGTATTGCAAAGTAATGTCTTTCATTTTGCAAAGTGTTATATCAACAAGTTCATCAGCATCCTCAGGCTTTTCAAGATTAAATTGCTCCATAAAATAAAAACCTCCTAAGGGCGTCAGAACTGTTGAAAGGAAATTGTCAGGTGGAGAGTAGTTGGTAAATATTGAAACTACATATTCATTTCCGGTCCTCTCATTAATATCGCCTTTATAGTCATCAAGGTGCAAAGTATGGTCAGCAGTCACGAAAAATTGTTCATTTTTATATTTGACGATAAAACCTGAACCAAATGCAAGAGGGTTTTCACATAGCTCGTCAGTATGTTTTGTTGTTTGAGTTTGATATGAGGTTTTCACTAATAATTCTTGTAGTGAAATTTGGTCATCTGCTTTCATATTCTATTCTTCAATTACAGTTCCGTCAGCCGAAACCCAAAAGTGTTTAATTCCTAAGTTTTTTAAAAATGGGGTCAAATGCCCAATTGTTCTTCTAATATCATTATCGTCAGGATGTGCAATCGCAAATTTATTTTTGGGATTGAGATATTTTTGGTCAAGAACCTTTACAATTGCTTTACCAAAGTGAGTTTTTATTTGTCCACTATCAAAGTGCTTTCGTCTTTTAGTTGGTGAGTTATCGCTTGCTCTTGCCCCTTTCGCTTCAACTATAAGTGTCGTATTTGATTTAGAAGCTACAATGTCGTTTCCGTGAGTCTGTCCCAAACAAAAACTGTCAATTATCCAATTGCTTTGCTTGAGAAATTCGATTAGAATTGTTACAGTTTCATCTTCGGTTAGTTTATTCATTATCATTAATTTCTTTCAAAATGTTTCAAGTTCTTACTGTCGTTATAGCCTGACCGATAACGTTTTATATGTATGACCCAATCATACTTATACGGCCATATTAGTTGTATATGTATGATAACGGTCATTCTCTATTTTTCTCAGTAAAGCTGAATGTTTTTCACAAATCATCATTGGTAATCAGTTTGCAGACGTTAACAAATCCTACAGATTGTTTTTACTGCCGTAAATTTACGAAATCCTCCAAATCCCCACATATCAGCGCATTAAAATCCAAAAATATTTTTCACCACCACATCCAATGCATCCCCACGCAACCAGTAACCAGTAACCTGTAACCTGTAATCTGTAACCTGTAACCAGAACCAAGTAACCAGAACCCAGGAACTAGGATTGAACTCGCAACACGCAACCCGCAACAAGGAACAAGGAACAAGGAACAAGGAACAAGAAACCAGAAACCAGGAACCAGCCCCCAGAAACTAGAACCCAACACCCAGATTCTTCAAAAACAATCCAAACAGTGCCGGTTTCATCACAATGGTAAATATGATGCCGTAAACAGCTCCCAGCAGATGTGCATTGTGTCCGATGTTGTCATTGCCTTTTTTGCCCATCCACACAGAATAGGCAATATAGAGGATGCCAAACAACCACGCCGGCACAGGAAAAGGTATGGGAAAAACAAACAGGCTGCTGGTTGGCATGAGGATTATGCTCGAGAATAATACCGCTGCAACAGCCCCTGAAGCGCCAACAGCATCGTAGTAGGGATTGTTTTTCTGCTTTCCGAAATCCAGAAGTGTGGCAAAAATAATACCACCGACATATAACATGAAGTAATTCAGTAAGCCTCTTCCCGGGCCAAAGATCATTTTAAAGGCAGATTCAACGTGGTTGCCAAAGGAATACAATACAAACATATTGATGGCCAGGTGCATCCATCCAGCATGTACGAGCGCATAGGAAAGAAACCTCCAGTTCTGGCCCTTCTCTTTGATCAGCCAGGCATTAAACTTCAGCCGGTGGAACAGTTCGGCATTGTAAAAACAGGACAGTGAAATAACTATTGTAATGATTAAGATGATAATGTTCATTCGCTGAGTTCGGTTTTAGGCGTTTCTGATTTGGTGTGGTCAATTTCTGATCCAAGCACACTGTGGGGAATCAGGTACACGGCGAGCATAACAAAAGTAGCCAGCAGAGGCCATAGGATGTTTTCCTTTTTTTTGTGCAGAACCACCCATGCAACAAACCAAAAGATAAAGGCTGCCAGGGTTTTATTGTCAGTGAGATCATGCCCCCAAGGCCATCCGGTCCAGTAAGCATCAAAGGCATACTTCTGAACAATGGGGCCAAGAATAAGTCCGCCAATGGTCAGTAACAATAAGGTAATGCCAGTGTAGGTATAGGTGTTTTTTCTGATCAGCAAGGCTTCAAAACCTGTTCGTATGCTGAATACCATAGCGAAAAACATGAAAAAAACATGAGGTATCAGTACAAAAGCAGGTACCGGTCCTTTGAAGCGTATGATTGCAGGCTCTTCGTTAAGGGTATATGCCTGGCCTTTGTAAATGATTGCAATCTGGTATTCTACTTTTCCGGCAGCCGGTTGCTCAGGGATGAACGCCTTTATGGTGCCATTTTGTGTGAATAACTCAACTGAAGTCCATTCGTCAAAGCTCTTAAACCTTTTGTAGCGAAACAAAGCAGTTGTGCCCTCCGGGACTTTCATTTCAAACGGGGCATCACTGCCTGTATTGTAGCTTCTCAGGAGTTTATATTTAAATTCCTGACCGTCGAGGGTCAATTTACCTCTGACAGGATAAGTTGGGCCTGTAGCGCGCTGGTAAATAGCCAGAGCTGCCATCAGGACAACAGATGCGATCCATAGAATAATTGAAAGGGTTTTCTTATTGTTCATTGATGTGAGTTGGTTTTAGCATTCATGGTCTGATACTATGAATGACTTGGTTTTACAATAGTTAACTTCTAATTGCAGGGTGGTGTGCCTGATGCCAAACTCCTGGTCCAGAATTCTTTTTGCCTCCTCGTAAATTGACTGTGCCTCACTGACTTTAAGGTCATGGTCGAGTTCGAGGTGGCCTTCAAAATGGACAACATTATCGGTGAGGCTCCAAACATGCACATGGTGGATGCTTTTTACCCCTTCGATGCCATTTATTTTTTGCTCAACCTCGCTCAGATCGAGCCAGGGCGGCACTGCCTGCATCAGGATGTTGTAGGTTTCGGCAAGAACATGATAGGTTTCGCGGATAATATACAGGCTGATCAAGACCGTAATGAGGGGGTCAATCCAATGAATTTCATAAAAATAAATCAGCAGTCCGCCCACAATAACAGCCACACTGGACAGGGTGTCGCCGATCAGATGGAGGTATGCTGCCTTAATATTGATATTGCCTGATTTAAAATCTTTTAGCAAAAAAACTCCTGCCAGATTTGCCAACAGACCAATGGTGGCAACCAATAGCATGGGAATACTTTTAACTTCCTGCGGGTTAGTAAACCGTTCATACGACTCATACATAAGAAACAGGCATATGGCTATGAGGGTTGTTGCATTGAACAGGGCCGCAAGGATCTGAATGCGTTTGTATCCGAATGTTTTGCGTGTGGTGTTTTTACGTTTGCTGATCTTTACGGTAATGTAAGTGATGAGCATGGCAAGACCATCGCTGAAATTGTGTATGGCATCAGTGATGAGGGCAAGGCTGTTGGAAAAAATGCCGCCAATAAGTTCTGCAACTGAAATGAAAAGATTCAGAAAAACCGTGATAAAGAGGTTTCGGCTTTCGCGTTGATGCGACAGATGTCCTTTTGTTTGGTGCATGTTACTTTACTGCCTCATATAAGACTTCGTGGATCTTTGTTCTGACGCTCAGCCTGGAGATGGTTGAGTTTTTAGAGTCAGGATGAATTCTGTTGGACAGAAACACAAACACAAGTTTGTTTTCGGGATCAGCCCATGCAAATGTTCCGGTGAACCCTGAATGTCCGAAGCTTGCCGGAGAGGCTTTCATTGCAGGCATGCGGTTTTTATCAGTGCTTTTCAAGGGTATTTTATCAAAACATAATCCCCTGCGGTTGTTGTTTTTGGGATAGCGTACCTTCGTAAACTGTGCAATTGTTTTTTCTTCAAGCAATCGCAAGCTGTCAGACATCCCATTATCTAGCAGCATCTGCATGATCAGAGCAACCTCCATTGCATTTGAAAACAGGCCGGCGTGTCCTGAAATGCCTCCCAGCAGGGCAGCTCCCTGGTCGTGCACATCTCCATGAATGAGCTGTCCTCTGAACTCTTTGTCCATTTCGGTGGGTACGATCCGGTCTTTAGGAAGCCGGTTCAACGGCTGAAAAAAGGTGTTTCTAAGCCCCAGAGGCTGATAAAACTGCTGTTCAAGAAATACATCAAACGGTTGATTGGTCACTTGTTCAACAAGCGACGGGAAGAAGTAAAAACCAAGGTCGGAATAGCGATATTCCTTTTTTTTTAAAGGTGATCGCATGATGGTGTCGAAGATACTGTTATGGTAGTCACGATGTACATAAAGGTTTTCGGCAAGCCGGAAAGGGTGGGTCAGTGATACAGTACGCGAAAATATCAGGCTATCAGGGCCTGTCCTGCTAATAGCCTTTTTATGAAAAGGAATCCAGTCGGTGAACCCTGACTGATGGGCCATAATCTCGGATAAAGTGATGCTGTATTTGTCGGTCCCCGTCAGATAAGGGAAAAATTTTCCAATGGGGTCACTGAGTTGAATTTTTTCACTTTCAGTGAGTTTCATCATCGCTAGTCCTGAAGCGAGGATTTTTGTCAATGAGGCAAGGTCATAAACGTCTGTATCATTTACTTGCCTGGTTTTGTCATAAGTATGGTGACCAAAACTCTTCAAATAGATTAATTTTCCGTCTTTTAAGGCAGCAACCTGACAGCCTGGAAATGCTTTACGTTCAATTGCATCAAGCACTATTGAATCAATTTTCAGGAGTATTTGCTGATCAACTTGTGCAATGTCTTCTTTAACAACTGAGTAAGCTGGTGAATGTTTTATAACTGTATCGGCAACAATAGGGCTGGGCGGAATGATTGTGTTGTTGGCAGTAACTAATCCAAAACCAGCCTTCCATGTGTTGCCCACCGAAACAGGAAGTTTGCCTCTGGCGTTTGTACTTCCCATGATAACTTTTGCTGCCGCCAGTTCGGCTTGCGGGTTGTCTTGCCAGGCAACCAGCAGGCTCTTCATCCCTGTATTTGGTTGAAAATAATCTGCTGCATAAGCTGATGCAAAAACCACGAGACTAATTTTTTTTGTTTTGCTGAGGTCATTTACAAACTGAATTACCTGATTTTCGATGCCGTATTTTTTTGCAGCAAGCATATTAGTGCCTTGAATACTAACTATAATATAATCGAAAGGCCCGAGGTCTTTTTTGATTTGAGCAAGTTGCTCAGGGGTAGGGGACTTGGGTATGCTGAAGTGATCGGCTACCAGCCCCATATTGGCCAGGTGTTTCTGAAACTGAGTACTTCGGCTGCTGCCAACAGACAGTGTTGCGATTTTTCGATGGGCTGCCTGATTAATTGGAATTGCCTCATCCTGGTTTATCAGAAGTGTCATGGATTCTTCAAAAAGCCTGTAGGCAAGGTCCTTGTATTCCTGACGGTTCAGGTCTTTACTCAGGTTTTCAGCGAAAGCAGGACGATACTGATGCAGTCCGGCCCTGAATTTATATTGCAGGACTTTCCGGCAGCTCTCTTCGATTCTCGCTGCAACTATAGGGTCGTTAATCGCCGCATCTGCAATGGTTTTAATAGCCAGGGGAACATTCACCGGCAACAATAAGATATCGTTGCCTGCCATTAAGGCGAGAAGCTCAAGGGCTCCCGGTGAATGGTAATCAGTAACACCCTTCATGTCGAGTCCATCGGTGACTATAAGCCCTTCGAAACCTGCTTGTTCCTTAAGTAGTCCTGTCACAACATTGCGTGAGAGCGAAGCAGCAAGGTCCTTTCGGCTTTCATAGGCAGGAAAATTTACATGGGCAATCATGATACCGGCAACACCCTGGTCTATCAGGTATTTAAATGGAAGCAGTTCGTTTTTTTCAAGATAAACGGGCTGATGATTCACCACGGGAAGGGTATAATGCGAGTCGGTTTGCGTATCGCCATGGCCCGGATAATGTTTTGCTGTTGTTATAATACCTTGTTCCTGAAGTCCTTGTGCGTAGGCCCATCCTTTTTCGGAAACCAATACAGGGTCTTCGCCAAAAGCCCTCATCCCGATCACAGGGTTAGCCGGATTGCTGTTGACGTCAACTACCGGCGCGAAATTCATGTGAATTCCCATTCGTTTGCATTGTTCGCCAATCTGACGGCCCATTTCATAAATAAGGTTGTTGTCGCCTACAGCTCCAAGTGCCATCTGCAGGGGATATTGAACCGTCCCCTCAACACGCATGGCAAGTCCCCACTCAGCATCAATAGAAACAAGCAGAGGTGTTTTCGACATCTGCTGCCATCTGTTGGTCTGGATGAGCTGGTCACCGGCTTTGCCTTTGAAAAAGGTTATCCCGCCGATGTTGTGGTTTTTGATCCATACGTCAAGTCGGCTGTCATAAGGCTGTCCGGGCTGGTTAGCGCGCACAACCATTAATTGGGCAATACGCTCTTCGAGGCTCAGGCTGTTATAAACCGAATCAACCCATTGAGATTCTTTTGTGTTTTGTTTGGTCAGGTACTCCTGAGACCTTGTTTCGGTACTAAAAAGTAGCGACAATGACATCATTGTCAACAAGATCATCTTAAGGGGGAGGCTGGTACAGTTGAGGTTCATTGATATCTGGGCTTAATCCGAAACAGGCCCAAAAATAACATAATTCGTGATGTTGGTTACTGCCGGATTGGGACAGAGGAGAGTGGACTGACTTAGACTCAGTTGCATACTAATGATAATCAATTTATTGGTACATTGATTGGTTCGTCTTCTTGATAAAGTGTTAATAAATGGTTAATCAATAGAGCCATTCTTTACGTACTTTTGTCCTTTTGCCATTTGATGGATTTATTTATTGATAATCAGACCTCAACAAAAATTGTATGACTCAAGTTGCCGAACTGAAACAAATTGCCAGCCAGGTGCGTCGGGATATTATACGAATGGTTCATTCGTGCCAATCGGGACATCCGGGTGGTTCACTTGGATGCACGGATTTAATGACAGCACTGTTTTTTAGTGAATTAAATCACGATCCATTGGCATTCAGTATGGAGGCCAGGGGTCAGGATGTTTTTCTGCTGTCGAACGGCCATATCAGTCCGGCTTTCTACAGTGTATTAGCCAGATCGGGGTATTTTCCGGTTAGCGAGCTGTCAACATTCAGGATGATACATTCGAGGCTGCAGGGTCATCCTGCAACCCTTGAAAACCTGCCAGGAGTGCGTATGGCTTCAGGATCCCTTGGTCAGGGCTTGTCTGTCGGTTGTGGTATGGCCGAAGGTAAAAAGCTTGACAAGGATGATTCGCTAGTTTTTGTGTTGATGGGAGATGGCGAACAGCAGGAAGGACAGATATGGGAAGCCGCCTTGTATGCCTCACACCGAAAACTCGACAGACTTATCGGAATAGTGGATTATAATGGCAAACAAATTGACGGGCCGGTTGATCAGGTGATGTCACTGGGCAACCTCAGAGCAAAATATGAAGCCTTTGGATGGAGGGTTATTCCGTTTGACGGCAATGTTATGGAGGAAGTTGTCGAAACACTGAAGATGGCTCGTGGCGAAGCAGGAAAGGGTGTGCCACAACTATTGCTTATGAAAACAGAAATGGGTAAAGGGGTTGATTTTATGATGGGTACACACAAATGGCATGGCGTAGCACCAAATGATGAACTTGCTGCCAAAGCTCTGTCCCAACTTAAGGAAACCCTTGGAGATTATTGAAATCCATATGGGCAAAGCAGGAAAACAACCTATGTCGGGCCAAGGGCATAACAGAAACAGAACATCAGCAAGACTTCTGATATATATCCTGCAATCATTGTTTGTTTGGTTCCTTGTTTTATCAGGCTTATCGCTCTCTGCCCAGCCTTCTCAGGAAAAGACAGAGCTGAAAAGGATTCTATTTGTTTTTGATGCCTCCCAGAGTATGTGGGGGAAGTGGGAGGGGAAATCCAAAATGGAACTTGCCAAAGCATTGCTAATCAGGGTTGTGGACAGTCTTCAACAGGTGCCGGACACCGAACTTGCGCTGAGGCTTTATGGTCATCAGTTTCCTTATCCACCCGGAAAATGCACCGATTCGAAATTAGAAGTTGCCTTTGCTAAAAATAACCACTTTCGTATTAAGGCTGTATTGAGGAACCTGGTACCCAAAGGGACAACACCTATTGCTTATGCTATCGGTGAAGCAGCCAAAGATTTCGAAGGAATGACCGACAGCCGCAATATGATCATCCTGATTACCGACGGGCTTGAAGAGTGTGGCGGAGATCCCTGCGCAGTTTCCCGCGAACTGCAGAGTAAGGGAATTATCATGAAACCTTTTGTTATTGGTCTGGGAACAGGTATGAGCGGTGAACTTGACTGTATCGGAACCTATTTCGATGCCGACGATGCCGACAATTTTGCCAAAGCGCTCAACCTCGCACTGAAACAGGTGTCGAAAGACCTGACTACCGTTACTGTTGAACTTGCTGACGGCAATGATGTGTCCCGGGTAACTGATATTGTAATGACTTTCTATGAGCAGCCTGGCAATACACCCGCATCAAGTTTTGTCCACACGCTTACTTCCTCTGGAATAGCTGACACCCTGTATCTTGATCATCATCCACAATACAGACTGGAGCTCCACACAAGGCCATCTCTGAATCTGAATCAGATTAATCTTCTCGAAAAGCAGCACAACACCATCAGAATACCGGTATTACAAGGAAAAATTCAGTTGTCGGCCTCGGGATCCATGCCCTTTGGCAAAGAATTGTATGGTTTGGTGAAGCGTTGCGGTAAAGACGAAATTATCCATGTGATTCATGCCGGTCAGGCAGAGGATTTTCTTGCCGGATGTTATGATGTTGAGGTGTTGAGTCTTCCGCGCCTTATTTTTGAAGGAATTGTGCTGGAAGAAAAGCAGACACGGCATATTACCGTACCTCAGCCCGGAGTGCTTGTTTTGCAACGACGTCATCCGGTCATCGGCGACCTGTTTGTTGAGCATGATGGTAAGCTGGTCTGGATATATAGCCTCGACAGTGAATCCGTCACTACCGAATCGCTGGTGCTGTTGCCGGGAAATTACAGAGTAATCTATCGGGCTTCCAGGGCCCGCAAGGCTGCATATACCAGGGAGTTGAATATTACCATTACGCCTGGAAAAAGTTTAAAAGTGAAATTATGACACATATGAACATTCAGATTATCAACCATCAGGATACACGTTCGGGCTATGGTGATGCCATGCTTGAACTTGGCAGGGAGAACCCGCAAATTGTAGCGCTATGTGCCGACCTCACGGGTTCTCTCAAGCTTGATGCTTTTGAAGGAGCATTCCCCGACAGGTTTTTTCAGACCGGCATCTCAGAGGCTAATATGATTGGAATGGCAGCTGGCCTCGCAACGGCGGGATTTATACCCTTCACCAGCACTTTTGCCAACTTTTCGACAGGCAGGGTTTACGACCAGATCAGACAGTCTGTGGCTTATTCAGGAAAGAATGTTAAAATATGTGCCTCACATGCCGGTCTTACATTGGGAGAAGACGGCGCTACACACCAGATACTTGAGGATATCGGGCTGATGAAAATGCTTCCCGGTATGACAGTTATTAACCCTTGTGATTACAACCAGACCAAAGCAGCCACTAAAGCTATTGCCGGACATCAGGGGCCTGTTTACCTTAGGTTTGGGCGTCCGAAAGTGCCTAATTTTATTCCTGAAACAACGCCGTTTATCATTGGGAAAGCCTTGTTGCTGCAACCTGGAAGTGATGTTTCTGTTTTTGCTACCGGACACATGGTTTGGAAGGCCTATGAAGCAGTTCAGGTACTGAAGCAGAACGGAATCATTGCCGAACTCATCAACATACATACAATCAAACCCCTTGATGAGGAGGCTGTGCTGGCCTCTGTTGCCAAAACCCGTTGTGTGGTCACAGCCGAGGAACATCAGATGAATGGTGGTCTAGGTGATAGTATTGCTCAGTTGCTTGCACGAAAGCTTCCGACTCCTGTCGAAATGGTTGCGGTTGACGACCGCTTCGGCCAGAGCGGCAAGCCTGAAGAATTGCTGGCAGCCTACGGACTTGAAACCTCTGATATTGTCTCAGCCTGCATGAAAGTGCTCTCGAGGACAAACTCCTGACAGAAAGTTACTGGCATATTGTAGCTCCACTTGACCACTATGCGTACAGGTGTAAGACTAGGTTATTTATGATGTGCCCGAATCTTATTTACCTTTGCAACAGCAGTTCAATCGTCTATGCGTATTTATTTAATTGGGTACATGGCCTCTGGCAAAAGCACTATTTCAGTAAGGCTGGCCAAAGCAATCGGGTTTACCAGGATAGATATGGATGAATTGTTTGAAGAGCGTTACAAGATAAGCGTTTCCGATTTTTTTGCGAAGTATGGCCAGGAGGCATTCAGGCAACTCGAAAGTCAGTTATTGAAAGAAACTGAGAACATTGATCATGCTGTCATTTCATGCGGAGGAGGCACACCTTGTTTTTACGACAATATGTACTGGATGAACCAGCATGGAATAACGGTTTACCTGAGTCTGCCAGCCGAAGTTATTGTTAATCGCCTCCAGAATTCCCGAAAAAAACGACCATTGATCGCTTCAAAAACAGCAGACGAACTTCCTGTGTTTGTAAAAGAGCAGCTTCGCCGCCGGAACATATACTACAGTCAGGCACGAATTGTTTTCCCTGCTGTTTCAGCCGAAATCAGTAAACTGGTTGAATTAATAGAAGGTTTCGCCCGCTTTAATAAACCTCAGATGCCTGATTCGCTTTAATCGGATTGTTGAATTTGTCGTTCTTAAACAAGTTATAATTCAACGATACATAAAATACATTTGCATCAAAGTTCTCGTATGGTTTCGTCTGAACGCCATTTTTTGTTTCGGTGAAGTTCTTGTTGAAAAATCCGGTCAGGTAATACTTGAACTTAAGATTTGTTCCGCCCTTGAACTGCACGCCAACCATAACAGTATGGTAATAGAGGGGTTGGCGATTACTGAACCAAACATTGAATTTGTCGGTTTTCTTTTCGTTCACAAAGGTTTTTTCCTTGTAGTTAAACGGGAACTCAATTTCGTATCCGCCATACAGAAAACTACCCTGCATATTTCCCAGTTTTATTCCCAAAGGAATACCGGCATTATAACTCCGGAATTTTTTGCGAACATCAGAGTTGGGCACATCATAAATAAAACCTACGTTCCTGATATTAAATCCTGTAAATACCCCAAAGTTCTCATGCGGATCATAATTGAGCAGGTTCTGGAAGTTGAATACAGGTGAGAAACGCACAATATTACCCTCCTCATTTCCATTATTATCAATATTGGCAAAAGAAAATACAATTTCGCCTGCTGAAGTGGAATACCATTCGTTGCTTTGGGAAGTTGCAGCTAATGAGGCACAAAGAATGAATAATGCTAATAGACTTTTTTTCATTTTGATGGTGTTTAGGTTTTTATATAGCAAAGACAAGAATGCAGGATAAAAAGTTACAGCGAAAATAAAGAATTATTCAGCAATTAATAACTTCCTGTGAAGCAACACAATATTTTCAACATGATGTGTTTGGGGGAACATATCAACCGGCTGGACAACAATAATATCATAGTGTTCCTTCAGGGTCATCAGGTCGCGGGCCTGAGTTGCGGGGTTGCAACTGATATACACAATTTTTTCTGCGGCAATTTTGATGAGTTGCTCCACAACTTTAGGATGCATACCAGATCGGGGAGGGTCGGTAATGACCACATCAGGCTTGCCGTATTGCATTACAAATGAATCATCGAGCATCGAAGCCATGTCGCCGGCAACAAAGCTAACATTGCTGAGCTGGTTGTCAGTTGCATTAATTCTTGCATCGCTTACAGCAGATTCAACATATTCAATGCCAACCACTTCTTTCACTGAATGCGCAATATAACAGGCAATGGTTCCGGTGCCGGTGTATAGGTCATACACCAGTTCATTGCCCTTGAAAGATGCAAGTTCATAGGCTAATCTGTAGAGGCTTTCTGCCTGTTTCGGATTGGTCTGGTAAAAGGAAAGCGGACCGATCCTGAAGTTCAGATCAGGTTTGCCCGGCACGGGCGATGCCATAGTTTCTGATAAATAGGATTCGCCGTGAACCACACTAAAATCCAGGTCGTTAATGGTGTCGTTCTTTTTAGGGTTGACTACATGAACAAGAGAATGAATTTCGGGAAAGGAAGATGTTAGCAAAGGGAAAAGCTCCTGATCTATTTTGGGGTTTGTTTCGGATGTTACAAGAATGACCATTACACGGCCTGCACTGGTGTTGCGGATGATCAGGTTACGCATCAGTCCGCTGTGGCTGCGTGTGTCGTAAAACGGCATTTTTTCACTCAGAGCCCAGTTCCTTACAGCCAGACGAATATCGTTCGAGGGATTTTCCTGCAGCAAACATTCGTCAATATCCAGGATGCGGTCGAACATTCCGGGAAGGTGAAAGCCGAGCCCATTCATATCCTGTTGGTTAAGCTGATCGAAAGGAGTGGGTTGGGTGAGCCATTTTCGGCTCGAAAAAGTAAACTCGAGTTTGTTGCGGTAGAAGAATTGCCTTTCTGATCCCACAATGGGACGTAGAGGAATGGAAACGAGGCCTGCAAGGCGTTCCAGGTTGTCTTTCACCTGTTTTTCCTTGTAATGCAGTTGCCAAGTGTAGTCGAGATGTTGCCAGCGGCAGCCCCCGCAGGTGCCGAAATGACGGCAGGATGGAGGCGTTCGCTGCTCGGAAGCTTTGCTGATCCGGAGGATACGGCCTTCCATAAATCTTCTTTTGTTTTTGTACACCTCAACATCTAAAATATCTCCGGGTGCGGCATACGGTACAAAAACTATCTTTTCGGCATGTTTGGCAACTGCCATGCCTTCGGAACCGGCATCAATAACTGCTAGACCCTCGACAAACAAACGCTCCTTCTTTTTTTTCTTCATGATGCGGCCTTTTCTGAAACTTTTTCTGCAAAAGTAACATATAAGCCTTTATTGATTTATTGCAATCTGCCGGAATCTTGTTGCGTGATTTTTTTCTTAAAATTGGAATTTAGTGTCAATATTGGAATTGTTCAAGTAGCTTATTATTTTTTAAATACTTATAAAGCATATTTTTAACTTTTATGATATTTGCTGGCATAGCGTTTGATTTAATGATCAATAAAATTTTTATATGAAACACCTACGTCCAAACAGCTTGGCTACCGTATTATTTTTGATTGTTTTTGTTATTGGCGGGTGCCGTAAAGAGAGCAACAATCCGAATTTGAAACCTGATTTCAAGGAACTGAAAATCCCGGAGGGTTTTAACTGGTCGGCAATAACCAGCTACACCCTCAAGGTTGATGTGTTTGTTGATGGGGCCAAAACAGACAAGTTAGATGGTTCGCCCCTCGACTTGCTCGACGGTTCCGGAGCCAGACTCGATCGTCTGACAGTGATTGACGGTTCGGTGGAATTTTTCTTTCGCCTGCCCTCTGGTGTTGACATGGTCCGTGTGTACAGTCCGGGCGCTAACCGATCCTATGATATTGAACCTGGCGCTGCTTATCTGGAATTTGATGTTTCATATCAGCAACTGAAATCTTTTGGGCCTGACAGCGACGGCGACGGTATTGCGGATGCCTTCGATGATTTTCCAAACGATGCTTCAAAGGCTTATAACATAGCATATCCGGCCGTGAAGCCTCAAAACAGCATTGCTTATGGTGACATGAATCACATTCTTAAGCAGTCAAATTCGTTGGTAACACAAACCTTTGAGTCGGGGAGCCGAAATGCCGAACAGGCTCTTTGCTGGCAGTTTTTCAGCACCAATATTGTTGGAGCTGAACCCATCTCAGGACAGTTCTCAATGCGCACTGGTCAAATGTCGAGCCTTTCGAATACCCACGACCTTATTTCGCCCTGGATCGAATTTGACGGATCAGGTACAATTGATTTCAAACACAAGATAAATAACTTTTCAGGAAGTTCCAAGTTTTTGGACGTGAAGGTAATAAACTACCCTGAGCTTACTGAAACACTGATTTACACCTACACATACAGTAACGGCAATCTGAGTCAGACCGTTTCAGTTCCCGTAACGTTCAGTGGTGTGCATCAGATCAAGTGGATTTTTTACGGAAGTGGCGGTAACAGTCGTGGTTTTCTGGATGATATCGTAATCAGCGGCACATCTGTCGCCGACATCAGCAGCAATACCGGCAGCGGTGTTTGCTCGGTTCAGACCGGTGGTGGTGGTGGTGGAGGTTCATCCTCAAACTATCCAGGAGGTAATAATTATTATTTTCAGATTTTTGAAGACTTGTGGCCCAGCAGGGGCGATTATGACTTCAATGATATGGTGCTTGCAAACCGGGTAACCTTCAACCGCAACGCACAGAACTTTGTTGTCGGCGGTTCGGTCGAAACCAAGGTCATGGCTGTAGGAGCGTCAATTGAGAGCGGAATTGGAATGGAGTTTTTCAAAGCCAACAGCAACCACACTCAGCTCACCTATTTTACAAATTCAGTTATCTTCAGTGGCAACGGAGTGGCTGCCGATCCTGATGTGGCCAATGCAGTACGCCTGTTCGACAACGTGCGCGACTGGCAGAGTGTTCCCTATTCGAACACCGGAGGTCTGGGTCCCGATGGAGCACCACAGACAATTAGTTACGATTTCACCATACCCTCCGGAACCTTACAGCACCTCGAAATATTGGTTTACTTATTCAGGTCGGACAATCCTCAATGGCAGGTGCGCACTTTTGGATCGCCACCAACAAGCCATGCCGATATGGGTTTATTTGGAACCATTGATGACCAATCGCCGCTTTCGTGGGATTGGGATGTCAACTCCAGTTTTGCATTTCCACGAACGGGACAGAACGCATTTTACCGCACAGAGAACAATCACCCATGGTCTATTGAATTCATCGCTACAGAGTTTAAAGTACCTTTTGAGAAAAAATCAATTTTGATGGCCTATCCGCAATTCCGCGACTGGGCTGAGTCTGGCGGAAGTGTAAATACAGGTTGGTACAACAATCCCGATAATGCACATATTTATATTCCAAACTATTAATCAGTTTTTATACAGATTATCAATTTATTAGACAAACAATCACTTGAAAACCGGCAGCGATGCCGGTTTTTTGCTTTTTACATACTGTTGTTTTATCTTTGTTGAAAACATAAGTTATATGAAGGTACTTACAATTGATCAGATCAGAGAAGCGGATCGTTTTACCCTAGATAATGAGCCTGTTGCATCAATTGACCTGATGGAACGGGCAGCACTCGCCTTGTTTGAGTGGTTTAAGAAAAGGTTGCAGCCAGAACAAACGGTGCAGATTTTCTGCGGTATGGGCAACAACGGTGGCGATGGGTTGGCCCTGGCCAGGCTTTTGATTAACAATGGCTTTCAGGTAATGACACATATTGTGTTGTATGGCCCCACCAATAGTAGCGATTTCAGGACGAACCTCGAAAGGCTTCGCGACATCAGGTTTGCAAGCATTACTGAAATAGGCCCGGAAACAGTTTTTCCGGTCATCGAAAAAGGCCATCTGGTGGTGGATTGTTTGTTTGGTTCGGGCCTTAACAAAGCTGTGACTGGATTTGTTGC
>Ga0351944_1002_pt1 | contig 41211 bp, 33 predicted proteins | sample BONcelT113001F13_FD_205820 | JGI IMG/M metagenome (GOLD analysis project Ga0351944, IMG submission 205820) | Enriched cells from coal bed in the Powder River Basin, Montana, United States - BONCAT cells T11 rep3 HSBNCT.T11.300.1.F13 ... | reverse complement strand
TTAGATAAATTCATCTATAATCTTTCCCTGTCCATCCAATAATCCCTGGAAAAATTCTTAAATCTGTAAAATGAAATGTTTTTTTTAAATTCGACCTGTTAAAACTGAATTTTTCCTATCAGGGATATGATAATTACGCTACATATCTAACTACATTTGTTGCTCCAACCAGTTTAACTGTTAACAATCGCAGTGGCTATAAGGGGGATACTGTGGATATAACTACCACATTAACCGACACAACACACAACACCCCAATAGATAATAAATCAGCGACCATCACAGTAAACGGCCAAATATACACTGCCAACACCGATAATTTTGGTCAGATTACTTGGAATTATCTTATCAACAACATGGCAACACAGGACTACAATATAGCAGTGTCCTTTACCGGAGATACACAACACGCAGCTTCCACTGGAACTGGAACCCTAACAGTCAATCTGATTCCAATTACTATAACCATTGAGAATGTCCGTGGGAACAAGGATGAAACAGTCACTCTAAGTGCTGTTTTAGTTGACCACCATGATAATCCTTTAAACGGTAAAACTATGGAGTTCTGGATTGACAGCCTTTACATCTTGGGATGGACCACTGGACTCAACCTGTATATTCAGTGCATCAAAAGCATCAGAAACCTTCAGCATAAACAGCACAGGAGTTAGTTCCCTCAGTTTAAACTCAGTGCCACAAGTAAATGCAGCGACCACAACCAGCAACACAGTAGGAATGCAAACTACAGAGCACTATGGCAGGAATAGTTTTAGCTATTCTTCTGGTACTCTGTGGATTTATCAGCACCTGGAAAAAACAATAAAAGGAATCAGTATCCTTTTCCCCACTTTTTTTATTTTTAATCAAATTAAAACCATTGACTATCAAAAGTAATATTATAGGGGCAATTCAGGACTCTTTAAACGAATAATGAAAGCTCTATTTTTTCCATATCCTATAAAACAATAGAATAAACTAATTTAGCAAATTTAAGCTGATATTTGAGTTTTGTTATTATTTATAAATTTTTCCTTTTAATCGTAAAAGTGCTGCTTTTATTAACTATTAACACTAATCAATATCTGGTTATTTTAGATTATTAGGCATAAAGGAGGTGAAAAGATAAGAAAACAATTAATTACAACTAAAATACTCATTCTTTCACTGTTTATCGGGTTAACAGTACTTTTTTGTGTTAGTTCTGCTTCGGCTGCAACCATTTATGTGAATGGTTCCAGTGGAGATGATGTCAATGATGGTTCTTCATGGGAACATGCCAAACTCACAATTGGAAATGCAACCGGAACCGTGGACTCTAATGGAATAGTACAAATCGCTGATGGACAATACACTGGAACTGGCAACACCAACATTACCATAAACAAGAATATGAACATTACCGGTGAAAGCCAGAGTGGCACCATTATCAATGGAACCGGTAACAGTTGGGTATTTAATATTCAACCAGGGATTACAGTTACCATCTGTAATCTAACCATAACCAATGGATATACAACTGGTTCTGGTGGTGCTATCTACAATCAGGGTACTTTAACTTTAGAAAATTGTAGTTTCACCAATAACACTGCAAATTCCCAATCAAGTCTTGAAGGTGGTGGTGCTGTCTATAATTATCAGAGTACTTTGAGAGTAGTCAATTGTTCTTTCATTAGCGATAGAACACTTGGTATATACCATTACGGCGGGGCAATTGGTAACCTGCTTGGTACGTTGGATGTTACTGGTTGTACTTTCGATGATAACGTTGCCGAAGATCGTGGCGGAGCCATATCCAATTTCCAAGGGACCAGTAATATTTCTAACAGCACCTTCCGTGGTAATTATGCAAGCAGCGATAGTGCCATTTATAATATATATGGCGCTATGACCATTACCAACTGTACTTTCACCAACAATGGACGAAGAGTCGGTTATTACACCCCACTGGGTGGTGTTATTGAAAACATGTATGCTAATTTGGAAGTAACCAGTTGTACATTCCTTAATAACTACGCATACTTTGGTGGTGCTATCTACAATAATGTAGGTGCTTCCAATATTGTTGAAGTTCATTTCAACAGATTCTATGGAAATATTGGAAATTATGGTACTGCCATTTGGAATAGTGAGGGCACTTTGAATGCCACCAATAACTGGTGGGGTTCCAATGTCAATCCCATGACCATCTCTAACCTGATTTATGTCAATGGAGGTTCAGTATATGCTGATCCATGGATTATACTTACCATTACTCCCCATTCCGAGTTGATTGGAACCGGTGAAAGTTCCGTGGTAGGTGTTAGTTTGAAATACAATTCAAACGGTGATGACACTTCCCCCTTAGGTGCTGTTCCTCCTGTTGATGTAGTTTTTGATGTTAACAGTTTAGGAGCTCTAACCCCATTAAATGACATTATCAGTGATGGTTTAAACGCTACAACTACCTTCACTGCTGGTTTAACACCAGGATTTGCAACCGTAAATGCCACTGTTGATGGACAAACTGTAAACACCACAATAAGAATAATGGACAGGGATGATATCTACGTTGCCACCACTGGAGACGATACTACTGGAAACGGTAGTCCAAGTTATCCATTCCTCACATTAAATAGGGCAATAAGCGAAGTTAGATCAAATGGCAAAATACACATCGCCAACGGAGAATACAAAGACCCATTAGATAGTGGATTGAGTATTGATAAAAGCCTGACCATTTTCCAGGACACTTGGATACCAGGTTCTGGAACTGGTGTTATTATCAATGCCGATGGTAATGGCGGAATATTCTTTATAAGTTCCGGAGTAAGTGTCACACTTGGAAACCTTACCTTGACCAACGGGACAGGGTTTGGTTTTGGCGGAGCTATTCTGAACCAGGGAGATTTGAATATCCTGAATTGCACATTCTCCAATAACTATGCAGACTTCTATGGGGGAGCAATTTACAGTGACGGAAATCTAACCATCTCTAACACAGTATTCATGGGAAACTGGGTTCCTAACAGTTACTCAGTCTATAGTGGTGGAGCTATCTGTAACATGGCTAACATGAATATCACCAACTGTACTTTCACCAAAAACTCGGCAGGAAGTGGAGGAGCCATCATGAGTCAGAACTACCAGAGCAATTTCCTAGTAACAGTTAAAAATAATGTGTTCACTGAGAACTATGCAAGCAATTATGGTGGAGCCTTCTACATCTATGACGGAGATTACACCAACAACATCATCCAGTTCAACCGGATTGTGAATAACACTGCATCTGAAGGCAATGCCATATATATTGCCTATGGGTCTTTAAATGCCACACTGAACTGGTGGGGATCCAACTTGGATCCATCAACCATCAACAACCTCATTGTGATGGAAACTGGTTGTGACGTGTTATCAGATCCATGGATAATTTTATCCGTTAACACAACTCCCAACAACATAAACAACGGGGAAACATCAAATATCACTGCAGATTTCAACCACATCAACGACGGGAGTCCTTTAACTGGTGGCAATATACCTGACGGGAACATAAAACTGGATGTGCTCTGGGGAAGCTTTAATAGTTCAGTAATTAGCCATTCATTCACAGGTAACACAATTGCCGGTGTTTTGACTGCCACCTTCTATGCAATTGAAGGAGCTGTTAATCCTTTATTTAACCCGGTTAGAGTAAATGCCACTGCCGACGGATACACAACCATTGACACTGAAGCTGCGTATATTAACATCATACCCGCAGCCAACCTAACCATCAGCAAAACCGCTCCAGACACAGTCATTGCCGGAAATCAAATCACATACACCATAACAGCCACTAATAATGGACCCGATACTGCTACCAGTGTTATCATATCTGATACATTCCCCATGGGCATATCGAATATTTCATGGACTGCTGAATATTCTGGAGGAGCTTCTGGCCCCACATCCGGAACTGGAAACCTAAACATAAACCTGGGAACTCTTCCCGCAGGTGGTTCATGCATTATAACTGTAACTGGAACAGTCTCATCATCAATACCAGCAGATACCATACTATCCAATACCGTGACCATAACCTCATCTACCCACATAACAGACCCAGATAATACCTCTGATACTGTATTCACGACTGTAAAACAAGAATCTGCCATTGAACTAGAAAAAACAGTGAACAACCCACGGCCAGATGTAGGAGACACAATCACCTATACAGTAACCGTGCACAACAACGGACCCAGCGACGCTACTAACATCCAGATAAAAGACATAATGCCAGCTGGATTCAATAACGTTGCAATAACTCCTTCTAAAGGAACCTACAATTCTGAAACAGGAATATGGACACTCAACCTTGACGTAGGTGAAAATGCTACCTTAAACCTCACTGGAGAAGTAACAGCTCTACTTGCAGGGAAAAACACCATAAACACAGCAACTCTCATAGGAACAACCAACCAGACAAATGCAACAATCTACGTGCCCCAATCAGACCTATACATCCAGATAACCAGCAACAAAAACAATCCCAGACCAGGTGAAACATTCACCTTAACCTACAAACTGGGTAACAACGGACCAGACGATGCAACTAACGTTACCATAACCATACCAATACCCGAAGGATTCGTAATATCCGAAATCAAGGGTGATGGAACCTGGACTCAGAACGGGACCACCATAACTTGGACATTCAACAACGTCACAGTAGGAGATCCATACCTCTACATCTCCGGATGGACTACAGGACCCGGAATCTACCTATTCACTGCATCCATAGCATCAGAAACCTACAGCATAAACAGTATGGGAGTAAATTCCCTAAGTTTAAATGCAGTGCCACAAGTAAATGCAGCAAGCGTAACCAGTAACACAGTTGGAATGCAAAACACAGGAATACCACTCGCAGGAATAGTATTAGCTATCCTAATGGTACTCGGCGGATTTATCAGCACCCGGAAAAAACAATAAGGGATCTTATCCCTTTTCCCAACTTTTTTTTTATTTTTTAATTTCAATAAATCTAGCATTGAATTTTAATAATATCAATTTGTAAAGACGATTCATGCGTATATAAAGAAGAAATAATACTCCTATATTTTCTATTTTCCCGTTATGAACAGATAATCCAAAATTATTGATCAATCTCTTTTTAAGGGATAATGGTTTACATTTAAATTTTTCCATTGGATTAAAGTGTGCATCTTTATTTATACTTGAAATTAAACAATATTTTGATGAGATTATTAGTGATAGTGGACAAAAGGAGGTGAAAATATAAAAAAAATAGTAATACTCTTATCACTTGTTATTTTAATTTCCCTGACTGTTGAGGTAGTTACAGCGGCTGATCCTATAGATCCAGATAACGTGTTCATTTCACCCAACGGTAACGATACCGATGGTGATGGTAGTAACATAAAACCTTACCAGACCATCCATAAAGGATTAGAAACAGCTAATAACAATACAGGAACCATATACCTCTTATCCGGGACTTATAATACCACAGGTGACTATGGATTAACAGTTAACAAATCCTTAAATATTATTGGATCTGGACAAGACAACACCATAATCGACGCAGGAAATCATAACCATATCTTTGTAATTCAGAATTGGGCAACAGTTAACATACTACAAATTACACTTAGGAACGGATCTGGAAGTTATGGAGGTAGTATTCTAACTCGGGGTAATTTAACAGTGGAGGATTGTACTTTCACCGGTAACCGGGCATCTAATGCTGGAAGTGCTATCATGAACTGGTATGGAACTTTACAGGTTACAAGGTGTACCTTTACTGATAACACCGCACACATACCTAATCATGCCTATGGAGGTGCTATAGCCAATACCGGTACTTCCACCATCATTGATTCAACCTTTAACAGTAACAAGGCCTATGAAGGAGGAGCAGTATTCAATTACCTTGGTAACTGTACCATCAATAACAGCAACTTCCAGGGTAACACTGCCGGTAAGGGAGGGGCCATCTACAACAAGGAAGGTATTTTAACCTTGAATAATAGCACCCTTGAATTTAACACTGCTACCACCACAAGTACAACTGTAGACGTGGTTGCAGCTGGTGCTGGAATCTACAATGATGATGATAGTACCATGACCATTGATAACTGCATCATCCAAAACAACTGTGCCACAGTCTCGGGTGATGGTGTTAACGTGTCTGCTGCTGGTGGAGGAATATGTAATGGTGGAAATCTGCTTATTGACAACTCCATCATCCAAAACAACTGTGCCATTGCTGCAGCCACATCACAACTTAATATTGTGTCTGCTGATGGCGGTGGGATCTACAATGATAATGTTCTCATCATCAACAACAGCATCATCCAAAACAACACGGTCACAGCCAATGCTGATAAGGATGTAATTGCTAATGGTGCAGGAATTTTCAGCAATGGCGATATGGCCATTAATAAAAGCAGAATTCAATACAACACCCTCATTATTACCACCAATGCCGGTGTGGGTGCATATGGTGGAGGAATACAAAATGGTGGAAATCTGTATATTAATGACAGCATCCTTCAATACAACACAGTCACAACCACCACATCCGGTATAAATCGCATTGGAGGTGGAGCAATATCCAACACCTTTGCTGGGAATTTGTATATTGACAAAAGCACCATTGGATACAACACTGTGGCAGCTATAGAGGGAGATGAATTTGCTGTTGGAGGTGGTATCTACAACGAGAATGTTCTTGTTATCAGTAACAGCACTATAGCCTTTAACACCGTTACAGCCTCCAATGGAGGTGAATATGCACCTCTTGGTGGTGGAGTATGCAATTTTGGTGAAATGGTAGCCAATTTCAACCGTATTGTAAATAATTCTCCTGGTGCAGTACATAATGATGCAGAATCTGTACCGGATTTACGATATAATTGGTGGGGCTCCAGCAATCCCGAGTTTGACCAGATCATCACAGGAACATCCGCAGATTACGATCCATGGCTGGTTATGAGATACACCACCAACCCCATTACTATAACACAGGGGAGTACTTCAACTTTAACAGCAGACTTCCGCTATGATTCTGATGGAACATTCCATGACCCTGCTTTAGGACATCTACCTGACGGGACTGTGGTGACCTTCACCACTAATCTCGGAAATGTGGGTAGTAAAATCGCTACCGCTTTAACCATAGATGGTGTTTCCACAATCCTACTGCGTGGAGATGAAGCAGCCGGCGCTGCACTAACATCTGCAGCCCTGGACTTGGAAACCAGGTATTTAACAGTGCCCATAACACCAGCTACAGTAAACGCAGCCAGTACAATTAATGCCAAAATAGTCAACATGCAAAATACTGGAATTCCACTGGTAGGAATCGCCCTAGCTATCCTAATGGTAATTGGTGGATTTATCAGCACCCGGAAAAATCAATAAAGGGGATAAAAATCCCTTTCCCCCTTTTTAATTTCCCCCTTTTTTTATTTTAGTGTGATAAGAAATACTATTAACTTCTACTAATGTTTAAATACAACCTCAAAATAGTTCTTATTTTTTAATTAACAGATAATCAAACAAGTATTCCACATTTAACTCAATTGGCACATATTACATAAGTAGTTACTTACAATCATCACCAAAAAGGGAAATAGTAATATGATATTGTATTCACATAGTTATATATGTCAACAAGTTAGGATGTTAGAAGGTGGAAATTTGAAAAGAAAGGCGAAGGCGAGATCTTTTAAGGCGTTATTACTTATTGCAATTTTGTTTTTTGGTTTTAGTAGTGCATCTGCAGCCCAATGGGAAGTTGGGAGTGGAGCTACCTACGCTACTATTCAATCCGCAATTGATAATGTAAACACCCTGGATGATGATGTTATCAATGTGCACAGTGGAACATACGCTGAAGATGTTATAATAAATAAAAAGCTGACCATAAAAGCCAATACCGGTGATGATGTAGAATTACAATCCACAAATACAGGATTTACAGTAGTAAATGATAGTAGTGGGGATGGTAGTGGAAGTACTATAGAGGGTTTTAAAATAACTAATTCTGATAATGGAACAGGGGTAAATGTCAGCGCAGACAATTGTACTGTGAAAAATAATGATATTAATGGGGGAAAAACAGGAATTGCAGTTTCTGGTGGGAACACTACAGTTATGGATAATATTATTTCTGGCCAATCAGAAACTGGTATTCTGGGAAACCTCTCCAGAGGTTTCTTCACAGTTTCTGGAAACTTCATATCCAACATAATTGGTGGGGAGTTAGCAAATGGTATTACAGTTTCAATTAACGGGAGTTTAACTGATTTTAATGTTGCTGGAAACACCCTATCCAACATCTGTGCAATTGGTGCTGGTAGTAGTGTTTTTGGAATACAAGTGGGCAAGAGTAAAGGTGCTGATGGAAATCCAGAAATGGCCAATGTCACCAGTTTAGTGGTATCAAAAAATATAATTACTAATATCAGCGCCACCGGCGCTATTATGGGATTGGAATTAATAACCAGCAGCATTAATGCTCTGATTTCTGGGAATATCTTATCTGAACTTAATGCAGGTGTTGGCAGCTCAGTTTATGCGCTTGAAGCTGCTATAATTGGAAACGGGACTGTACTGGTTTCTGGAAATACAATATCCCAAATAACTGCAGATGAACAGGCAGTGGGAATTGTTACTGTGGCTTTAGGTGAACTGGTAATGGACAATAACAGGATTACCGATATCAGTAATGCCAAGGCAGCAGTGGGAATGTTGGGTCTGGGATTATTCAAAAATGCAACTTTAACCAATAACATTGTTTCTAATATTACATCACCCAGTATAGCCGCTGGAATTGTAGGCACTGCCCTGGCACATCTTAACATGTTACATAATACAGTAATCGGAGTAAACGGAGCTAATGATGTGTATTTGGTAGCTGCTGGTTTTAACACCACCACAGTTACGGGAAACAACCTGGAAGGGGATGGTTCAGGAACTGGTATTGTAATATGTTCACCCAATGGAACAATTAACTACAATCGGATTGCAAACTTTGAATATTACATTCAGAACTTTAAATTCTCATCATTCGGACCGAGTATCGATGAAATGCTTAAGCCCATTGATGATGCCATTAAAAACCATCCTGAACTGGAACCAATCCTAAAACCCATCCGTGATGATCTGGATAAACTATTCCACTCTCTGGAAAACAGCAACACCACTGCCACCTACAACTGGTATGGTACCAATTCACCTGATGCTGCTAAATTCTTCGAAGGAAACGGAACTATAAACTATACTCCATGGCTGGTTTTGAATATTAATGCCAGCCCCTCCACCATTAATGCCGGTGAAAATTCTACCATTATCGCTGATGTTTACCAGGATTCAGCTGGTGGTGATCACAGTGCCGATGCAGCCATGTTCTTCAGCGGCCCCAATGTAACATTTACCACCAACCTGGGAAATGTGGGAAGTAAATCTGTGACAGCCCCATGGATTAATGGCCTTGCTACTGCAATTTTAAGAGCTGATGAAGGTCCTGGTATCGCCACAGTGACAGCAGCAGATTACCAAACAGTGCCGACCCGGGTAACTATCCTGGGCGCGTCAAAAATATCCACAGCTGTGGTAAATGCACAAACCATAGGAATGCAAAACACAGGAATACCACTGGCAGGAATAGTACTAGCAATTCTAATGGTACTCGGCGGATTTATAAGTACCAAGAAAAAATAATAAAGGGATAAAAATCCCTTTCCCAACTTTTTTTAAAAATAAATATTAATTTGTTCAAGAGGCCGTTCCACTTGTGAATTTGTAAAATGGGGATGTAAATGTGTAAGATGCCCCGTTGCAATGGAATACAATTTAGTTGGATTATTTTACTGTGAAAAAGGGGGCAGAATCCAAGTAAAAGATATTTATTGATCATTTTATTGAAATTTAATTTGTTGTATAAAATTTAATTGTTGTAAAAATAAAAAAACGAGGTTTAAATGATCCGAATAAAAAGAGCTTATGAAGAAGTTAAGGAAAGTGATGGCTTTAGAATATTAATTGACCGTTTGTGGCCTCGTGGAGTGAGTAAGGAAAAACTGAAAATAGACCTATGGCTAAAGGAAATTGCTCCATCAAGTGAACTTCGTAAATCATTTGGACATGATCCTAACAGGTGGGAAGAATTCCAGTCTAAATACAGGGATGAACTAAAAGAAAAAAGTGAATTATTAATTCAGATCAAAAAATTAGAAGAAAAATTGGGGAATATATCTCTTATTTACGCAGCCAAGGATGAAAAACATAACAATGCTGTGGTTTTATTAGAATTACTTAATAATTAGAATATAATTAAAAAAAAAGTTAAATCAAATTTTATGGTAAGTTAAATCAAATCTTAATGGTAAAAAAGAATGTACTACCTTTTCCAGGTTCTGATTCAACCCAGATTTCACCACCATGCTGATGCACAATTCTCTGGGCAATAGACAAACCAATTCCAGAACCTTCATACTCATTATGAGTGTGTAATCTCTGAAAAATGGTGAAAATGCGTTCTAGATATTTAGAATCCATACCTATTCCATTATCTTTCACCTTAAAAATAAAAAAATTTCGCTCCTTCTGAGCGGATATATGGATTTTTGGTTTTTCATTGCTTCGATACTTGATAGCATTACCAATGAGATTCTGGAATAGTATAATCATCTGATTCTCATCAGCCATGACATTTTTGGGTAAATAGTCATGGGTTATTTCTGCATTATTCTCATAAATTATGACGTTGAGATTTAAATTAACCTGATCCATTACTTCTTCAAAGTCAACTTCACTGAACATCATTTCTTTGTTGGCTATTCTAGAATATTCCAACAGATCAATAATCATTTTGTCCAGACGTTTAGCACCATCCACAGCAAAATCTATGAACTCTCGGGCATCATCATCTAACTGACTTTTATAACGTCGCTCTAATAGCTGTAAAAACGTAGTAATCATTCTTAAAGGCTCTCTTAGGTCATGAGAAGCTACGTAAGCAAACTGTTTTAGATCAGCATTGGATTTTGCAAGTTCTTCTGTGCGCTGTTTAACTTGTTCTTCAAGACTTTCCCAATATTCCTTGAGGTTTTTTTCTGCCTTTTTACGTTCGGTGATGTCGCGTGCAGCAGCAAAAACCCCAATAACTTCACCAAACTCATCATTATACACTGAAGCATTATATAAAACCGGAGTTAAACTACCATCCTTATTTTTGATCTCTAATGGATAATCCTTTACAGTCCCTTCTTTGAAAACATGTTGATATCCTTCCTTAGCATCTTGAGGATTAGTGAAGTAATATGCAAAATCAGTGCCCACCAGTTCCTCACGCATATATCCAGTTACTTTTTCCGTAGCTAAATTTACGTCAGTGATGGTACCATCCGGTCCAATGGTTACTAAAGGATCTAATGATGTCTCAATCAGATTACGGTTATAATCATTGGCTAACAACAGTTCTCTGGTGCGTTCTTCAACCATATCCTCAAGATTCTCCAATGTTTCTTTTAGTTTAATTTCTGATTTTTTGCGGCCAGTAATATCATGATTTGTTTCAATAACAATTGTTTTCCCAGAATTCTCTTCTATTAACTGTAAACGGCTTTCAACGATGATTTTTTTGCCATCTTTCCGCGTATGGATTAATTCACCGGACCATATTTTATCCTTTTTTAGCTTTTCCAGGAATTCATTAAATTCCAGGGGAAATTCGGTTTTAAGTAAATCATGGCTGTTGAAACCAATAGATTCTTTTTTATTATATCCGTATAACGTTTCAGCACCCTGATTCCATGATAATATCCCCTCTTCAAAATTCCAAGAGAAAATAGCTTCATAAGAAACATCTAATAAAGCTGCGTGCCTTTTTAAATCTTCTTCAACATTTTTACGTGCGGTAATATCCGAAGTAACTATTAAAACACTCCAATCAGAAAATGAGAGGGGAGTTGCACTTACCATTGTCCAAATAATTGAATTATCTTCTTTTATTACTCCAATTTCTTCTTGAACTAGTTTATTCTCATTAAAAGCTTTGTTACTGGGAATCTCATCAAATGATAGTTCTTTCCCATCAGAATAAATATATTTCCTGTTCACAAATTTTTTTGCCATTAAATCATTTTTGGATAATCCCAAAATTTTTCCTAATGCAGGATTATCATAAATAACATTTCTATCTTTATCAAGAACCGAAACACCTACCGGCAGAGCTTCAAATAGTGTTCTCCATTTTCGTTCACTTTCTTGAAGAGATTTTTCAGCTTTTTGACGGCCAGAAATATCTCTAATAATGATGTTTGACTTTAAAGTCCTATCATCATCTCTGAAAAGTGTAGAAGTCACTTCCCCCTTAAAAAGAGATCCATCTTTCCGTTTGAAGATTAACTCTGTTTTTATCCTACCTTTTTCAGCTCTTTCTTTGATTGCAGACTGCAAAGATTCGTCTTGAATAAGTAAACCATCTCTCCCTGCAGCTATTATTTCATCTTGATTCATACCAAACATTTCTTCAGCTGTATGGTTGGCAGCAAGAATAGAACCATCAGGATTAGTAAGTAACATGGCATCTAAACTAGTTTGAAAAATAGTCTTATAAATACTCAAATCTTCCCCAGAATCTAAATGATCAGGCATATTATCACTAATTACCTTTAAGATAAGTTTCAGATAACAATCGAATATTCTATTCTTTGATAAAATCTGTTTAATTTTATGATAGGTCTAATTAATAAATATGTTTCATCAGGAATTAGATGTTAGGCTCAAAAATTATTCAAACTACTCGTAATGATTCCAAATTCTTATTTTTAATGATTTGGGACTTTTAATGTTATTAAGCTGCTTTATCAGACTTGGGGGAAATATATCTTTGCCCAGGGCATAAACCGGGGTGTTTCCTCAAAAATATTTGAATATGCAGTTGGTGAAACCATTAAATATTCGAGTTCAGTTGTATTTCTCACTAATTTGAGAATTCAAGGTTCGTTTGTCTTTTTGGAGGATTTATTACTTTTATTCCCTGGTTTTCAAACTCTTCCTTAAAACGTTGGTCTTCGGTGAGTAAATATGCTCTCCCTTCATATCCATAGGATATATAAAGCTTCAGTTGTCTTAATGTAGTTCCGAAGTTTTTTATTTCAGGTTTGATTTCTATGAAATATCTGGAATAATGTTGATAATGCTCATGAGAATTGTACCTTTGTTTCGCATAATCACTATCACAACTTAGAGAGGTGTTCTTGTTAGTGGGATTGGCTTCGCATTCATTAGATGGATGGCGGGGGATGGAGAATATAATATCTGGTGCACCGACTCTGTAACCATTCTCAGCAATGATATATTCCTCTGCATGAATTTTAACGTTTTCCCAATCCCAATTAATGGCTTCAGGGTCTTTTGCAGTGATTATCTTTTTCAGATTCTCTTTTTTAAGCAACCATATAAGCAACTCATCATGTTCAGATGTTTTTAATTGTTCATCATCAATTTTCCACCATTGATCCAAGGTTTTGTACTGGTTTCGTCCCGTCATTATAAACCCCTCATTATAAGAATAAAACTTAAAGTTAAACCTTATCGAGCTAAGTTATTTTTTATAAGCCCAATTCTTTAAAAGTTAATGTAAATTTAGTTCCATGATCCCTATCCAGTTCTATTTTTCCATTTATCTGGCTGGTTAAACTGGTTACCAGTTGCATGCCCAGTGAATTAGTTTTGGTATAATCCAGATCAGATGGTAATCCAATTCCATCATCACTCACCTTTAAAATGAATTCATCATCCTTTTCCTCAAAGGATATTGAAACAGTACCTTCTCTGCCATCGGGAAATGCATGTTTCATTGAATTGGTGATCAACTCATTTAAGATTAAGCCAAGTGGGATTGCTGCGTTAATATCAATATTCACATCTTCAATGATCATCTGTAAACTGACTCTACTTGGATCCTTCACATAGGTCCGGTATAGATCATTAGCCAGGGTAGTTATATATTCCTTGAAGTCGATATTTTTTAGATCTTTAGAACGGTAAAGGCGTTCATGAATTAAAGCCATGGATTTAGCACGATTCTGGCTTTCTTTGAAGATTTCTTTTGATTCTTCATCTTTCAGGTAATTTGACTGAATGTTTAACAGGCTGGAGATGATCATTAAATTGTTCTTAACCCGGTGGTGTACTTCCTTAATGAGCATTTCTTTCTGCTGGTTTAACTTGGTAAGTTGAATGTTCTTTTTAGTTAACTCCCGCTGTGCATTGGTGAGCTCATTGTTAAGATGTCCCAGCTCCGCATATATTTGACTTTCTTTAGATTCCTGTTCACGGAGATAGGCAGCGAAATATTTCATAACCCCCCGGAGTTTGTTGGTTTGTTCATTGTTGATTCTAGTCATTTCATCCATTAATTGAAAGGTTTCAATGGATCTACCCCCAAAAATGAGTATTTTATGGTCAACTAAGAATCCAGAAATATTAATAGGTGTTAATTCGCCCTCACTATTCAAATTAAATTCCCAATTATAAACAGCATCTTCATCTTGGATTTTTTTTATAAAATCAAAAGCTTTGCCAGTGCTTCCCCCATCCAGGAGATCGGAAAATGGTTTTCCGATTTTATCACCGTTTACAACTCCCAAGTTATCATACAAGATTTCAATAATTTCCCCTTCAAAATCACAAGACATTCCAAAGGCTTCCACCGTACTTTGAACCATAAGCCCATCCTCCTATTTTTTTAAAAAAAGAACTAATCCTCTTCCATCAAAGCCTGCTGGTAGTTGATCATCCAGTTAGGGTGTCCCGGTTATCCTGGAATGATACCAGTACTCCTGGAGAGATTGGTGGTAGTTCATTTTTAACTGGGTTAAATTTATTAGTGGACATGGGAGTCCTCCGCCATTTGTTTAGAGGAAATCAATTCATCAGCAAGGGAAAGTGCTTCTATTGCATTTGGTGGGCATCCATCGGCTCCTATCTTCTTCCATAGTTCCGGGGACAGGAGGAATGGTCTGCCCCCCACTATAATCTTAGTATTAGATATATCCTTATTTTTTCTAATTAATTTTATTAAATCCTTCACCGCGGCTATGTTATAATGAATAGATGCGGATATAGCAATTATATCAGGTTTTAGATCACTTATGGTTTGTATTATACTTTCATTGGGGGTGTTAGCCCCTAAGTAGTAGGTGTCCCATCCTTGCATTTCAAATATATCTGCCACCATTCGCACCCCCATTTCATGCATTTCTCCAGCAGCACATGCTGCAACCAGACGGTGGCCATTTTTATTAGTACTAAAGATGTAAGGATAGAGTTGTGACATGATCATCTGGGTTGCCGCAGTACAGAAGTGCTCCTGGGCCACGGTTATCTTATTGTTCTGCCACAGGCGACCAATTTCATGCTGTGATGATTCGAAAACATGGATATAAATATCTTTAATATCCATACCTTCCTCCACAGCTTTGAGTATCATCCTGCTTGCTTCATCTCGCTGAACATTTAGCAAAGCATCCCTAAAATTTTTCGCCAACTCAAAGAAGGGTTCAGATTCCTCTTCAAATACAGTCATTTTTCCCCAGATATATCTTATAAAACCATCACATCATAATTAATAATTATATTTGTTTTTATGAAGATAAATTCATTCTCATTTTAGGTTTATATAAGCAACATCAATAAACTAAAAATGCATTTTAAGTCATTCTTAGTGTTCAATTTTTTTCGTTATATATTAACGGGATGAACTGAGAGTCGATGAATATTCCTAGTATCAGAATAGTTACTTTCCGGGGATTCATGAGAATAATTAATTATATATTTATACTAAAAAAAGAGCAATTTAACACGATTTACCTAAAAATTTTAAAGGGATATAAATTAGAATGAAAAGATCAACTGGAATTTACATATTTAAGTAAAAATAAAAGTATTTTCATGAAAAATGAAAAGATTAACCGGCTTTCAAACCGGATGTTTTTTTACAATCCCTTTTTCACTTATGATGTTTAGTCTACTACTTCAGCAAAGGCGAAGTTTCTTCGAACAGAATTAATTCTGATTCTAACTTCTTCTCCTTCTTTTGCACCTGAAACAAAAACCACAAAACCTTCAATACGGGCAATTCCGTCTCCGTCCCTACCAGTATCTTCAATCTTCACATCGTATTCTCCGCCTTCATTAATAGGAGACGAATTTCCTCTATCATTACTACTTCCGAACATACTTTCACTTCCAATTTTTTACCTTTCGGCAATAATCTATTGTTTTTGAAAGCATATAAAGTATTTTATTAATTATTTATTTTATTGATTTTTTTCCACAGATTTATGTTTAAATTGTTGAAAACTGTGAAAAAGTAAGATAATTTTTTTTTATTGGTAAATATCCTTAATTAATATTAAATGGCCTGGAAACAGGTGGCAATAAGTTTTTTGCTTTCCTGGTAAGCCTGATTGTAAGATGCCCATTCTGGTATTTCATAGACCAGTGTGCGGAAACCTGCTGAGGCCAATGGATTGGAAACTGTTAGGGTGGATGAACCATGCTCGGAATTGGAACTAGCCCGGTAATAGGTGAATTCAGCCAGGTTTTTCTCAACCACATCCCCTAAAGCCACTGAAGGTGAGTCCATTTTAGGGGTAGCCACGTAATATCCCTTACCATAACCCGGAGCATGGTCATGGCATATGATTACCACATCTATATCGGATTTCTTTATATCTGAAATAACATACTTGGATACCAGTTCTTCCCCATTAGCTCGTCCAGTTGCATAATTTTCAGGATTATTGGTGACGTTAACCACGTAATGGACAATGGCCTGGTTTGAAGATAAACTGTACTGGTTAACCACATCGGAAATACTTCGGATGGAAAGCTTCTCACGAGGGTGCATGCCAGTAATTACAGCGATGGTCTTTTTATTGGAGGTATCATTAGATGAGGCATTGGATGCAGTGATGACCTCTTTACTCACTGTTCCCCTGTAATCAGTGGCTATAACTGATGGATTTGATGCAGAGATTTCATTGAAGGGATCCATGAAAATGATAATATACCCTGCAGCCATGATTGTTAAAATAAAAATAACTGATAAAGCACCGTAAAACTTTTTTCTGCTCATTCTGGGTTTGGAGTCTAGGTGTTCTGCGTAGACTAGCTTACCCCCACAACGGCAACTATCAAAGTCTTCCGGGGATTCATCATCATCCAGCTCGTAATAGCCACCACAATTCTGGCAAATTAAGTAAGGCATATAAATCAATATCTATTTTAAATTATAAGCCATTTAAGCTTTTTCCATCAGAGTAATGTTATTACTGATTTCCCAATAAAATTATTTGGAGTTTGAAAAGTGTTTTGGTTATAATTTAGATAAAGTGTTAAATCTGGTTACATTCAGAAGGTTCATTTTTTATGTAACATGTGTTATATATTAATGGCAGATAAATGTGAATGAAATTATTCTAATAAGGGGATATGATTTAACAAGATTTATAATTTACCAATAGTTAATGGGAGGTTTTCCATATCAAACCCAAAAAATCTGATCTGACCAAGAATACTATTTTTGACACTGAATATATTAAAAACGCCCTGACTGAGGCCAGTTACATCCCTGATGATAACATCATTACCATCCTCTTTCTCTCCCTTGAACTGGGAAAACCTATCCTGGTAGAGGGACCTCCTGGAACCGGGAAAACAGAGCTTGCTAAAGCTATGGCACGGGCCCTGGGGAGGGATTTTTTCAGAGTGCAGTGTTATGAAGGAATAACCTTTGAACAGATGGTGGGGGAGTGGAATTACCAGAAACAATTGTTGCACCTGGAGATGTCCCGCCTGAAAGAACCAGATAAGGATGTATTTAGTGAGGAGTTCTTCATTAAAAGACCATTACTCCAGGCATTCATTAATCCTAATCCAGCGGTAATGCTCATTGATGAAATTGACAAGGCAGATGAAGAGGTGGAAAGCTTCTTACTCCAGGCTCTGGGAGAAAAAGAAATCACCGTAAATGATCTGGGAACATTCACCCTTAAAAACGATCTTCTGGTAGTTTTAACCTCCAATTCACAGAGAATGTTACTGGATGAAACCCGGGATCGGTGCCTTTTCCTCTATATTGATTACCCCACCTTAGAACGAGAAATCGAGATCGTTAAGTCACTGGTTCCCGATGCACCCCATGAACTGGTGGAGAAGGTGGTGGGACTTATCCAGAGTATAAGGAAACTGGACTTGGTGAAAATACCATCAATCAGGGCTACCGTTGACTGGGTTCGAACGCTCCTGGCCACTGGAGATAGGGATGCCAGTGATGAGTCCCTAGAAAAAACTGTTCGAGTGGTTTTAAAGTCAGAAGAAGACCGGGAAAAAGTTGATACCAGGATATTCAAATAACCCAATTATAATTGCCGAGTGAAATTTTATGGATAAAATTGTAACCTTCTCAGGTTTACTGAGGGAAAAGGGGATCCCAGTTAGTATCAGAAGTACTCATACGGGTGCGGAAGTTTCTAAGCTAATTAATGAGGATGATCCTCTTTTTAGGGAAGCCCTGGCAGCAGTATATGTCAAAGAACAGAAACAGAGGGAATCATTTAACCAGATTTTTGATGAGTTCTTTGGAGAGGTTACTGCCGACACAGATGAGGAGGGAGCTGATGGAACATCCCCATCCCCAAAAAAGAATGTATGGTCCACTAAAAAATCCCAGAAATGGACAATACATCATCAGGAAGATAATAATAAGGATTCTAAGGCACATGAAATAAGTTCTGATGAATTTAATTATCATCCTCCCCTTGATGATTACAAAAAAACACCAGATGAATCAGAACTTCTCAGTAAGGATATTAACACCCTGACTTCCTTTGAACCGGAACTTTTCCTGTTATGTCAGAAGATAGGTAAGAAAATCGCCATGGTCCGTAGCAGACGCCAGCGCCAGGCTCGCATTATGCGTCCGGACATCAGACGTACCATCCGTAAAAATCTTCAAAATGGCGGGGCACTCATTGATCTGGTTAAAAGCAAGCCCCGTATGAATAAGAACCATCATTTCTTCCTGAATGATGTAAGTGGTTCCTGTGACTGGATCAGTAACTGGTTTTTCTGTCTCATTTACGCTGCCCAGAACTCTTTCAGAAGAGTGAGAGTGTTTGACTTTGACCACAGGACTGTGGAAACCACCAGTGCCATGACAGAACCCAGTATGATGGATGCTTTTATCAAAGTACGTGATATCAGGCAGAAAAAACTGATGATTCATGGGACCAGTAACATGTACCAGGCCTTCGAATCATTCCTGGACAGTGTCCAGCTCAACCGCCGCTCCACCCTGATGATTCTCACTGATTGCCGGGACTGGGCCGGTCCCAAGGTTGATGGCATACCCCAGAGTGCCCACTTGGTGGAAAAAATGAGTCGTAAATGCAGGAAGGTGATGGTGTTTAATCCTGAGGATCCTAAAAAATGGGATGTGGTGGATAGCTGTGTTTCCCATTACCGTGATGCAGGAGCCACCATCCATGAGGTGCGGAATCTTAATCAACTAGCAGATCTAGTGAAGGATATTTAGGGAAAGGATTGAAATAAAAAGGAATATTCTAAGATGGGAAGTTTTATAAAAATAAACCTATTAAAAAAATAAACCTATTAAATTTCATTCAACAATAACAAAAATAGATTTTTAATCTAAATTGAACAGAGATTATCAGTTTTACTCTGGAAATATCTGCGAATTACTCTGTAACTTTTTTCCCCACATTCGGGACATTTAACTGGTTTTAGGAGTTCTGGGAAGGCTGTGTCCTCACCATGACCACATACTCCACGGAATTTTCTAACCTTCCATTCCAAGGGCCATTCAGATGGTATGTCATAGTGATGTTTGCACTTGATATTACGGCACACCACTTGCCAGTCTTCCAGTTTTTGATCCTGTTTTTCCATAAAGATCACTGATTTATTTATCTCTTGGGTATTGATAATAAATTTTCAGGGAGTTGAAATTAAGAGTAAAAATTAGAGTAAAAATATAATTAAGACTTAAAAAAAGTTAAAATTAGATTAAAATAATAAATCAGGAGATTATTTACTCCTTAATTGGTTCAGGAACTGCTTCTTCCAAAGAACTTTTCCAGGGTGACTACCTTATCAGTTCCCAGTTCCCGTGGAGGTTCCAGTTCCTTGAATTCCATTTTCTGTTCTTCCAGTAACTCCCGAGCATCATCCGTGATGGAAGGAGCAACCAACACCCCCCTAACCGCGTCTTTATGGTCGCTGAAACAATCAACGTACCTTCTTAACTGTTTAACTGCATTAACACCTGCTTTCCTACTTTTCAATTCAAGGATAGTGATATTTCCCTGGTTATCCTTCCCCAGTATGTCGATAAATCCCTGGGGAGTGTGGTATTCACGAGAAGTGGGGCGGAACCCTTTTTCAATAACTTCCGGGTCTTTGAATATAAGGTCTCCCATATTTGCCTCATAACCGGCTAGTTCAAGGCTTTCCACATCTTCACCTATGAAATATGATACAAGGTGGGTTTGAAGGATTTCAACCTCCAGTGATTCAGAGGGGCTTCTCCTGACACCCCTTATTTTAACCATCCCCTGATAGGTGTCCACAGTGACTTTAGTTTTGGGTGGTTGCCAGTTTACTGGTTCCAGGTTTCGGTCCTGGTGGATTATGAATGAGCCATCTGATTTAATAAGAATGATCCTGTCACCTAATTCCAGGCGGCTCACAGCCCTTCCATCGTAATAAACACGGCAGGAAGCCATGATAGTGATAACCGCTCTTTTTGATAATCCTTCATTAATAATCTCCAGTACCCGTTGGGTGTCCGGGTTTTTTTCTTCCACCAGTTTCATGATATGAATTTCAGAGCTTATATTAGAAATATTTCACTGTTATCATAATATAAGCACTATAATTAATAATTAGCATATTGTAAGTACTTTTTTAACAGAATTAGGGAATTTTTATAAAGAAATGGAAATTTTTAAAATAAATATAGAAAAAAATCCACCGGGACGATGAAACAATATTTAATGTATATTTATTATGGGTATTGTTCACCGTTCAATTTATTAAAATTAAAGATATATAATAAGATTAAAAACCCCTTATGATAATTGCTGAAAATTGTTATAAATGAATAATAAAAATTTTTATGAGATTTTTTAATCCAATGAGGAGCTGAATGTTGGAAAAAAGTTTCATTATTGACACTGAACTCTCTTCAGGGCACCTGGAAGAAGCACTGGATTTTTTACGTGATTTCTATCTCCTACCCCAACCTGATTCATTCAAAAATATTTCCAAAAGAATGTTAGGTGGTACTGGAGTTTTAAGTTACACTGTTGTCAGTAGTGAAGAGGAATGGGAAGTTAGAGTGGAAATTCAGGCTGCTAACCCATTTCCTGTAAAAATCGTTACAGTTTCTATTCCTCCTGAATTTGACATCGCTCCTAAAATAGATCTCCTGGAAGAGGAACTTTTTATTGCAATCCAGGCCTTTGAGGATGCCATTCGCCAGGCCACCCTTTACTTTGCCTGGGTGGAGGGAGAGGAAATTATACCTGAGGCACCTCCCACCAGGCGTAAGAAGGCATCTTTCCGCATGTTCGGAAGCAATATGATAATGATTTATATACTCTTTTTCGGCGTTAACATTCTTCTTTTCCTTTTACTGGGCATATTCCTGGCAATTATTGGCATACTAGTATTTCAACTGGTCATTGTTCTTTTGTCTGACCAGCTATTGCTGCGTACCAGTGACTGGAAGATCACCCCAGAAAATCCACAGGTACATATCATTGAATACCAGCTACCCCTGGAGGAGTTCCAGAAATTCCAGGAAAAATTCGGTAAGGATAGTATTATTAAAATGAAGGAGGAAATTTACCAGAAAAGCCTTGCTGTGGGTAGGGAGCCTACCTGTGAGTTGGGAGAGGATATATTCAGGGAATATGGTTTCCACTGCCAGTCCGATTTGAAGGTTTCCCGGGTGATTGATGTTTACAGCATAGTTGAAGAAGCTGCCAGCAAGTTCAACATCACCATGCCTAAGGTTGCCTTGAGTAACACCATGATCCCCAATGCTGCTGCCACAGGTCCCAGTCCAAACCGGGGGCTGGTTCTCATCACCACCGGACTTCTGGTCCAACTTGAGGAAGATGAAATACTATCCGTGATCGGCCATGAAATGGGCCACCTATCAGGTAGAGACCCAATAGTCCTCTTCAGCATAATATCTGCAGAGTTCATCCTCAGATTCACCCTATTATTCCCATTAGTTGTCATATCTCCCTTAATTTACCTGATTGTTGCGTTAGGGTTTATTTTCTTTGTGGCCAAGTTCTTTGAAACCAGGGCTGATCTTTTATCCGCCATGAAAATAGGGCAACCCCAGGTCTTAGCCAGTGCACTGCGTAAAATCGGTTACCAGCGTCTCCATGCCGAAAGGATTTCACCCACCAGATTACCCTCATGGATAAACTTCGATCCCCATCCACCCATCTACTTCCGTATTGATCGGCTGGAGAGTATGAAAACACCGGTAAAGGTTAAAAATCCCCTTCTAAAGTCTGCTAAGGACGTGGTTAACGGTTTCAAACGTACACTTGGTTTGTAAAAATGTTCCTGTATTTAACTGGAGTTAATTATCGAATATTTATTAATAGGAATTATTTACCGAATATTTTTATTAATTGGAGTCATTTAGCGAGATTTATCAGAATATTATGGAAGTATAAAGGGTAATTTTATGTTATAAAAATTCTCAGGAGGTATAGTAATGCAGGTTGATGTGGACTTTCTGGAAAAATCAGATCAGGATTGGAAAGTGCGAATGAAGGTCATTCTCACAAAAGATGAATTATCCCGAATAGATCATGATGCTCTTAAGGAAGTGGAGGATTTTCAAATAGAAATAAAAGACGATATCCTATATTTCAAGAGTTTTCTCAGTATTGCAGAGCCATGGGAAGATGAACCATTAGAAGAACTCCTTAAGGCCACTAAACTTGAAGTTGAATACTGGATGAGGAAATTATTAAATGAAGAGATTGTTAAATGATTTTCAATATTGGATTAATAAATGATCATTGGATTAATAAAAAAAAATAGTAAAAATAGGGATAAAATAAGTTTGGATGATTGTTTTTATTGATTAATAGTTATTTTATAATTCTTAAAATGAATTTAACGATTTCAAAAATGGTTACAATCACCATTACAACCATTGCTACTATAATGGCAAATTTTACGAATAATGTAACCAGATTATTGCTAAATATAAATGGGAATACAGTATATAAATAGTAAGCAACCATAAATCCAAAAATATTTAATATTATCCTGATTAAACTTCTAAACCATCCTGGATGATAGATTAAAAAGAGCACATTGCCAATAATTGTGGCAGTTATGGAGAGATTAAATATCCACAAAACATCCTGGAAGGATGAGGCTATAAAGCTCAAATTCCAGGAAAGCAGGTTGTTTACAATGTATAAGAGGATAATATTAACAACAATGGCTCCGATAAATTCAGATGTTTTTGGTTCCTTTTCTTTCAACAATTTTTGAAGAAAATCTTCCCCATTTCCCTTATCTTCACCATTACCTGTTTCTTTCAAAATATCACTCTTCTAAAATTAATATTCATGTAAATACAATCACATATTTTTTAATGTGTAGTGAATTTTATTTTTTTATGGATTAGATAAATTCTGGAAATATATTTAGATAATTATTGTATGAATAGTATTAGGTTACTGTTATTAAGATATTATTTGTTAGTCCCATTAATTATTTTTTTGTTTAGAATTTTTTTGGCCTAAAATCTATTATGGAATTCTATATAGGTTTATAGAAATTCTATACAGTTTAGGGAATTATATATAGTTGAATCTCCTACGAAAACAGACCCCAAGAGATTTTATGTTGATAATTCTCCCCTCACAGCATAGGCAACAACTGCACCCACTGCACAGAAAGCTGCAAACAAATAGAAAGATACATGAAGTCCTTCTAGGAATACAGAGAAATTTGAGGGTGCTATCTCCACGTTACCCATGAATCCGGTTAGAATCAGTAACAAAATTCCCAGGCTCATGGTCTGACCAATAAATACCAGGGTGGAAATTGAGGCTGAACCAACACCATAGTTCTTCCGGGTTAAAGATCCCAGGAAGTTTCGATTGGTGGGTGTGGAAAACAATCCCAAACCTACACCCACCAGTACTAACCCCACCACAACCAGGATTAAAGAGGTATTTCCATCTAACAATGCCAGGATAAGAAGCCCAATAGTACTCACAACAGCCCCTATGATGTTGATACTCCGATTATCATTGTTATCAGCAATGTATCCCACCAGAGGAGATAATAAAGCTACGGCAAGTGGTTGCACTGCCAGGATGAGTGCAGTGGTCAGAGTATCCAGTCCACGCAGGTCCTGAAGGTATAAACTAAGAAGTGTCCACATTGCTGTGGTAGCGATGGTTACCAGTAAGAGGGAAAATCCTGAAAAACTGGTTAATCGGTTTTTAAATATTTTCAAAAGTATCAGTGGGTTATTAGAACCTTTAAGTTCCTTAAATAAGATACCCATTCCAATGGCACCGGCTAAAAGGATTATTTTCCCTGAAAGGTCGTAGAAGGTTGAAAATCCATACATTAATGCGGAGAGTGAGAGGACATAAATAACTGACCCGATTAAATCAAATTTTTCACCAGGGGAGCCTTTCCACTCGCCTCTGAATCTGGTAATGATCAAAGTTATGGCAAATAGTCCTATAGGGACGTTAATAAAGAATATGCTTCTCCATCCTAAATTTTGGGCCAGGAAACCCCCCAGAAGGGGTCCAATAAACAATCCTATATATACGGCAGTGATGTTAATCCCCAGAACTTGACCCCTTTGTTTCTGGGGGAAGATGGATATTAGAAGGGCAATTCCAGTGGCAAAGATCATTGCACAGCCCACTCCCTGCAGAAAGCTGAAAAACACCAATATGATCCCTGAATCTGAAAATGATGCCAGTAATGATGCCACTGTATAGATGACCAATCCATAGGTGAAAATTTTTTTCCGGCCGTGGATGTCTGCCAGTTTTCCGAAGGGTAAAACCAGGGCTGCATTGGCCAGTACAAATGCTGTGGGAATCCATCCTAAGAGGAGTATGCTAACGGAAAGTTCATTCTGAATTAGGGGAAGGGCCAGGCTGAGGGAAGATCCCATAAATGGTATTAGGAATGATCCAATAACCACCAAGACCAGTGCACATCTTTCCACCGATACTAATTCCCCTTGAGAATTTGAAGCCATTATTATTCCAACAGATTCTTTGATTTTATATACATTAATTTCTTAAACGCGATATTTAGTTATTGGCACTGCAAAACTCACCTAAAGAAATTTTGCAGATGTTTTTTGAGGAAAAATCTTTGGTGCTTAAATATAATTATATGTATATAAAATACATTGTTTAGATGATTAATGTGTTAGTCTCTTGATTAATGTATAGTCCTTCTTAGATTAATGTATACTCCTCTTAGATTAACATTAGCCTATTAGGTAATTTATGAAGATTTTATGGTGATCCTTTGTTTTCAAGTATGATAATGGCAGGGATATGGGGTTTTGTTGCTGGATCTGCTCTTCTTTTAGGGGCTTTTTTTGGCTACTTTTTTAAGATCCCACAACACTGGGTGGCCACTATAATGGCCTTTGGATCTGGTGTTCTAATGTCAGCAGTGTCCTTCGAACTCCTGGATGAAGCCTATGCCCTGGGAGGACCAGCTCATTTAGTAGCGGGATTTCTGTTAGGTGCAACCATTTTCACCCTCACTAACATTTACCTGGCCCGTAAAGGAGCCAAACACCGGAAAAGATCAGTTAAACCTGCAGATGATGATACGGATAACGGTGCCATGGCCATTGCAGCAGGATCTGTCATTGATGGTATTCCAGAATCAATAGCCATTGGTTTAACCATGATCGGTGGCGGGGCAGTTAGTACTGCCACTGTCGTTGCTATATTCCTATCCAACATTCCGGAAGGTCTTTCCAGTTCAGCTGGAATGAAAAAAGAAGGATGGAAAGTAAGCAAAGTTTTCTCTTTATGGCTGGCCATAACCATAGTAACTGCTTTATCTTCACTGGCGGGCTACTCTATTTTCAGCCAGTTACCGGTCCAGGTGACTGCGGTTACCCTGGCTGTTGCAGCAGGAGGTATTCTGGCCATGCTGGTTGATACCATGATACCTGAGGCCTTTTCCCAAACCCATAACCTGGCAGGGATGGTGACTGTAATTGGTTTTTCCATTTCATTCATACTTTCCAAATTGTAAGAAAAAATGTAGGAAATTATTATTAAAATCAGGGGAGTATAATAAATTAGTAGGAATCCTAAAATTTGTAGAATAATTTTTGTAGAAATATATAGTGGGAGAATGTTATATGAGTATTGAGTGTCCTTACTGTGAGAAACTGGTTGATTATAACTTTGGAGATCCACTTGTAGAGACTGATCACTGGATTGTGTTTCTGGCTCCCAATCAGAGTAATCTGGCCACCTGTGTGGTGGCATTAAAACGGGACCATAAAACTTTAACCGGACTTTCAAAGGAAGAATGGGATGATTTTATTTTGCTCCTGGAAAGTATGGAAAGGGCAGTTAAAACTGCATTTGATGCCACTCTCTTTAACTGGGGTTGTCTTATGAACACTTTTTACCTGGAAGGAAAACCAGAACCACACTTACACTGGCATTTCATTCCCCGTTACAGGCATCCTGTAAACTTTGCGGGTCACACCTTTGAGGATCCTCATTTTGGCTATATGCGTCCCCGCCCACCAAAAAATATATCCCCAGATGTTCGTGATAAAATAGCGGATAAAATCAGAGAATTTATTTAATTTTAATAAGAGAATTATTCAAATACTTAAGAATAATTACTATACTAATTCATTGATCTTTGTTATTTTTCTCTGACCTTCTGAATCCGAAATATATTAAAATAACACAAATTATTAAGCCAATAATTGCAGGGGCCAATATTGACATTCCTGATTCCCCACCGAACACCACACTCCAGAGAATTTTAGCAAGAGCTATAAATACAATCACTGATATTCCAAAAAGTAAGTTACGCTTCCAGAAAGCAGCTCCCAGTGCAAATAATGAAATTGGCACAATTAGGGTCATTAATATTTTGCCAATCCCCCATGGGGCATTCAAATAATCTATTTCTACTTGTAGGAATTGATTTACTTGTTCACTAGCCATTCCCGGTTCTGGGAACCAGAACATGCTGGATATTAGTAAGAAAATCGTGGCTGAAATACCAGCCCAGCTTCTTTTATATGCAAAATAACAAAAAGGTATTAGAAATAAGGGTCTTATATACCAGCTTAAAATGTTATGATGGCGGGCCCAGGCCCAGCTAAAAAAATCTTTATTGGTCATTGCCATAATAATGGCCAGAGTAAAAAGCCCAAAAATTATGGCTATAACTTTATCATATTTTCTTATTTCAATATTATTTATCATTAATAACCCCTCCTAATATCACTAATTACTGGAATTTATTTACCAAGTCCATTTTTCATGAAATCCACGTAGTTATTGAGATTTTGAACCATTTTTTCCAGTTTAAAATCTTCTTCCGTGCCAAATATCTCGTTAAAATTCAGAAATAAAAAATTCATTACTTTCAATATAAAATCCTTAGAAAATCTACTATCAAAGTCTCCGTTTTTTATCGCTTTTTGCACCATTTCATCCATCATGACTTCTGCTGTAAGTCCTAAAACTCTCTTAGCATCTTCATAGATTTGATTGTCCTTTTCATTGGCAAACATCATGCTAAGCCGGTGGTATTTGGGAAAAAGAGTTGCAAATTCCATTCCCAGTTGTGCCTGAATTTTAAATCCTTCAAAAATATCCTTTTCCTGAAAATCAGTGTTATTTTCTTTAATTTGCCTATTCATAAACTCCCACTTGGCTTTATTAGCATTTTCAAGTAGATATAAGTAAAGTGCCTGTTTATCTTGGAAGTGGTAATAAAAAGTACCTTTGCTGATGCCTGCATTTTTAATGATGGTATTTAAAGATGCATTTTCATAGTTTTTCATTGTGAACTCATTTAATGCTGCATCCAGTAGCTCTTTTTTCCTTTCAAATGATTTTTTCTTCATGAAATCAACTTCAAAGATTTTTAAAATCAAATGGTGTTTTAATAAAATAACATCCCATTGTTTCCATCATAGTAAATGTCTGCTTAAATGTAGATCACCATAACATATAAACCATATGGTCTAGACCATATAGTCTAATATGGAAATGCGTATTAAAAAAGGGGTTGACACTCCTAGAAGTACGTTGACATTGAACAGAATAAATCATTAACGTGAAAAGGACAAACTGCATGAAAATTCTCATCACCAAATAGTATATATGGGTAAGCACACAAACTACTTGAATAGAGACTAAATTATCATTGAGGTTGTTTTAAATTTAATCATCAAATAAAAAATAATTATTTAATCCTTAAAGTGCTATATTTATTTAAGTTTATGTAAATTAGCTTTTTTTGCAATTTAAACATATTTTTTCATAGTAAATGGGTTATTCCATTTCTAGAAAGAATTTAGCATTTATAACATCCTATCAGCATTAGGGTTAAGTTATTTTTAAGATCTTTTTCATATGCTAAAAATTTCATCTAAGTGCCAAGTTATGAAACGACAATGATCATAAAACAGGGGCAATATGTTACATAAAAAGGATATAAAAAAATTTAAAACTCATTTAAAATTTGGATTAAATCAGGAATTCACGATAATCAATTGAAATAGCCTTAAAAGGCGAAAAAGGGAAATAAAATTTTAATAGAATATAAAAAGGAAGAAAAAAAATGATTTCAGATAGGAAATTAGAATATTTACGCGTTTTCAACTATGTTGGAGAAATAGGGTTCAAGGAGAACGTAGCATGAGCGTTGAAGTAATTGCAGTTGGAGGATATGAGGAAATTGGAAAAAACATGACTGCTATCAAGATAGGTGGAGATATTGTAATATTTGACATGGGAATAAACCTTGACCGACTTCATATCCACGAAGATACGAATATAGAAAAAATGCACAGTTTAGACCTTATAGAAAGGGGTGTAATCCCCGATGACACATTGATGAAGGATGTTAATGGTAAAGTAAGGGCTATTGTATTCACACATGGACACTTGGACCATATAGGTGCAGTTGCAAAACTCGCACACAGATACGAAGCACCAATAATTGCAACACCCTACACAATGGCACTTATAGAGAAAACCATTAAAGGAGAAAGAAAATTTAAGTTTAAAAATCCTCTTAAAGTCTTAAATTCTGGTGAAAAGTGCCAGATATCCCAGGACATAACTCTAGAATTCGTTCGTACCACCCATAGTATACCACAGGCAGTGACGCCTGCCCTTCACACATCTGAGGGTATTATAGTTTACTCAAACGACTTCAAATTCGACAATCACCAGACACTATCCCTGCCACCGGACTACCAGAGATTCAGAGAACTAGGAGAAAAAGGAGTTCTAGCTGCAATTATTGATACAACACGTGCAGCAGAGCAGGATCAGGTTAAAACCCACTCTGAAAAGATAGCAAGAATAATTCTCAAGGATATACTGGAAGAACCCCTGAAAGGAGATAATGGTGTGATAGTAACCACCTTCGCATCCCACCTGGAAAGGATCCAGGCAATATGTAACATAGCAGATGAGAGCAACCGTAAACTTCTTCTTCTGGGACGATCGATGGAACGCTACTGTACCCTGGCAGAAAAATTGGGAATACTCGAACTTCCCGATAATACCGGTGTGTACGGAGGTTCCAAGGCAATTAACAGAGCTCTTGCAAGGGCAGATGAAAACCGATCAGAATACATCTTGGTAACAACTGGTCATCAAGGAGAACCAGATGCACTACTTCCTAGAATTGCTAACAATAAAACCATGTTCAATGTAAAACCCGGAGATTACGTGGTTATATCTGCACCAGTCATACCCAGCCCACTGAACAGAGCCAACCGTAATACAATGGAACGAAGGCTAAAATCAAGCGGTGCAAGAATATTTACCAATGCCCATGTTTCAGGCCACGCAGGCAGGGAAGACCACCGTGAATTCATACGAATGCTTAACGCAAAACATCTAATACCCGCCCACGGCAACTTGGAAATGCTGACAGCCTACACAGAACTGGCCGAAGAAGAAGGATACAAACTGGGCAACAATATTCACATACTGCGTAACGGACAGGCACAAGTGTTCAATGGAGAATAGCCTGGAACCCTTGAACAATCCGCCCAAATCATATTTAGTGGATATACAATTCACCACTACTAGGAGAGTTAGATTTTCCTTAAAAATTATTATATTTAGAATTTACTTGAATTTTTTAATGATATTCAATGATGGGTTAATAATTATGTCTTTCAATTTAAAAATGAATAAGTTAACTATAAAAAATGATGTTTTATCAGGTATTACAGTAGCTTTGGCTCTTGTACCCGAAGCTGTTGCTTTTTCAATTATTGCGAATGTAAGTCCGTTGGTTGGTCTTTACACTGCTTTTATTATAGGATTAATCACTTCAATTATGGGTGGCCGGCCTGGAATGATTTCTGGGGCTGCGGGGTCAGTGGCTGTGGTAGTGGTTGCTTTAGTGGTACAACATGGTCCGGAATATCTTTTTGCAGCAGTAGTTCTAATGGGCATCATTCAAATGGCCATTGGATTTTTAAAGCTAGGAAAATTCGTTCGCCTGGTCCCACATGCAGTAATGTTTGGATTTTTAAATGGTTTAGCAATAATCATTTTTCTTTCACAGATTGCACAGTTTAAAATGCCTGATGGAAGCTGGATAACCGGACCGACACTTTGGATAATGTTAGGATTTGTAGCATTAACCATGGCCATTATTTATCTGTTGCCCAAGGTTACAAAAGCAGTTCCTGCAGCTTTAACTGCAATTGTTGCAGTTTCTGCTATTACGATAATATTCCAGATTTCCACAAAAACAGTTGGCGACATAGCATCAATTTCAGGCGGTTTCCCGGCATTCCATATACCACTAGTTCCATTAAATCTTGAAACTCTTCAAATTATATTGCCCTACTCAATTATAATGGCTTTAGTTGGGTTGATTGAAAGTTTGTTGACACTTAATATTATCGATGAAATGACAGAAACACGTGGAAGGGGAAATAAAGAAAGTATAGGTCAGGGAGTAGCAAATCTAGTATGTGGGTTCTTTGGAGGTATGGGAGGTTGCGCAATGGTGGGTCAAAGCATTATTAACATCACATCCGGTGGTAGAACCCGAATTTCTGGAATTGCAGCGGCCATGGGATTGTTAATAGTTATTCTGGCAGGCTCTTCCCTGGTGGAAAAAATACCCATGGCTGCCTTGGTAGGGTTAATGTTCATGGTTTCCATAGGCACATTTGAATGGACTTCATTGAAGATAATAAAAAAAGTACCACGAACAGATGTGGTAGTAATGATAACTGTAGCTTCAATCACAGTATTATTCAATAACCTTGCAGTAGCAGTAATTATTGGTGTTATTATTTCTGCATTAGCATTTGCATGGGAAAGTGCAAAAAGAATTAACGCAAAAGTAACTATCGATGAAAATCAAGTAAAACATTACGAAATATCTGGTCCTCTTTTCTTTGGGTCAGTAACTGCTTTCAAGGAAATATTTGATTATTCCAATGATCCGGATGAAATAGTTATTGATTTTAGCGAGTCAGCTGTTAGGGATCATTCAGCAATTGAGGCATTGGATACTATAACTAAAAAATATGCAAAGTTGGGGAAAAAGGTTCGTCTTATACATTTAAGGCAAGACTGCAGGTTACTTTTAGACAATGCATCAGAAATAATTGATGTAAATTACTGGGAAGATCCAAACTATAAAATACCTTTAAACCAATTAGATTAACGTTACTGGGTGATAAAAATTTATAAAAAAATACTTTTACCTACTGATGGTTCAGAGTACGCTAATAAAGCTGCCGAACATGCTATAATAATCGCCTGCCAAAATAATGCAGAAATTATAGTTTTAAATGTCATTGAAACTACCCAACTCACAAGCTTGCCTGTAGAGGACTTTACTCGAAAAGTCAAAGATATGTTAAGACAGGAGAGAAAAAATCCATTAGAAATCATTAAAAAAGTTTTTGACAATCATTTAAAAGATAAAGAGTTCAATGATAAAGTTAAATTAACTTTGAAACAAAAAGGAGGTTCTCCAGAGGATATCATATTACAAACCGTGGAAGAGGAAGGTATAGACATGGTGATTATGGGTACTTCTGGAAAAAAAGGATTGGAACGTTTTTTATTAGGCAGTGTAACTGAAAAAGTGGTAAGAAACTCAAAATGCCCGGTTTTAACTGTTCATTTAAATTAAAATTAATGGATATACCCTTTTTCACTCTATTTAAATCCTATTTCATGAAAATAAGTTTTTTTTTAATGCGCCTATTTTGAGGCTGTCTCGCTGGGGGATTTGATTTTTAAATTTAACTTTGCAGACATATGGTTACTATTTAATCATACATAAATAATTGATAATATCTTAATTTTAATTATAAGTGTATACTTTCAAGTATGATGATTATTGTATAATCTTTTTAGCTTATTTTTTTATGACAGATATGAAAAATCATTTTTCATTTTCCTTCAAACGAGCATTAAGTTCCTGTATTGCCTCTTCTACCTGCAGGCGGACGTACCATTTATCATCCTTCATGGCATCTAAGAGTGGCTTTATTGCTCGTTCATCCCCAATTTTACCCAATGCACCGGCGGCATGCCTGCGAACACTAACATTTTCATCTTTCAAAGCCTCAATGAGAATGGGAACTGCTTTTTCATCACCAATCATGCCCAGTGCTTCTTCAGATGCACTGCGGAAACTAAAATCATCATCCTTAAGGCCATCAATCAAATGATCAACTGCCCTTGAATCTCCTAAATTACCCAGGGCAATGGCAACGTTGTTGCGTATTTTATTATCTTTAAGTGATTCTAAAAGGGGTAATAATGCTCTTTCATCACCAATCTCCCCCAGTGCCTCTGCTGTCTGCAGCCGCACATACCATTTATCATCACGAAGTGTTTTCAGGAGGAAAGGAATGGCATCACTACTTCCTATTTTACCCAGAGAACTGGCCGAATTCCACCGGACATCACTATCATCATAATCTAATGCCTCAATAAGGGCTTTAGCTACTTTTTCATCCTTAAATCTTCCCAGTGCCCTGGCAGCCATGGCACGATTTCTATTATTGCCCTTTTGCAGTGTTTTAATAAGACCGTTGATGTCCCCTTCACTTTCCAGTTTATCCACATCAGGGTTGAAACTTCCATTAAAAATACTCATATCTAAAATACCCCCTTATTAAAACTCAATTGAGATTTACTAATACTGAGATTTATGATATTGAGATTTTCTCTATTGAAAGCTATTTAGATTTATTATATGATATTTGAAATAGGTTAATTGTAAAGATTTGAATCGAAATTAATGATTATTAACCCTCATTAGGAGTTATAGTTATTATTAATCATTATTATGAGTTATAGTTCCTTTTTCAGCGTATTCTCTAAATTTTTCCATGTATTGATAAGCATTGGGAAAAATACCGTTGAATTCAACGAATTTCCTTAATTTGTTAATGGTGGAGACATCCATAACATGTTCCATGGAACAGGCATCATTCTCAGCTATCTCACTATCTACACCCATCATTATCAGGAAATCCTTAAGAAGTTGATGACGGCAGCTTACCTCCTCAGCAATCTTAACCCCATCATCCTTTAACTTAATTGTACCGTAACGCTCATATGAAACCATATTCATTTTGGAAAGCTTTTTCACGGCTTCCACTACACTGGGGGGTTTTACTCCCAGGGTTTCTGCAACATCTTTCACCCTAATAGTCCCCTGTTCCTGTTCCAGTGAATACATGGCTTCCAGGTAATCTTCCACACTACGGGTTATTTTCATAGGACCAACACTCATTGTAAGTTAATTCTGTTTTTTTATTCTATTAACTTTATCTTTATACATAATATCAGAAAACTTTAAATGTCATTTCTAGTTTGATCCATTGTACATAGAATCATTGGAAACTCTAATGAAAATCCTTATTAACTCTAATATACTTATAAACTCTATTATAGATAGGTTACTAGTTTAAATTGAAGATATAGATGAGTGAAGTTTAAAGTCAATAATAATAACAGTTTATACTCATAAGAGGAATATAACATGCCAAAAATTAGTATGGAAATGGCCATTTTAACCAGCATAATACTGGGCCTTATTATGGCCTTTTTTAATTTCGGAGATATCTTTGCACTGGTTATAGTGGGCTTTGTGGCAGTTTTCCTTACCCCTGATGAAGAAGCCAGTTACAAAGTAGGGGCACTGGCATCTGCTTTACTAGGTCTTGTTTACTTTGTTGTCTGCCTGTTTACACCTCCGGATTTACCATATCAACTTCCCAATGCAGTGGTAATTGGAGTAGGTTATGCAATTGATGGAGTATTCACACTGATCATGGGACTGATTGTGACTTTGGTAATCTATGGTTTGATGGGAGCTATTGGGGGATATTTCGCAGATAAACTCTTTAAATCTCAAGATAAACCTAAAACCCCAAAAATCAGTAAAAGTCCCAGAAAAATTATTAAAAGAAAACCAAAAAAACCACAGAGAAGAACTCTTAATCGTAAATAGTAGGTTTTTACCCTTTCTTATAAATTTTGGTTTTATCATTTTATTTTAAAAATAAAGTCAAATCATTCTACTTAAAAAAAAATAACACTGAATTCTTTAAGAAATTGCGCTCAATATCTTTAAGAAACTACACCCAATATTATATTATTTACAGTGTGATAAATATGAAAAACGTGATTGTGGTTGGATCAGGAGCTGGTGGGGCAACTGTTGCCCGAGAGCTTGCCCTAAAGGGAGTATCAGTTACACTGATTGAAAAGGGAAAAAGGGTTACAACTGATATGGCTTTCCAGTGTTATGATAACCTTGATATTGGAGTGGAACTTCTTAAAACTTCCTGTCTGGGGGGCACCACCCTGGTAACTGCAGGAAACGCAGTTCGAACCTGTCAGAAAGAATTTAAACAAATGGGCATAGACCTTTCTCCTGAATTTCAGGAAACAGAAGATGAATTGAAGGTAAGGGCACTTCCCGACACTCATTTTGGAGAAGGTACGCTTAAAATCATGGACGCTGCTTTTTCACTTGGTTTGCCCATGGAGAAAATGCCTAAATTCATAGACCCCTCAAAATGCATCCCCTGTGGTAAGTGCGCCTTTGGATGTCCACGGGATGCTAAATGGAGCTCTCTCGATTATCTGGATGAAGCTCTAAATCAGGGTGCTCAGATTCTTGAAAACACTATTGTAACCAGGATTTCAACTAGCCATGGACGGGTTAATGGTGTGGAGACATTCAACCCTGAAAATGGGCTTAAAACGGAATATAATGCGGACACGGTTATAGTATGTTCAGGTGCTACCCAAACCCCAGGTTTACTCAGATCTGCAGGTTTAGTGGCAGGTGAACATCTTTTTGTGGATACCTTTGTTACTGTTGGTGGAGTACTACCCGGGATTAACTTCTATAAAGAGGTGTCCATGAATAGTCTCTTAAAAAAAGATGGCTTTATACTGGCACCTCATTATTCCAGTTTACTGACTTCCCGGCTTGATAAACGTGACATCCAGGAAAAAGACATACTGGGAATGATGGTTAAGATCCCCGATGAATCATCCGGTAGAGTGGATGATAATGGTGTGTTTAAACAGAGCACAGCCAAAGATGTTGGTCTCATGGCAGAAGGATGCGCTGCTGCTGGAGCTATACTCACCGAGGCAGGTGTTGACCCGGATACCCTTGTTTCCACTCCAGCTAGGGGTGCTCATCCGGGTGGAACTGCTGCAGTGGGAGAAGTAGTAGACAAGAATCTGGAAACAGAAATTGAAGGCCTCTACGTGTGTGATGCCAGTGTTTTCCCCCGGGCACCAGGTGCACCCCCTGTTCTCACTATTTTAGCTTTGGCTAAAAGACTGGCCAAACACATTACAAATCAATAATTAACTTTTTTTTATATGTGCACTTTAGTGGATAGTTGGATTAAATTAATAACATGTAAGATGATCTATTGCAAAAAGATCGTGATAGTATGATTATAAGGTTCTTTAAGGATCGATCATACTCTAGATGGAGTAAATCTCCCTATCTGTTACTGGAAGTTTCCTTCTTTAAATTATAACATCAAGTTAATTACTATGTGTTTAATAAAGGAGTACTAATGAATTTGAGGCTGGGTAATCATTAATACCCCTTCTGTCATCACTAAGAGTATCTTAATCCAATCCAGTTAGTTGATTTCTCTTTTTTTTGAAATAATTTAAAATCAGAATTTATTTTATTTAGGAATTTTAATTTAGGATATTATCAACTATTAAGCTATTATAATTATATAAATCATTGCGATGAACCCTTAACTATAGAAATAAAATGGATGAATAACATGCCTTTAGTCAAAATCGAAATTCGTAAAGGATTTTCCTTAGAATATAAAAAAGCAATCTTAGATGGAGTGCACCAGGCACTGGTGGATGCACTGGGCATCCCAGACCGTGACCGGTTTCAACGGATTTATGAACTGGATAAGGGAGATTTTGAGTGCCCTCCGGACCGTAGTCATGCTGTGACCATGATCCAGATTACAATGTTTCCGGGACGTTCATTTGAGGCTAAAAAGAAACTTTACCAGAATATTATCAAAAACTTGGGTGAAAATCCTGGTATTGGTGGTAATGATATCATGATCATTCTCCTGGAGCCCCCTATGGAAAACTGGGGTATTCGTGGAGGACAACCTGCCAGTGAAGTGGATTTTGAATTTAAATTCGATGTTTAAATTTTTTTAATTTTTATTTAATTTATTTTTTCCAAAAAATGTAGTGAACTTACATTCCCATATTTCTTTTGAAGTTCCCAAATAAATTTTAAAAACGTATAATCTAATTCTGTTGTATTAACATAACAAAATCGAATCACTGAGGTTGTGCCATTACAACAATAAAATTAAAAAAAAGAACTTCCCCTAGAATAAGACCCAGGGGAAGTTTATTTGTCTATTTAAATAGCTGGAGGCGGTTAGCTATTTTAAATAAATCTGATTTTTGTGGAGTATCTCAGGTGGGTAACACATCTTTCCCATAGGTTTCATTTAAAACCTGTGCCAGGCCAACGTATATTGCGCTGAATCCAGTGAATATACCCTCATAACCTGCAATTATGGTTATAGTACTGTTACCAGTTATATCTCCCAATGCCAGTAGGAAGAATAGTACAGCCAGAGATAGGAAGACCACCTGCAATCCACGGCTAAGTTTAAGGGTCCCAATGAACATCACCAGAGTGAACAATCCCCACATGAAAAGATATGATGCCAGTGCCAGTTTATCCGGTGCTGCAGCCAGGTTCATTTTGGGAAGAATCAAAAGAAGTACGAAACTCCACCAGAAAAGGCCGTATGAGCCGAAAGCAACTGTTCCAAAGGTGTTACCTTTCTTGTACTCCATTGCACAGGCCATTATCTGGGCAATTCCCCCGTATGCTATTCCCATAGCCAGTATCATACTGTTAATGGGAAAAAACCCTGCGTTATGTATATTCAACAGGACTGTGGTTAAACCAAATCCAAGTAGTCCAAGAGGTGCCGGATTAGCAGTTAAATCCTCTATCAAGACAGTTTTTTTGTTTTCTTCCATACTATCACACCCTAAAGGGTTAAATCTATTTTATTTCAAATCATCTCCTTTTTTTTATTTAATTGGTGTTTGAAGGGTGAACTTATTTAATTGATGTTTGAAGGGGGAAGATGTCTTATTCTTCCAGGGTAGATATGTCTCCCAGGTCTTCACCCATTTCCTGGGCACGGAGGATTCGGCGCATGATCTTACCACTTCTGGTTTTGGGAAGTTTATCCACCTGCACGATCTCACCTAAGACAGCCACTGGTCCCAGTTCATAACGGACATGCTTTTTAAGGTCTTCTATGAGCTGGGTCTTGAGTTCGTATCCTTCACGGAGGATTATGAATGCTTTGATTACTTCCCCTTTAATTGGGTCGGATTTTCCAATGACTGCGGCTTCGGCAACTGCCGGATGTCCGACAAAGGCAGATTCTACTTCTGCAGAACCTATACGATGCCCGGCAATTTTCAAGACATCATCACTGCGCCCCTGTATCCAGAAGTATCCATCTTCGTCTTTGCGAACCATGTCACCTGCCTTGTAAATGCATCCGGGATACTCTTTCCAGTAAACATCCTTGAATCGTTCCTCATCCTTGTATAATGTGCGGAACATGGCAGGCCATGGTTTTTTAATAACCAGGTAGCCTCCTTTGCCCATGGGTACCGGGTTACCTTCTTCATCAACCACATCAGCATCGATTCCAGGGAAGGGACGTGTAGCGGAGCCTGGTTTCAGGGGGGCAACTGGTAGTGGGGATATGAGGTGCATTCCTGTTTCTGTCTGCCACCAGGTGTCCATGATGGGACAGTTTTCTTTGCCTACATTCTGGTAGTACCACATCCATGCTTCGGGGTTTATGGGTTCTCCCACAGTTCCCAGGATGCGGAGGGAATTCAGGTTATACAGGTTGGTGTAACGGGTTCCGAATCTCATGAGGTGGCGGATGGCTGTTGGTGCGGTGTAGAACTTGGTAACCCCATATTTTTCCACTATCTTCCACCATACTCCTGGGTCGGGGTAGTCTGGTGCTCCTTCGTATACCACGGTGGTGGTTCCCAGGAGTAGTGGGCCGTAGATAACATAGCTGTGTCCGGTGATCCAGCCAATATCTCCGGTACACCACCAGAGATCATTATCATGGATGTCAAATATGTTGCGGAGCGTGGTGGCCACTCCCACCATGTAACCAGCGGTGGTGTGGAGTACTCCCTTAGGTTTTCCTGTACTTCCGGAAGTATAGAGTATGAAGAGTGGATCCTCTGCATCCATCCATTCTGGCTCGCAGTATGCGGGTTCACCATCAACCAATCTTTCATAGAAGATTTCCCTTCCGGATAATTCTGATATTTCTATAGGGGTTCCGGTGTGGTTAACCACCACTATGGTTTCAATGGTGGGGCATTGCAGGATCGCTTCATCTGCAATGGATTTTAGATTAATGATTTTACCCCGACGGTAGGTTCCATCAGCAGTGAAAAGTACTTTGGCATTGGCATCGTTCATGCGCTCCACAAAGGCACCAACGCTTAGTCCAGAATAGACCACACTGTGCACTGCACCAATCTTGGTACATGCTAACAGGGCTATCATGAGTTCCGGGCACATTGGGAGGTACATGGAAACGGTGTCGCCTTTTTTCACTCCTAAATTCTTAAGGGCATTGGCCAGTTTGTTCACCTGAATGTAGAGCTCATAGAAGGTGATTTTTTTCTCTTCCCCTCGTTCGTTTATGTAGAGGATTGCAACTTGATTACGTTTTTCAGTTTCAATCCACCGGTCCACGGCATTGTAGGCCAGGTTGATCTTACCTCCGGTGAACCACTGGTAGAATGGTTTGTTCTCGTCATCCAAGACTTTATCCCATTTCTGGAACCATTCAAACTGTTCAGCTTTCTCAGACCAGTATTTTTCCAGGTCTTTACCTTTTTCAAGCTCTTCTTCCCAATTTTTCACATGGGCTCTTTCCAAAATCTCTTTTTTTGGTTCGAAAACCCTTCTTTCATCAAGAAGGACTGCTGTATCCCGTACCATTTTTCATCCGCCCTTTTTATACATTTAAAGTTGTTTTTAAGACTGTGTAGTACTAAGTTGCTTTTACTATATATATATTGCTATTATTAATCATTATAAATTATGATTAATCATTATAATTAAATTTTGTGATAAAAAAAAAGAAGATAAGTTTCTCTCAAGGAAACTTCCTTCAATAATATAATAGATTACAAGCTTCAGGTGAAATCCAATATTTAGGTGTATTCTAAATTCTCTAGGACTAATATAAATTCTCTAGGTGTAATCCAATTCACCCTCATTGTAAAGTTCCTGAAGTTCTGTGGCATGCCCCAGCTCAAAGTTCCGGTAGGGATTATTCATGTAGGGGAAAACCATACCTGCAAATGTGTACAAATATGCCGGGACCATCCCATACGTTTTTTGCATTATATGGAAGTAAAGGGGAAATCCGCATCCCTGAATGAACACTGCATTACCCTGTCGGGCATTACCATGCCAGGCTATGGGGAGAGGACCACTCTGGTTGTGTTTCTTAGCCAGGGTGTTTACATGATTCATTGCTTCATCATAGGTGTCAAAGACAATTCCATCAGACTTGTATTTATACCGACCTTCAGGAGCACCGAACAATGCTAATTTAACCGAATCCCAGTAATTAGTGGGGTCAGCAGCACCAGTACCCTGGGTGTCAATAAGGGCCAGTTCAATTATAAACACATCACCGTCTTGATAGCTACGGTAGTTGGAACTCCCTGCAAAGTGGCAGATCAGGGCACACTCAGAACCCCTTTCCTCCGCGTATTGGGATAAAAGCTCTGAATGAGGATGTCCTGGATAAAAATCAGGGTTCCCCAATTTAACAAACGCAACTCTACCTAAAGGAGTGAATGGGCCACTGGAAACAGTGACCACAGAATAACCTACAATTACCACCACTATGGCAATTGCAACTAACGACCATTTCATCTTTTTATCACCTAATTACAGTTCTTTTTCTAAAAATTCTTTTTCTAATCTATTTTTTTATATTTATTTTGAATAATTTCAAATAATAAAATTAATTTTTAGACTAATAAACATGCCCATTGAAGAATTTAGCTATAAGAATAAAGACAACACATGGGCTGCTATTCCCCCTACCAGTAAAGCAGTGATTAGGTTTGCTGCTGAAATAACACTGGCAGCTTTCACTCCGAATTCCCTGATGAGTATGCTGATGGTGGATAAACAGGGGATGTATAACATTCCAATTAATGCCAGGACAATGAACTGCACTGGAGTCAG
>Ga0351944_1001_pt1 | contig 42372 bp, 39 predicted proteins | sample BONcelT113001F13_FD_205820 | JGI IMG/M metagenome (GOLD analysis project Ga0351944, IMG submission 205820) | Enriched cells from coal bed in the Powder River Basin, Montana, United States - BONCAT cells T11 rep3 HSBNCT.T11.300.1.F13 ... | reverse complement strand
ACCTTTTTCTCGACTGACGCTACAGCTTTTTATCAGAATAACTGTGGCCATTGCAAATGAATTTCTGCAAAGAATGGAATTTGAAGAACGAAATGAGCCTGTTTAAGGATCATTTTTTGCATCACATAAAGCCTTTGCCGAATGTTTAGTGGTATATTACGGATCGTTTTAACACAAAAATTCGGAAATCAACACAAAACATTTGGAAACTGACATTTGATTGTGTATTTTTACTTCATAAAGTTAAAAACAATCCCAATGAAATCACTGGAGATACTACCACTCAAAGGGTTCGGTGAGCTGGCCTTCGGTCAGACCATAGACACTACTGTTCAACAACTTGGCACTGCCGAAGAAATTGATGAAATGGATGGCGAAGATGGCATGAACACAGTGATTTTACATTACTGGAGCCTGGGAATGTCAATCTTTTTTGAAGGAGTGGAACGTTCAGTTATTTCCTGTTTTGAAACAGACAACACTGATTCGGTTTTGTTTGGACAAAAAATTTTCGAAAAAGATCAGAAGGATATCCTTAAAATTATGAAGGATAATGGATTTTCAAATGTTGAAAAGGAAATGGAAGAAGGCGAAACAAGACTCACCTTTGAAGACGGGTTGATTGATTTCTTTTTTTTGAAAGAAGAACTTGTTGCAATAAGCTGGGGCGTTTTGGTCAACAGCAGGGGAGAGGTAGAGGTATTCTGAGTCTTCTTTTCTTCACGGCCTGTTGATGGGGTGATAGTTCAGAATGGTTTCCCTCAGGTATTCACGGTCAATATGGGTGTAAATTTCTGTTGTTGTTATGCTTGCATGCCCGAGCATTTGCTGCACAGCCCTCAGGTCGGCACCCCCTTCAAGAAGGTGTGTGGCAAATGAATGCCTGAAGGTGTGCGGACTAATCTGTTTTCTGATACCGGCAGCTTCAGCAGTTTTTTTAATCATCAGAAAAATCATCTGGCGCGACAGCACTTTTCCCCTTTCATTGATAAAAACATGATCTACAGCACTCTTGTGCGGCTTAATATGCACCCTGTAACCGTCAATGAACAGGTATAGCTGTCTCAAAGTTTCATCCCCGACGGGCACCAGCCTTTCCTTGTTTCCCTTGCCGATAATCCTGATGAACCCATCGTTTTTGTAAATATTACTCATGGTAACTGAAGTGAGCTCCGACACACGAAGCCCGCAGCCATAAAGCAATTCAATAATTGTCTTGTTGCGTTGTCCGTTAGGTGCGCTCAGGTCAATCGAGCTGAGCATATTATGTATTTCGTTGTAGGACAAAACAGAAGGAAGCTTTCGGCCCAATTTGGGGCTGTCAACCTGACGTGTTGGGTTGCTTGTAATCAGGTCCTCATATATCAGGTACTTAAAGAATGCTTTAAGCCCGGACAGAATACGTGCCTGTGAATAGGCACTCAAACCAATAGAATGGAGATTGGCAACGAATTTCTTTAAATCCGCGGGTGTGGTTTTTAACAAGCTGTCCTTACCAGAATCCCTGAATAGAAAATCAGCAAGCAAACGAACATCATGTCCATAGGCCGCGAGTGTATTCTCGCTCAACGAACGCTCCAGTCTGAGGAACTGAATAAACTCCCTGATCAAACTTTCATTCATTGGGCAAAAATAAAAAACTGTATTGTTTTGGGGTCAGAAACCTGAAAACAATACAGTTCATATTCAATAATAAAAACCTAATGGGCCTGATAGAAACAGTTTTTAGGAGAGAAGATCAAATCGGCTTTTTTTAGCTTTTTTATTGCCTTGTCAACCTCTTCTTTTGAAATTCCTGAGGAAGATGCAATCTCGGCCGACTTCAGAGGTTTTTGCGATGCTTTTAACACTTCCAGAACTTTATTATCAATTTCCATCGTTTTAAAAATTTAGGTTAATGCAAGGTGTGTACGACAAGCCCTGACCTTAACTTGGGCTCAAACCATGTGGTCTTGGGAGGCATGATGTTTCCCGAATCAGCAATGTCAACAAGCTGTTTCATCGAAACAGGATACAAGGCGAATGCTACTGCCATCTCTCCGCTGTCAACCCTTTTCGATAACTCTTCAAGGCCACGGATTCCGCCAACAAAATCAATGCGTTTTGAACGGCGTTGGTCCATGATATCAAGCAGGGGCTCGAGGATTGAACGGGTTAATATGGTAACGTCCAGCACACCTATCGGATCATGGTCGTCATAAGTGCCGGGTTTGGCTGTCAACGAGTACCAGAGTCCATCGAGATACATGCCGAAATTATGCAATCTGTCAGGTTTATGTACTGTAACGCCAACCTGATCAACAACAAAACTGAGGCTGAGTTTATCAAGAAATTCTTCTTTTAATAATCCGTTGAGGTCCTTCACCAGACGATTATAATCAATTATTGTTAACTGATTGTCAGGAAAATGAACTGCCAGAAAATAATTGTACTCTTCGTCACCACGATGGTTAGGATTCTGGCTTTTCTTTTCGTTGCCAACCAGTGCTGCAGCGGCTGTCCGGTGGTGCCCGTCAGCCACATAAGTGGCTGGAAAACCAGCAAAGATTTCAATAATTTCTCTGATAATCTGTTTATCGCGGATTACCCAGAACTGATGCCCGAATCCCTCTGAAGCAACAAAATCGTACTCCGGAATCTGCGCTTTGACTATACATGATACAATTTCGTCAATACGCTTATTTGCCGGATAAGTGAAAAACACCGGTTCCATATTGGCATCCGTTATCCGTACATGCTTCATACGGTCTTCTTCCTTGTCAGGTCGTGTAAGTTCGTGTTTTTTAATCACATTGTTAAGGTAATCTTCAACACCGGCACACCCAACAATGCCGTATTGGGTTTTCCCGTTCATGGTCTGAGCATACACATATAGGTAGTCTTCCTGATCCTGAAGCAGCCAACCACGTTTACGAAACAAATCGAAGTTTTCCTTTGCCTTGTCATAAACTTCCTGGCTGTAAAGGTTGACTTCAGGATCGAGGTCAATTTCAGGCTTGATTATATGCAACAGGCTATAAGGGTTGCCTTCGGCTTCGAATCTGGCTTCAGCTGAATCGAGCACATCATAGGGTCTGGATGCTAGTTCCTTAGCTATCCCTGCCGGCGGACGCCAGCCTTTAAAGGCTTTTAGTATTGCCATACTTTATTTTGATGATTTATGGGTATTTACCAGTTTCGGTTTGGATAATCATCATCATCAATCTGTTCGTTGGAAGATTGGGCCGATTTCTGCAATGAAGTAATTAAGGCACCAAGCATCTTTGTCATCTCCATGAGTTGGTTTCTTGATTCAGCCTCGGATGATTCGCTGATGATATTATTCCGGTAAGCAAGGGTAGTGTATACAAGGCATTCTCTGATGGATGTTTTTGCCGTTTTCAGGTAGAAAACAAACTGAGCTTTATTTCGTGCGGATCCTTCTGAAATGTTTACTGCAATTTGTCGGGCAGCATGGTTGAATGCAGCAACAAAACCAGTGTGGTCGGGTTGGATGGCTGCAGAAGTTTCCCGCATCACCCAATCAACATAATCAAGAGCCTTGTGGTAGATTCTCAGGTCTTCAAACCTGAAAAAAGTAGGTACTTTTTCGTGGAAATCATTCATTTCAATATATACTTGTTTGATTTGTCCTGATCGTAATTTGTTTTAGTTTACTTTAAATGTAACGTCATTATGTTCAAAAAATTGAATAATCTGTTTTGCAGCAGCGATGCCTGCATTGATATTAGCTTCTTCGGTTTGCGCACCCATTTTTTTAGGCGTGCAGTACAGGCGGCTTTTGTATTCAGACAAGTTTGCCAGGCAATCCGGTTCGATATCTGAAACATAAGTGAAGTCTTTCCTTTCCTGAAACACTTTCTGCAGATCATCTTCGTTGATCACTTCTTTTCGGGCAGTGTTCACCAGCATGGCATTCTGAGGCATGGATGACAAAAGTGCATAACCTATTGACTTTTTTGTCTTTTCATTTGCGGGTATATGCAATGAAACGTACTGACTTGATGAATAGAGTTCTTCAATTGTTTTTACACTGCGCACACCATCTTTTTCTATCACCTCGGAAGCAACAAAGGGGTCGTAGGCAAGTACCTTCATGTCAAATCCTTTTGCAATTCGTGCTACATGTCTGCCAACATTGCCATAGGCATGAATACCAATGGTTTTATCTTTCAGTTCGGTGCCTGAGGAACCGTTAAATTGCTTCCTGGCCTGATACACCATCATGCCAAAAGCAAGTTCTGCAACTGCATTGCTGTTTTGACCGGGAGTATTCATAACCACTACACCTTTCTCAGTGGCTGCCTTCAGGTCAACATTGTCGTAACCTGCACCAGCCCTGACAATTATTTTCAGTTTTCCGGCGTTTTTGATCACATCACTATCGGCTTTATCACTTCTGATGATTATAGCCTCTGCATCACAGGCAGCATCAATAAACTCCTGTTGTGTGGTATATTTTTCGAGGAACACACATTCGTAACCGGCCTCCTGAAAAACCTTACGGATCTCATCCGATGCTGCTTTGGCAAAAGGTTTGTCTGTTGCAACTAATATCTTATGCATAACTATTCAATATTTTTGGTTATTAATGTGACTTTTCAAATTCCTGCATAACTCCCACAAGTGCTTCCACACTTTCATATGGAAGGGCGTTGTAAAGTGATGCTCTGAAACCACCAACCGAACGATGACCTTTAATCCCCACCATTCCCTTTGAGGAGGCAAATTTGTCAAATTCTTCTTCAAATTGAGTGTATTCATCATTCATCACAAAACACACATTCATCAGCGAACGGTCTTCTTTTAATGCAATAGTGGGTTTAAACATACGGTTTCGTTCAATTTCACCATATAACAGATCTGCTTTTTTGATGTTGATTTTCTGCATCTCGGCCACACCACCCATTTCCTTGAGCCAGCGAAGCGTTTGAAGGGCTGCAAATATGGGAACTACAGGCGGTGTGTTGAACATTGATTCAGCTTTGATATGAGTCCTGTAATCGAGCATCGTGGGAATCTTACGTTCCACCTTGCCCAGAATATCATTCTTAACAATTACAAAGGTTACACCGGCAGGCGCAAGATTTTTCTGAGCACCTCCATAAATGAGAGCATAGCGTGAGATATCCACAGGACGACTGAAGATGTCTGACGACATATCAGCTACCAATGGCACCGGTGAAACAATGTCGTGGTGAACTTCAGTACCGAAAATGGTATTGTTTGTAGTGATGTGAAAGTAGTCAGCATCTTTAGGAATATTAAATCCTTTTGGGATGTAATTAAAGTTTTTGTCCTCACTTGAGGCAACAACATCAACCTCACCAAATATTTTTGCCTCCTTTATTGCTTTTGTTGCCCACTCGCCCGTGTTCAAATAGGCAGCTTTTTTGTTCATCAGGTTAAAAGGCACCATGCAAAATTGTAAACTGGCACCTCCTCCCAGGAATAAAACTGAGTAGCCTTCAGGAATGTCCAGCAATTCCCTGAATAGCGCAGTGGCTTCATCAACCACTGCAATAAATTGTTTGCTTCTGTGTGAAACTTCCATAAGAGATAATCCCATACCGGCAAAATCATGTAGCGCTTTACTGGTGCTGTCAATGGTTGCCTGAGGAAGGATACTTGGGCCTGCGAAAAAATTGTGCTTTTTCATAAGTATTTGAATTATGATGATTTAACTATCTGCCTTAGTGTTGAAACGGGAAGCAAAGATAAGTTTTTTCCTTCTTTTGTGAAATTTTTCACTATATAAATTAGTAATTTCGCAATCGTTTTAAATGACAACTTCGCAATGATTGACCTTACGCAGCGCATCCAAGGATTTGCCCGGCTATCTGATTATATAGGGGATTGTCTGAACCAGCAGAAAACCGGTACCTACCCTGACAATAAATCCAATGGACTTGCAATCGCTAATGCTGCAGGGACAAATCCGTGGTTCACACCTGAATTTGTAACAGAAGCGTTGATTGGTATCCGGCAATTGCTTAGGCCAGATCGTCTATTACAGTGGGCAAGTGAAAATAATTTGCCCGACAAGCCTCAACTACGCAAAACAGTCGGACTCGTTATGGCTGGCAACATTCCGGCAGTTGGTTTCCACGACTTGTTGTGTGTTCTGGTATCTGGTCATTATGCACTTGTTAAACTTTCATCAGCCGATAACTACCTGATTCCTGCCTTGATAAACGAATTGTGCAGGATCGAACCCGGTTTTTCAGGAATGGTTACCTATACAGATCATCAACTGAAAGGCTTCGACGCAGTAATTGCAACAGGTTCAGACAACACTGCAAGATACTTTGAATATTACTTTTCATCCTATCCGCACATCATCCGGAAAAACAGAAACAGTATTGCCATTATCAGCGGAGCTGAAACAGATGCAGAGCTGATCAGCCTGAGCGATGATGTTTTTCTTTATTTCGGATTGGGCTGCAGGAGCGTGAGCAAAGTTTTCATTCCTGATAGTTATGATCCCCGGAAGCTTATGGCTGCATTTGAAAAATATTCTGATGTAAAGAAACATTCGAAGTATTTCAACAACTATGAGTACAACAAAGCAATTATGCTGATTAACAGGGAGGAACACCTCGACAATGGGTTTCTGCTTCTAAGGCCTTCAACGAACCTTGCTTCGCCGGTTTCAGTGTTAAATTATGAGTATTATCAATCGCCTGAAGGACTTGCTGAAAGTCTTTCAGCGGTTTCGGAAAAAATTCAGGTAATTGTGTCTGCATCAGGATTTGTGCAGGATAGTGTGCCATTTGGCCGCTCACAATACCCTTCTGTTGATGATTATGCGGATAAGGTAAACACGCTTGAGTTTCTTATGAGTCTGTGAAATAATCGTTTAAAGATGAAATAAAAAAATGTGGGGCTGCTTGCAGTTTTGATAAATTTATGTAATTTTGCAGCCCTTAATTCTTAAACAGAAACGTCCCATGAAAAAAGACATTCACCCCAAAGATTACAGAATGGTCGTGTTTAAAGACATGTCCAACGACTATAGTTTTTTATCGCGATCAACCGTAAAAACCAAGGAAACTATTGTTTGGGAAGACGGAAATGAATATCCTGTTGTGAAGCTCGAAATTTCGCATATGTCACACCCATTTTACACAGGTAAGATGAAACTGGTTGACTCGGCTGGTCGTGTAGATAAATTCAAAAACAAATACAAAAAGCATTACGAGACACGCACAAAGTAGCATGTTTCACGGAGTATTATATTGTAGCCCTTGGCATCATGTCAAGGGCTTTTTTCATTGATCAGGCTTACTTATTAACAAAAGTCTTCAATAAAGGCTATTTTTATGAACAACGCTAAACTGTTTCACATTGATTCGTATATTTGTTAACAAATAAATCAGTACATTTTCTATGAATTACATCCTTTTCGACAGTGTTGCCCGCACCAACCTGCTGCCACTAACATTTACCAGACCAGTGGCTGATATCCGTTTCGGAATATTGACCATTCGTGAAAAATGGGAGAAATACCTGAATGAAGTTACTTCGTCACTCACTGAACCATACCTGAGTCTGAAGTTTCCAATGGTTAAAGCTAGTGAGAATGTACTAATCAACGGATCAATCTGCCCCACATCTAACCTTGTTGACCAGATTAAAAACCTCAAATCCGGACAGACCCTGGCAAAGGGGGATACCATCATAGTCATGTGCCTGAACGCTGAATCCCTTACCGCACTTGATGAACTCGATTCTTCGGACAACATCATGACTGATGAAGAATTCCTAAAAATTGAGAACACATGGGACATATTCCATCTGAATGGTAAAGCAATACGTGAAGATTTTGAGCTTCTTACCAAAGGCAGAAAATCAATCAGACTGAGTGATACCAATAGGGTAACCGGCAATGAACAGATTTTTCTTGAGGAAGGTGCAAAGGTTGAATTTGCTATCATTAACACAAACGACGGCCCCGTATACATTGGAAAAGATGCTGAAGTTATGGAAGGTGCCAAAATTCGCGGTCCTTTTGCGCTTTGCGATCATGCAACCCTTAAAATGGATGCCAAGATTTATGGCCCGACCACAATTGGCCCCTGGTCAAAAGTTGGTGGCGAGGTAAATCAGAGTGTTATCTTCGGATATACAAATAAAGCACATGACGGATTTCTCGGGCATTCAGTCCTTGGCGAATGGTGCAACCTTGGTGCAGATACCAACACATCGAACCTTAAGAATAATTATGAGATTGTAAAGCTATGGAGCTACACCGATGATTCCTTCGTTCAGACTGGACTGCAGTTCTGTGGAACAGTAATGGGCGATCACTCCAAATGCGGAATTAATACAATGTTCAACACAGGCACGGTAGTTGGGGTAAATGCCAATATTTTCGGCGCCGGTTTTCAAAGAAACTTCGTGCCCTCATTCTCCTGGGGAGGAACACAAGGCTTTGTTGATTTTGACCTGAAAAAGGCTTTTGCCATCGCAAAAGTTGTTTACGAGCGCAGGGGAAAAGTATTCGATAAAATCGAACAGGATATTCTCACCGAAATATACAACCAAACCCATAAAAACCGCAGAGCCTGATTTTTGGCACACCAATTGCCCCATTTAGTTTCATACAATCAGGCCGAATGGCTCAACATGCTTGAAACCAATTCCTTTTCTATAATTGGTTGCTCGGATTCCATTCCCAAGTTGTATCTATTCAACAGCATTCACTGACATTTTGACCGACTTTTATGAGTGATCCAATTATGCATACGCAGGCTTTCCAGTTTTCGGAATTGATAGATGCCGAAACCGAATTCATCCCTTTGCTTTCAGCTGAAGATGAAGAAATGATGAATGCAGAGCAATTGCCCGATCAATTGCCCATTCTGCCTCTGAGAAATGCAGTTCTTTTTCCCGGCATGGTAATTCCGATTACCGTCGGACGCGATAAATCAATCAGGCTAATCAGGGAAGCATACAAAAAAGACAGGATCATTGGAGTTGTAGCCCAGATTGATCCTTCAATTGAAGACCCTGAAGAAAGCGACATACACAGGATCGGAACAGTTGCTCATATCATCAAAATACTTCAGATGCCCGATGGTAACACAACCGTGATAATTCAAGGGAAAAAGCGGTTCGAACTCATCGAAATCATGCAACTCGAACCCTATTTCAGGGCAACCGTGAAACAATATGAGTCGCTGAACAAAATACCCGATGATCAGTCATTCTCAGCACTGATACAGTCTATAAAAGACCTCTCCATACAAATCATTCATCAGTCTCCTAACATTCCCACCGAGGCTTCTTTTGCAATCAGGAACATCGAAAGCCCTGCCTTTCTGGTGAATTTTGTTTCAGGTAACCTGAATGTTACTTCCACAGAAAAGCAAAAATTGCTCGAAATGACCGAAATCCGGGACAGGGCAAACAAGGTGCTAGAGCTGCTCACAAAAGAGTTGCAGATGCTTGATCTGAAGAACCAGATTCAGAGTAAAGTAAAAATTGACCTCGACAAACAGCAGCGGGATTACCTGCTTAACCAGCAACTGAAAACTATTCAGGAAGAATTGGGAGGATCGCCAAATGAATTGGAAATTAAAAGTCTGAAAGAAAAAGCCCAGCTAAAAAAGTGGCCGCCAAATGTTGCCGAAGTATTCAACCGCGAGATGATTAAATTGCAGCGCATGAACCCGTCAGCGGCTGAATATTCCATACAGTTGAACTATATGGAATATCTGACAGAATTGCCATGGAAAGAATATACTACTGATAATCTGGACCTGAAAAACGCACAAAAAGTCCTTGATGCAGATCATTTTGGCCTCGAAAAAGTTAAAGAAAGAATAATAGAACATTTAGCCGTCTTCAAACTCAAACAAGACCTGAAATCGCCAATTTTATGCCTTGTTGGCCCACCCGGGGTCGGAAAAACCTCATTGGGCAAATCTGTTGCCCGGGCAATTGGTAGGAAATATTTCCGTGTTTCGCTGGGTGGAATGCGCGATGAAGCCGAACTCCGTGGACATCGGAAAACTTATATAGGTGCTATGCCCGGTCGAATCATTCAAAGCCTTAGAAAAATTAAAAGCGCCAATCCTGTTTTTGTACTGGACGAAATTGACAAGGTAACCGGCAATAATATTCAGGGCGATCCGCAGGCTGCACTTCTCGAAATCCTTGACCCCGAACAAAACAGTGCTTTCTATGACAACTTTCTTGAGATTGATTTCGATCTTTCGAAAGTCATGTTTATCGCCACCGCCAATACTTTAAATACCATACACCCTGCACTTCGCGACAGAATGGAAGTGATTGATCTGACTGGATATCTTGTCGAAGAGAAAATTGATATTGCCCGTAAGCACCTTATCCCAAAGCAATTGAACGAACATGGAGTAAAACCGGCACAAATTAAGTTTTCTCCTTCAATCATTCAGAAAATCGTTGAAAATTACACCCGAGAAGCTGGTGTGAGAGGTCTCGAAAGACAAATCGCCAAAATTATCAGAAATAAGGCAAAATTTATTGCTTCAGGCGAGAACTATGAGGTAAAGACATCAATTGAAGACCTTGAAAATATACTTGGTGTACCACATTTTCACAGAGAGAACTCTTTTACGCCCGGGCTCCACGGAATTGCAACCGGACTTGCATGGACACCTTTCGGTGGCGAAATCCTTTTCATTGAAGTTAGTTTGAGTCAAGGTAAAGGTGATCTGAAATTGACAGGAAACCTGGGCGATGTAATGAAAGAGTCGGCCACCATAGCTTTTGAATACCTCAAATCACATGCTGCTGCATTTAACCTCGACCCTGAAGTGTTCGGAAAATGGAACGTTCATGTTCATGTTCCTGAGGGTGCTACACCAAAAGATGGCCCATCTGCCGGTATTACCATGCTTGTGGCATTGGCCTCAGCATTCACAGGCCGTGCAGTAAACAAAGGCATTGCTATGACAGGTGAGATCACGCTCCGGGGAAAGGTACTGCCAGTAGGAGGGATAAAAGAAAAAATACTGGCTGCACGAAGGTCGAAGCTCACTGAAATAATCCTGAGCAAGGAGAATAAGCGAGATTTTACAGAAATCAAGGACAATTATCTTACCGGATTGAACCTGCATTTTGTTGATACGGTTCAGGAAGTGGCAGTGCTTGCTTTAGAACCAAAACCAGCGAAAAGTGTCAATTCGCAAAACAAATGAAAAAAATCCTCGTAATACAGGGACACCCCGTTAAAGACACCTTTATTGATTGCCTTAAAGATACTTATGTTGAAAGTGCCCGAAAAGCAGGAGCTCAGGTAGAGGAAATCATGCTTCGGGAATTGCAGTTTGAGATCAACTTCAGGGAAGGTTACCGGGGAAACCAACCACTTGAATCCGACCTTATTTACGCTCAGGAACGCATTCAATGGGCTGATCATCTCGTGTTTTTTTATCCTAATTGGTGGGGTACTTATCCAGCACAGCTCAAAGGTTTTATTGACAGAACATTTCTGCCTGGATTTGCATTTAAATATACAGGCCATGGAAGGGAGCATATTAAGTTGCTGACCGGAAAAAGTGCTCGGATCGTGGTTACAATGGATGATCCGGTATGGTATTACTATCTTGTTTTAAGAGCACCCGGACACTTATCCATGCGAAAAGCTATTCTCCGCTTTTGTGGCATCAATCCTGTATATGTAAATTCATTGGGTTCCATGAGAAAGTCAAGCGAAAAAAAGCGCTTGCAATGGTTGGAGCAAATGAAGAAGTATGGGAGAAAAATGATATAATCTACTATCTGGTTATCATTACTTTTCCTGTATCAATCCCCCGTTTACCTCTTAAAACCAATGTGTAAAAACCGACTGGAAGTGCTGAAACATCCAGTGAAACATTATTGAGTCCAATCTGAAACACTTTTACCTGATGGCTTAGAGCAAGACTGCCATCTGCTTTGTACACGTCGATGAATGATGTTTGAGGTTCATGGACCACAAATCCTACATTTATTTTGTCCGAAGCCGGGTTAGGGTTCACCTGAAACAGTTTTTCAATGGTTTTATCATCTGCTCCGACAACCAGACTAGCCTGTTTCAAAACGATCTCGTTACTGACATCAAAAGCCAGAAAACCTGGCTCTTTAGCAGAGCCAAACACAAAGGATTCATTATTATTCAGGTTTCTAACCCTGTAGGTAGTATCCGTCATGTCTGTAAACATCACATAAATACCAAGATCGCACGGAAAAAATCCGGCATTGGTCTGCACCTGTTTTGTTGTGAAATGGATATTCCAGAAACCATCACTGACCTGATCGAAGAAATATTCATTGGCATACACCGGGTGGTTGGGCTGACTGATCCAGGGGGATATAAACCAATCCATATCCTCATCGGCAGACTGACTGATCCTGTCAATAAAATCTTCAGTTTTTACTGATTTATATCTGAAATTAGTATCAAGAGCGTAGTCGTTAATCGCTTTAAAAAACACTTCATCCCCTAATACATAACGTAGTTGATGCAGCACACATGCTGATTTGCTGTATGTTATCGCGGAATTGAACAGAATGCTATTTGAAGGTGTGTTTACTGCCCATGAAGGGTTATAAATGGGCCAGCCCGGATTGTTTCCAAGATAGTTGCTTGCACGGTTCAAAATACTGTTTTTGTATGCAGAATATCCTCCTTCGGCCTCTTTCCAAAAAGCTTCTGACCAGGTGGCAAAACCCTCATTGAGCCATATCTCGGCCCATGTTGCCGGACTGATCATGTCGCCAAACCACTGGTGTGCAAATTCATGAGAAACCAAACCCTCGAACCAACATCCCGGACAGAGACTTGTTAAGGTTTGGTTTTCCATGCCACCCCAGGTAAACTGACTATTTAGGGTTGCATATCCATCCTTTTCAAAAGGGTAAGCGCCATAGGCCTCAGAAAAATGTGTTACCATCGGAATAATCCTTTGTTTGATCCATGCAGGGTTTTCACCGGGATTTGAGTAAAACCTTATAGGTAGTTTGTTGTCTGGGGCAGCCGGATCTTCCCAATACACGATATCAAGTTCGTAGTTCATCCTTCCCGAAAGTACAGTAATATATGTGGCAACCGGATCTCGAGATATCCAGTTATAAATCAAAGTGTCTCCGACAAATGTTGAATCTGCCAGTCTGCCGTTCGATCCTAATCGTGCTTCTGCGGGCACACGTGCGGTTATGTCAACTGTTGCCTTGTCGCTTGGTTTGTCCCAGCATGGGAACCATTTACGGGCACCTTCGGGTTCACAGTCTGTAAACACATGTCCGTTGCTCGCATAAAATGCCCCGTCGGAAACATTGAGATGTGAGTAATCAATATATACTTCAGCAATCTCTCCCGGTAGGTATGAGCGATCAAGGTCAATGTATAAGGTGTCATTATTATGTACAAAAGAGTTTCCCGCCAAACCTACTCCATGAACGACAATGGAAGTGCCAACCGCATTCAGTTTGATTTGGTTAAGGGTTGAATCAACCCGGAACCTTACTGTATTGCTTGCTACGAAGTCTTTCGGATAAGGTGATAGAAAGTTTTTGTACAAATCAAGATTCAGGGTATAATTCAACACGTCGAAACTATGTTTTGGCGAATTTGGTCCTGCAACCGCAGGTGCCTTAAGCATCAACTGCTTCCGGTGCGAACACATAGCTGCTCCGTCTTCATGGTCTGGGTGGTGCTGGGCAAGTGTTATGCCGGCAAAAAGCATTATTGAAACAAAGGGGCAAATGAACAGTAATTTTTTCATGATAGCTTTTTGTTTTTAAAGGACAAGCAAAAGTAGCTAATTTGAGAAGGTACTGCCTTAGCGTCGCAACAATTTATAATTTTGGGCCAAGAGAACTGACACATGAAATTTTTTCCGAACCTAAGTGCTTACAGATTAATTTTTCTAATCAGTCTGTTGTTCATTTTTTCTTGCAGCCCGAAGCGTGAAGATACTATAGGCAGTCTGAAAATATTCCGGTATAACGAACCCTCAGGAATAGCCAGCCTTGATCCGGCCTATGCAAAAGACCTTCCGCATATTTGGGCTTGCAATCAGCTATATAATGGTCTTGTCTCGCTAAACCCAAAGCTGGAGGTAATTCCGGCCATAGCAAAAAAATGGGAAGTTTCTGACGATGGATTGACTTATGTGTTCACTTTGCGCAACGATGTGTTTTTTCACGATAACTTAGTTTTCAATGGACTAGAGCGTAAGGTCACCGCTTATGATTTCGTGTATAGCTTCAACAGGCTGATGAATCCCGGGCTTTCGTCTCCAGGCACCTGGATTTTCAATCAGGTTGAAAAGAATAATGACCAATATTCGTTCGAGGCATTGTCAGATACTGTTCTTTCCATTCGCCTGAAACGAAGATTTCCGCCATTTCTTGGCCTTTTAACAATGCCTTACGCTTCAGTTATTAGTCATGAGGCAATCACTCACTATGGAAATAATTACAGGCACAACCCTGTTGGCACTGGCCCATTCAGGTTCAAATACTGGAAAGAAGGCGTAAAACTTGTGTTGGTGAAAAATGAACAATATTTTGAATGTTCTGATAACAAAAGATTGCCTTTTCTTGATGGGGTTTCAATAAGTTTTCTGACCGACAAACAAGTGGCTTTTATGGAGTTTGCCAAAGGAGAACTTGATTTTATGTCGGGAATTGATGCCCGCTATAAGGATGAATTACTTACACGTACGGGAGTATTAAGGACTAAGTATCAGAACAAAATTAAGCTGTATAGAGAACCGTATCTTAATACTGAATACCTTGGAATATTATTGTCAGGTGAAACAAATTCTCCATTTAATTCGCTGAAATTCAGACAGTCGGTAAATCATGCCATTGACAGAAAAAAACTTATTCGTTTTTTAAGGAACGGTATTGGCCGCCCCGGACATCAGGGAATGATACCGCCCGGACTTCCGGGTTACAATGAGAATGCAGCCTATGGTTATTCTTATAATCCTGAAAAGGCACGAAAACTGCTGACAGAATCGGGTTACAGCGGGCAGACTATAACTCTTACAACGACAGCTGATTATGTTGATATTGCTAAATTTGTTCAGTCACAGCTCGAAATTCTGGGCATTGATATTCGGGTGGAAATTAGCCCTGCTGCCATGATGCGTGAACTCCGTGCTAAATCAAAACTCGAATTTTTCAGGTCCTCATGGGTTGCAGATTACCCTGATGCCGAAAACTATATGTCATTATTCCTCAGTTCGAATAAAGCCCCCAACGGGCCAAACTACACACATTATGAAAGCAATTTGTTTGATTCATTATACAAAAAATCAATGACCGAAATCCGTGACGAAGATAGAAAAGCATTGTATTCTGCAATGGATAGTCTGGCAATGAATCACTCACCCGTTGTTGTGTTGTTTTATGACGAGGTTTTACGATTTGTTCATCAAAGAATTATCAATCTGGGCAGCAATCCTATAAACCTGCTTGACCTGAAACATACAGATATTGATTTTGGTCAGTTAAAACTTTCTGAAAACGGAAAGTTATAATGAATTTTATTGTAATTTTGCACCCAATTTTTTTACTTAGGAGCTTATAATTCATGATCAATATAACTTTTCCGGATGGCACAATACGTCAGTTTGAGCCAGGCATTACTTCACTTGAAATTGCCAGAAATATCAGTGAAGGTTTAGCTAGAAATGTTCTATCGGCTAGCGTAAACGGACAAGTGTGGGATGCAACAAGACCCATCAACCACGATGCTTCCATTCGTTTATTTACCTGGAATGATCCCGAAGGCAAGGCCACAATGTGGCATTCATCGGCTCACCTTATGGCTGAGGCAATCGAACAATTGTATCCTGGGGTAAAATTTGGAATAGGACCTGATATTGAGAATGGGTTTTACTATGATATAGATACCGGTGACAAGCTTCTTACAGAGGCAGATCTGGAACATATTGAAAAGAGAATTCTTGAACTTGCCAGGGAAAAGCAGTCTTTTCAAAGGGTTGAAGTTTCGAAAAATGATGCTTTGGATTTTTTTAAAGACAAAGGCGATGAATACAAGCTTGAACTGATCAATGAGCTTACTGATGGCGAAATAACATTTTACAAATCAGGAACATTCACTGACCTGTGCAGGGGACCGCATCTGCCTGATACAGGTTTTATTAAAGCCGTAAAGTTAACAAGCCTTGCCGGTGCTTATTGGCGGGGTGATGAAAAAAGAAAACAGCTGACAAGGGTTTACGGTATCACTTTTACAAAATCAAAAGACCTTGAGGATTACCTTATCTTGTTAGAGGAAGCCAAAAAGAGAGACCATAGGAAATTAGGCAAGGAGTTGGAACTTTTCACTTTCTCACAGCGTGTTGGCGCAGGTTTGCCATTATGGTTGCCTAAAGGAGCCCAGCTTAGAGAACGTCTCGAACAATTTCTGAAAAAAGTGCAGAAGGAGGCTGGTTACCTTCCTGTAATCACTCCTCATATTGGTAATGTAAATTTGTACAAAACATCCGGCCACTATGAAAAATACGGAAAGGATTCGTTTAAGCCCATCAGCACACCAATTGCGGGCGAAGAGTTTTTCCTGAAACCAATGAATTGTCCGCATCACTGCGAAATTTTCAATGCAAAACCCCACTCTTATAAGGACCTTCCGATACGTTATGCTGAGTTCGGAACAGTTTACCGTTACGAGCAAAGTGGCGAATTACATGGTCTGACCCGTGTCAGAGGATTCACTCAGGATGATGCACATATTTTCTGTACACCTGATCAAATTAAAACAGAATTTAAAGGTGTTATAAAAATCATCATGAAGATTTTTAAAGCACTTGATTTTAATGAGTTCATAACTCAGATATCGCTGCGTGACCCAAATAATAATGAAAAATATATTGGTTCGGACGAAAACTGGGTAAAGGCTGAAAGGGCTATAAAAGAGGTTGCTGATGAAGAGGGGCTTAATGCAACTGTGGTTGAGGGTGAAGCAGCCTTCTATGGTCCCAAAATGGACTTCATGGTCAAGGATGCACTGGGAAGAAAGTGGCAGCTTGGAACCATTCAGGTTGATTATAACCTCCCTGAGCGTTTTGACCTGAGTTATATCGGCCCTGATAATGAAAAACACAGGCCGGTTATGATCCATCGTGCACCGTTCGGTTCAATGGAGCGCTTTGTTGCCGTACTTGTAGAACATTGTGCCGGAAAATTTCCGTTGTGGCTTACTCCCGAGCAGGCTATCATATTGCCAATCAGCGAAAAATATCACAATTATGCACAAAATGTTTTACAATATTTAAATAATTCCGATATTCGCGCCCTCATTGACGATCGCAGCGAAAAAGCCGGAAGAAAAATTCGGGATGCTGAACTGAAGAAAATTCCCTATATGTTGGTTGTTGGCGAAAGGGAAGAAGCAGAAGGAAGTGTCTCGGTCAGGAAACATGGTCAGGGTGATCTGGGCAGTTTCACTCTTGACCAATTTGCAGACATGGTTCGCTCCGAAGTCGAGAAATTATTACATGAAGTCTAGAACATTAAATCAAATTATTGTTTAACAAATATAGGAGACCCAAATTATAGCACAGCTTAGAGGTAGAAGTCCACGCGTTATGCCTAAAAAAGAGGAACTTCACAGGATTAACCAACGAATTACATCCCCAATGATCAGGGTGGTTGGCGAAAATGTTGAAAATGGGATTTTTGCACTACGGGAAGCATTGTCTATGGCCGAAAACTTAGGCCTCGACCTGGTAGAGATTTCACCTACTGCCAATCCACCTGTCTGCAAAATTCTGGATTATAAAAAATTCCTTTTTGAGCTAAAGAAAAAACAAAAGGAAATCAAAGCCAAGTCAACTAAAATCGTTGTAAAGGAAATCAGGTTAGGACCAAACACTGATGACCATGATTTTGATTTTAAACTCAAACATGCCATAAAATTCCTTGAAGAAGGGGCAAAAGTAAAGGTTGACCTTTTGTTTAAAGGCCGTATGATCGTTTACAAAGATCAGGGCGAGTTGATAATGCTCAAATTTGCTCAGGAATTGGAAGAATACGGAAAAGTGGAACAGTTGCCAAAGCTTGAGGGTAAAAAAATGATGATGATGATCGCACCAAAAAAATAGTTGAATATTAACCCAATAAATCGTTAAGTAATGCCTAAAATGAAAACTAAATCTGGAGCCAAAAAGCGTTTTTCGCTTACCGGTTCCGGAAAAATCAAAAGGAAGCATGCTTACAAAAGTCACATTCTCACAAAGAAATCGACCAAACGTAAGCGCAACCTGACCTATTCGTCAGTGGTTGACAAAGCCGACGAAAAGAACATCAGGGAGATGCTCCAGTCTTAATTAAATCATGTTGAACTTTGCCATAGCTTCAAAGTTTCCTGTTGAGGAGCGCTATGGTGAAAAACCATTAAAAAAATGCCAAGATCAGTAAATTCAGTTGCTTCAAGAGCAAGGCGTAAAAAGGTGATGAAACTGACAAGAGGTCAGTTTGGACGCCGGAAAAATGTTTGGACGGTGGCTAAAAACGCATTCGAAAAAGGCCAACAGTATGCGTACCGGGACAGACGAACCAAAAAACGCAATTTCCGCTCATTGTGGATTCAGCGTATTAATGCTGCAGTACGTGAGCACGACATGTCGTATAGCGTTTTCATGGGCAAACTTCATGAGAAAAACATCGAGCTGAGCCGTAAGGTTTTGGCCGATTTGGCGCTCAACAACCCTCAGGCCTTTAAAGCCATAGTGGATGCTGTGAGGTAGATATCAATCCTTTGCAGCTTTCAAAAAATTTCCCGGCTCTGCCGGGTTTTTTTTTGCCTTTGACACTGAGTTAAAAAGTAAAGAAGTGAGGAATAAGCATAGAAAACAGGTGGTTGTGAATGCTTAAACAAACTTTGTGCAGGAAGCCACGGATGCAACTCAGCCAATCCTGAATTTCTTCATCCTTCGGTCAAGCGATTGCCATGAAATATTGAGCATAGCGGCTGCCTTTGACTTATTGTTGTCTGACTTTTCAAGAGCCTTTAAAATCAGCCTTTGTTCAACCACTTCAAGGTCCATGATTTCATCAACTCCTTTTCGCAACAGACTTCCTTTGCGAACTGCTATTCCAGGAAAATGCTGTGGCAATAATTCACTGCGGTCGCATAAAATAAGTGCCCTTTCAATCATGTTTCTTAATTCGCGTATGTTGCCCGGATAAGAGTAATTCAACAGCATTTCCTCGGCATCCTTGCTTATCCGGGTAATTCTTTTTCCCATAACCTCCGAGTAGTGGTTGATAAAATGCTTGTAGATCAGCGGTATATCTTCCTTTCGCTCGCGCAGAGGCGGCAAATGAATGATAAATGTGCTTAGTCTGTGGTACAGGTCAATTCTGAACCTTTTTTCATCAGCCATCTTTTCCAATGCCTGATTTGAGGCAGCAATAACCCGAACGTCAACTTCGATGCTTTTTTGAGAACCAACCGGACTGATTTTTCTGTCTTCAAGGACCCTCAATATTTTCGCTTGCTGACTCAGAGGCATATCACCAATTTCATCCATAAAAAGCGTTCCCTTATTTGCCGCTTCGAACCAACCCTGTCTGTCTTCAATTGAGCCGGTGAACGATCCGCGCCGGTGACCAAAAAATTCACTTTCGAACAAACTATCTGAAATTGCTGAGCAATTAACTGAATGGAATAAATACTTATTTCTCTTGCTAAGCTTGTGGATGCCATGAGCCACCAGTTCTTTGCCTGTTCCACTCTCGCCAGTAATTAAAACCGAGGTGTGGTCAGTTTTGGCAACCCTATGCATCAACTCTATTATATGCTTCATGTGGCTGCTTTCGCCAATCATGCTGTTGCCAAAACCAGCATGCAATTTATCCGATAACAACTGTGCTCCGCTGCTTACCAATTCCAGCTGTCTGTTTAAGTCAATAAATCGTTTAGAACGCTGCACAGCAAGCGTTATCTCAGAAAGTCTGAAGGGTTTCGGGAAGAAATCAATTGCACCAAGACGCATTGCTTCAATAACACTGTTCATGTCACCATGTCCGCTGATCATTATTACTTCCAATTGGTGGTATGAATCCTTTATCAATTTTAAAACCTCCAATCCGCTCATTTGCGGAAGCTTAATATCAACAATGGCTATATCAATATGCTCTGATTCTATCAACCCGAAGGCTTCCGAAGGGTTAGATGCTTCAAAAACAGAGTTTTCATTCTTCCTTAGAAATTCACAAATCTCATCCCTGACTCGTTTTTCATCATCCAAAACCAAAATACTAAGACCATTCATGTGTGTCAATGTTTATATTCAGGCAACGAAATAGTTAATCTGGTATATTCATTCTTTATACTTTGAGCTTCAATATTACCAGCCATTTCCTTTACGATACCATATGAAATAGAAAGCCCGAGACCAGTTCCGTCCTCATCCTTCTTTGTACTGAAAAATGGGTCGAATATCCTTTCAAGGTGATCCTTGTCAATACCGATTCCATTGTCTTCAATCTCCAGCTTTAGGTGTCCATCTGCTCCCCACGATCTGATCTTGATCTGCTTTGAAAATTCTGCTCCTGCAGTCAACGCCTTTTTTTCTACTGCAAAACGCGCGTTGCTTAAAATATTAAGAATTACCTGCTCCATTTTAATGCGGTTACCAAGAAATTGGCAATGTAGCCGGTCCAGGCTGATGACTAGGTCAATTCTGTGATTAATATACAGGCGGTTAACTAAAGACAAGGCATTGTTGACAACATGAACCAGGCTAACCACCTCATTTGTGGATTCCTGTTGATCCCTTGAAAACACCCTGATATGGTTAATGATGTTTTTTATTCGGTCAATGTCCTCAAACATCAATTTCAACTTAGCCTGAATATATTCATCATTCAGCCTCTTATTAGCCTGTTCGAAGAGGATATTGTCAAGACTCATGGAAAGCCCTCCCAAAGGCTGATTGATTTCGTGAGCGATTCCTGCGGCAAGCTCACCCAGCGACTCTAGTTTCGACTTTTGAATCAGGAGTTTTTGCTGCTTCTGGATTTGCTCGAGTTCATATCTGACACGCTCTTCAAGGTTCTGATTCAGTACTTTCAGCTCCTCCTCAAACATTTTACGCGTGTTGATGTCAGTCATGAAAGTCAAAACAACTTTTGTGTCGTCCCACCGGATTAAATTCGATTTGAGTTCAACCCACTTTGGTCGTTTATTGACATCAATAATCTGAACATCATAAGATACGGGTGCAGGTTCGCCCTTTAGCTTTTTGTAGTGAACATCCAATACCATTTCACGGTACTCAGGATCAATAAATTCAGATAACGACTTGCCAATTAGTGACTTAGGCAAATAACCTGTGATTTCGCAGGTTTTGGGATTTACGAATTGTATGTATTCCTTACCCGAAATGAATATCCCATCATTTGCATGTTCAAAAATCAGCCTGTATTTTTCTTCACTGTCACGGAGCAACTCCTCGGTTTGAATTCGCTCATTTATCTCTTCCTGCAATTGCAGCGTCCTGTGTGAAACCCTTTCTTCAAGATCAGCATTTAACTCCATCAATTGTTTTTCAATTCTGCTTCGTTTGTCTGCTGCACCCATAATATTTGCAGCTACCTGCAAGGTGTTGATTTCGGCCTGTGTCCAGATTCGTTCTTCAACGCAATCATCAAACCCAATAAAACCTTCCCAGACATCATCAATAAACACCGGAACAGCCAATACCGACAAAATATCCTGAGGAGTGAGCACCTCCTGTTCATCTGCAGGGAAATCACGGATGAGTCCATAAATAGGCTGCCTGCTTCCCAATACACCAGCCCACCGTTCAAACGAAGAGTTTACCAAAGGTACTTTCAGCAGACCCTCGTTGTTTATCTGATGGGTAATACCTTCCGCTGCCCACTCGATTGTTTGTCGACAATACATAAAATCATCCTCAGTAAAACATTCGAAATAATACACGCGACTCACCCCTGTGGCTTTTCCAAGTTTCGCGAATACCATATTTAGCGTTTCGGTTTCAAACGGCAACTGAAGCAGTATTTCGGCTATATCACTGACAGCCTGTAAAATATGCTCGTTATTTCTTAAGTCATTCTCGGCCTTTCTTCTTTTCTGCTCTTCGAGTATTATATCTTGTTCAAGCTGGATTTCTCTGGCCTGCTCAGAAATAACAGCCAATAGCTTGTCATTATCAACTGGCTTGAGCAAAAAGCTTTTCACACCGTTTTCAATGGCCCTCATGAAATAATGAGATTCGCCATAAGCTGACATGATGATAACCCTGGCGTTCGGATTGAATTTTCTGATCTTTCTGATCATATCCAAACCATTCATTACAGGCATTTTAATATCTGTAATGACCAAATCGGGGAGGTTCTCTACGTACTTCTGATATCCATCTTCGCCATGATCGGCCATAATGAGCCTCTCAACCCTCGGAAACAATACTCTTTCATATACGCTTCTTAGGATTTTTTCGTCCTCAACGTATAGCAGGCTTATTTTCCATTGTATGGTTTGCATGCTAATAGCTCATTTTATATATACCTTTTCACCAGCACGCACAGCTGCCGGCAAATAATTTACTATAGGAACCAAAGGGCATGACCACTTATCATCATAGGCGCAATAAGGATTATAGGCCAGATTGAAGTCAATTAATACACTATCGCCAGCTGGTATCAACAGGTCAAGGTATCGTCCTCCTCCGTAGGTTTGAACATTACTGGTGCTGTCTTTAAATGGAACAAACAAGCCCTTATAATTCGGATTCTTTTCAAGGATATCAAGGTTTTGATAAGCCTCCAACCTGAGAGGTTTATGGTTAAGCTCAAAGTAGAGATCGCCAAATTTTCGGTACCTTGGTTTTCTCTCCGTTGTAGTATGCATGAAAAATGGTGCCGAAACTGTGTCAGGCTTCAGGATAGCATTGATCTTATAATCAGGATCAACCTCAAAGTATGGCAGTCCGCGAAAACCTCTAATATCTTTATTGTTCAATGGGCTGTTGAGGCTGTCTGAGAACAACCGGTTTTTCTCAGCCCTTTTATCACGCACATTATCAGCATAATAACCCTGAATAATAAGTTTCTGATAATCTACCTCATCAGGATGAAAAAACAGGAGTGCATAAAAGTAACTGATCAATTCTCCCAGAACAATCCTGAATCCTCTTGAAGTAGCATACCACTTTTTGGGATCATAGGATGAGTCGGTGTCTGCAATAAGTCCAATATACCGATCATCCCGAAAAGCCTTCCGGTAAACAAGATAGGACCTCTTTGCATGTGCGCCAACCGTATACAAATCAAAATCCTTGTAAGGCAAACTCCACTCGTCCAGCTTCATTTTAAGTGCGACGGCTGAGGTGTATGTCCTGTCTCGCAGAATATTTGAAGGAACAATGACTTTGTACACTGTGTCTTCAAAATGCATTCTTCTGATTGACTCGGCAGTTGCATCAGCCATATTGGTAAAAGGTGAGGAGAAAGTCCATTGTGTAATCGGAACACCGGTGACGATCAGGTACTCATAGCCTCTGCTTTCATATAATTTCAAAGCATTGCCCACACTGATTTCATCTATCCAGCCTTCAACAACAAGGATTTTGGACTGTGGCTCCTTTTCCGGTGCTAAAAATTTATACGCACTTATCAAAGATAAATAACCTATAAATGAAAAAATAACCACCAGTAGCAATGTTCCCCAAAATGTTGGAACATAGATTAATCGCTTTCTGAACAAAGGCATTGGCTAAATCGTTAGAAAAAACGCAGCAAGATAACTATTTTTGCTCAAAAAAAACATGGAATTAAACCTGCACAGCAGCAGAAAACAATATACATCTGGTGAACTAAACGAGGCCAACCTCCCAACAGAGCCCACAGACCTCTTTCTTATCTGGTATCACAAAGCAGAACAGTTAGAGCATTTTGAGTCCAATGCTATGGTACTATCAACCGTTTCCGATGGAAAACCATCATCACGAATTGTACTTCTTAAGGAAGTCACAAACGGCCGCTTCATTTTTTTTACAAATTATGAAAGCCGTAAAGGAAGAGAAATAGGGGAGAACAACGCTGTTGCTCTAAATTTTTTCTGGCAACATCTTCAACGACAGATCAGGATAGAAGGCACCGCAACAAGGATACCGGAAAGTGATTCTGAACAATACTTCAACGAACGACCGCTCGAAAGCCGGATCAGCGCGATTGTCTCTCCGCAAAGCAGTGTTATTTCATCCAGAGAAATTCTTGAAGCGAACATTTCAGATTTTGTTAAAAAAAATGCTTCGGTTGCAAAACCCAGTTATTGGGGTGGATATGCCGTAACACCTTTATCTATAGAGTTTTGGCAGGGAAGACCTAACAGGCTTCACGACAGAATCAGATATTTGAAAACAGATAATGGTTGGCAAATTGACAGGCTGGCTCCATAGCAAGAAATCGTGAGCATTTGGTCAAAAAAGTAATGATGCTTAATCAGATGTAGGATTCGCTGAGGCAAGTTTGTTGAGTTCCGAAACAAAATGCTCAATTTGTTCAGCATTATATCCCTTATCTTGTGCAGCCTCTTCCAGTGTGCCCCAAATCGGTTCTCCACACGCAATACATTTTATTTGTTGTGTCATCAGATACCTGACCGAGAAAGGGTAGGAGTTAACAAGTTCTTCTATCTCCATTTCTTTTGTAATCATACTCTATTGAAAAATATTTCTTGTTTAGTCACTCATTCTGATTATATCAGTTCAGGCAAGGAATTAACCAAAACAAATTTTATTGATTCTTTTTGCAAATGTTCAAAATTATTAGGTTTGTTCAGAAAATAATTTCGCTAAATGACAGAAAGTGTTTATGACAAGCTGAGTAATCCATTGGCAATGACAGTTTTTGTTATTACCTTGATGCTCCCTGTGGCAGTTGGATTGCTATCATGGTTCAGAACAAGAAACCAAACTGATTTTTATCTTGGCGGACGTTCAATGTGTCCTTTTGTTGTTGCCTTATCTGCAGTTGCTTCAGGGCGGTCATCCTGGCTGGTTCTTGGTCTCAGCGGAATTGCCTATATTATTGGTATTTCTGCTATCTGGGCTATAATTGGTTATATTCTGGTAGAAGCCTGGCAGTTCATTTATCTGGGCAGGAAACTACGATCAGAGACCCAAAATCTTGAATCAATAACATTTCTTGACTATTTTGAGTCTAAATATAGTGACACATCAGGAATGCTCCGTCTCACAGGTGTCATAATCATAGGGGTGTTTATGACAGCTTATGTTGCTGCGCAATTCAATGCTGGTGCCAAATCTCTGTCCACTGCACTTGACTTGTCCCTGCCTGCTTCATTGGTCTTTTCGGGCTTGCTTGTTCTGACCTATATGATTATGGGTGGTTTTACAGCCGTTGCCTATAATGATGTAATCAGAGCAATTATAATGCTGATAGGACTAATTGTACTGCCCATTACTGCCTTGATAAAGATTGGAGGATGGGGTGTTTTTTCAGAGATGATTCACGTTCTTGAGCCGGCCTACCTTGATCCTTATTCAATAGGCCTGGGTGCGTTAGTCGGATTCGTTGGAATTGGGTTGGGCTCTCCCGGTCAACCCCATATAGTAGTAAGGTACATGTCAATCAAAAATCCGCGCTTGCTTGTCAGAAGTGGTATCTATGGAACGCTCTGGAATATACTGCTTGGATTGGGTGCTATCGGCATTGGGCTTACTGGTAGAATTCTGATACCTGATATGGATAACCTTCCCGGAAAGGATCCTGAAATGATTTATCTGGCGCTTTCATCAGAATATTTCTCTCCTGCATTTTATGGTTTGTTGGTTGGCGGGATATTTGCAGCTATATTATCTACGGCTGACTCTCAATTGCTGGTAGTAGCCTCAACATTTTCAAGGGATTTGTATGAAAAAATCATTTGTCGTCACAAGATTATTCATGAACGCAGGAACATGATGGTTAGCAGGCTTGTGCTCTTAATTTCAGGAATTGTGGCAGCAATAATGGCCTATTATGCACAAGAAATGGTTTTTTGGTTGGTACTGTTTGCATGGGCAGGACTTGGGGCAGCATTTGGTCCGGCGCTCATTATGTCGCTCTTTTGGAAAGGGACAACCAAATTAGGCATTCTAACCGGAATGATATCCGGCACTTTGATTACAATTGGTTGGAGACTTTGGATGAAAGAATCCACTGGCATCTATGAGCTGATTCCCGGGTTCTTTCTGTCCATGATTCTAATCTACCTTGTCAGCAAGTTTGCGAATAGTAAAAATAACCAAATGTCAGATTAAAATTTTATTCAATTGACCATACCCATACGACTGTTAATCAATAGGCTGATGCTGTTTTCTGAGCAAATCATTAACAGTTTTAACAGGGTTAAACGTTATGATGGGAGTTTCAACAAAAACAGTAATCCAATCGCTCATTGCACCATTCCATAATCCAGGCAGCTCCAGTGCCTTCAGATCTCTTCCATCTTTCGATTTGACCGAAATAAAACCTGTTTCCTGATCAACGAATTCCCTCAGGTCAAATTTATTTCCTTGAAAATCATATACTCCACACACCAAATCCACGGGGTTAAAGTGGGTAGCACCATTAACTATTAAAGCCTGTTCCGGTTTGTTGAAATCAATTTGTGATGATTCGACAACCTGCAGGGATCGCTCACCCTCCGGACTGAGCACCCAAAAGGGACCACCGCCAGGTTCACCCTCGTTACGAACCATGCCACAAACCCTGATTGGTCGGTTCAGCTTTGTGAAGAGAAAATCAATTTTCTCAATATCACTCATGCCTTCAAAATATGCAGGAATGTCAATCATCAATCTGGTGTTTGCAAAATCCCTGATTTCTCTGATTTCTTCTGATTCCAGGTTTCCAGCGTCAAGCAAATCAAGATAATCAAAAACCTGTTCTTGTAATTCGATGAGTAATCCGGCAAGTGCTTTTTTGTATCTGTATGTTTCGCTCCTAAGCTGATCCGGTACAATATTGTCGATATTTTTAATGAAAATTATATCCTCGGTCAAATCATTTAGGTTCTCAATCAGCGCGCCATGGCCACCAGGCCTGAAAAGCAAACTGCCATCATTGTTTCTGAAAGGTTTGTTCAACATGTCCACCGCAATAGTATCTGTTGAAGGCTTTTGTTCGGAAAGGCTGATATCAAAGCTGGCTCTAAGATTTACAGCGTGTCTGGATGTAATCTCTGGCAAAACAGCTTCAAACCTTTTTCTGTGCTCAGGCGAAATGGTAAAATGGACCTTTGCAAGTCCTTTTTCATCACTTGCGTAGTGAAATGCCTCAATGAGGTGCTCTTCTAAAGCAAACCGACTCCCGTCAGAGTAGGAATGAAACAACAGCAAGGCTTTAGGAAGAGAGGCGTATCCCAGACCCTCATCATTCAGTAACAATTGAATGATACGCGAGTAGTTTTTGTTTTGAATTAGATCAGACAGGCTGTCACCAGACTTTTCTGCCGCTGACTCAAGCTCGTTGTAAAATGCGAAATTTTCGAGGTTCCTGATGAAATTGCCCACAGAATTAAAGCCTGACTCACTATCAGTATGGTGAATAAGTTCAACATTTTGCTCCATCTGAAGATATTCAAAAAGATGTTTGAACATACGGCTGGCAGCACCCGATGCCGGGACAAATTTCAGAAAACTGAAATCGAATTTTTTGGACTCGAAAAAAGCAACCAAAGCATCAACTTCCTTGGATGACATCACCAGAATACCATTTCCGGAAGTTGCAGCTTCTGAAAGGTTTATAAATGGAAACCCTTTCTCAAAATGTCTTACCTGAGTCTCAATTTGCTCTCTTTCAATTCCTTTTGATTTAAGTTGACGAATGTCTTCAGTATTTAGGTCTATCATATACAGATGTTTTTAGTACAGGTTAAAATTAGTAAAAGCCTTCGGGTGTGATACCTTCTTGTAATAAAAAATGCTATTAATTTTTTTTTGAAAAGTTACAGATAAATAATTTATTTTTGCAGTCCTTTTGCCCAGGTGGTGGAATTGGTAGACACACCAGCTTGAGGGGCTGGCGCCGGTTACGGTGTGCAAGTTCGAATCTTGTCCTGGGCACTGTTATTTCAAATGTTGTGTTTAGCCCAAGTGGCGAAATTGGTAGACGCGCTACATTCAGGGTGTAGTGACCGCACGGTCGTGAAAGTTCGAGTCTTTTCTTGGGCACACCTTCTGCTGAAGCCTGAAACATCACAATTGTTTCAGGCTTCCTTTTTTTATAGATTTCTTCTGGTTCTTACGTTTTCAAAACTTCTGTCAAATATCTTCAAACCACTTTATATTTCAGCCTTTACAAGTATTTTTGCGGAATGATAGCAGCACGCCGAGTCTTGGAAACAATACTATTCCGAACCACTTTTTGTTTCACCATACTTGTTTTCAATATCTTCACTAAATCAGCAAGTGCTGATCCGGATCGGTTTGCTGTAACAATTCGTTCTAACAGTCAGGTGGTGAATCCGGCAACAAGGGATGCGATGTTTTTCGCAATGGCAACCGGAGGAGGAAGTAAGACAAGCGAATTGAACTTGCAGATTGAATTGCAATACGATTTAAAATTGTTTGCACAAAGTGACAACACATCAGCAATTCAGTTTATTATACAATCAATTTCAGTTAACGGTCAGACAAACTACCGCGGTTTCGACCTTTCTGATTTTTTTACACCGGATTTGGTTTTAGGGCATATCGAATTTGAAACGGATCATGGAGTATATAGCCGAAATTTTAATGAAAAATTTTCTGTTGCGGAACCTGTCAATCTGCTGAGTATTGACCTGCAAACCAACAATGAAGCTCCGTTGATCAGAAAAGCATCCATTGAACTTTTAGGTTTTTCGGATGATGCAAAAAAGAGTTTTTTGACACAGATAAGGCTTGTTGACAGATATTGGGCCACTATTTCACTCAACGATACCGTTTACAGAAATATACTGCGGTATAGTATTGATGACTCGGATGACATCTCTTCACTTTTTGTATATTTTGACCTCACTGCTAAAGTTTCAAGACTTGGAAATGAATTGCTTGCTGATAGTCGTCTTCGGTTAAGAAGCAATGACCCCGGTAAACTTGCTGATGAAACTGATAAGATTTCACGAATGCACCTTCGTCTCGAAACACTCTTAAAGCAACAAATTCTCAAAGAAAAGAACCATTATGATAATGCTGATGTCTTTGCAAGAAAGTATGTTGCCTATCTTGAAAGATACCGTTTATTGTCAGAATTGGTCAGCTATAGCGGAAGCGAGCAGTTTTATTATGCCGGCAGGTTGTTGCCTACTGCATCGTTTTGTCAATTGTTGACATACATTGATAAAACAAGGTTCAATGGAGCTGCAGCTCAGTCAATTTACAGGATTATGATTCGCAAAGGTGATTCACTAACACATGAAGGTAATCTGGCACATGCACTTGATTATTTGAATGATGCCAAAGATCTTTCTGAAAATATTGCAAGTATTGAAGTCGATAGATCCGTTGATTTGAAAATCGGAAAACTTAAAGAGGGTCTGCTGCATTCCTTCATCCTGATTGCTACCCGAACGGTATCTTCCGACAGACCTGATCTTACTCAGCTGTATCTTGAAAAAGCAATTGACTTTAAAAAGGAGCACCTGAATCTGGAACAATCAATTAATATTGAGAGTATTATTGATCCACTCATTCGTGCCATGACTGATAAAACCAAAACATTGATTTATTATGGCCAAAATAATGAAGCTATTGAGCTCAATAATAAAGCATTACATTTTATCAATAGCTTTAATGCTATTCCTCATTACTGGCCAATAATTCGCCAGCAGTTGAAAACCGCACATACAGGCATTTATCAGGATCTGCTTAATACCGCCAGGGACTATTATGATAAGCATAACTATCAACTGTCAGGGGAATATGCTGAGTATGCCTACAGGTATAGAATTGATCATATTGATTATCTGGAAGATCAGAGAGGGGTAGAACAATTGCAAGTACAGCTTAGAAAACCACAAATCAGTAATTTGATCGGTAGCGGAATGAATGAGATGGCACATGGGAACCACAGTACTGCACTTAATGCTTTTGACAAGGCAAATGAGTTAAGAAAAGCTGAGGGATCTGCGTTAGATGCTTCGCTTGATTCGTTGAGAAAAACTGCAATTAAAAATATGATAATTAGTTCATTAAGATCTGTTGATCTGAAAATTTGGGCCAATGAACTTGAAGAAGCCTCGATGGTTTATGATGAAGCCATGGAAAAAACGAAAGAATTTGGATTTCATGACGATCCTGATATTAAAGCAGCATTCAGAAGAATGGAAGAAAAACTGACTGATCGGATATGTATGAACAACCGACTGGAATTTGAAGAATTGTTGTATCGGGTTAAAAGGTCTGCAAATCAGGGTAAACTCGAGGAAGTAAGGAAAAACCTGGACAGGGCAGAAAAAATTTCATCACTTAATCCGGGTTGTTTCATAAACACTTCAGAATTGATGATGCTTTCAGATCGTTTCAAAGACGCATTTAATTTCAAAGATCAATATCAGCTTCTTTATAACCGAATGTTTGAAATAGGATTTTCTGCCGTTGTAGCAGATTATGACAGGCTTGACAGCTTATACTCATTGCTATCAACTCCAAACGATGTTTACAGGCCCACAAGTCTGATGGATTTTTTAGCTGATCAGAATAATCCTTCATTGAGTCTCACTGCATGTTCTTATTTCGCCGGAAAAAACAAAGCCATAGCAGCAATTCAATGTCTGAAGATGTTCAAAAAGCAAGGGGGGACAGAAAAACAAACACGCGAAATTCAATTAATACTCGCACGTCAAACAGCTCGTCTGACCCTATTGGAAGGAATACATGAATACCGGTTCAAAACCGTAGATGATTTCGTGGAAAACGATCCATGGTATAAGGTTTTCCGTCAGGAATTCACAAAAATGCGTAAATTAGCCGGTGAATAACCGGGCACAGCCCTTTAAAATCAGGAAACCATGAAACTTCTGCTGATCAGCAACTCTACCAATCCGGGCGAACCCTATCTTGGCTGGCCCAAAGAATTTATTAAAAATTTTACAGACCGTCACCACGTCAGGAAGGTTCTGTTTATTCCATATGCAGGAGTAAACCTGTCACTCGATTCTCTGAATGCCTCCTATGATCTTTATGAGTCAAAGGTTGCTGCAGTATTTCAAACCCTGGGACTGGAGATACGGTCAATCCACCGCGAAAAGGATCCTATTGATGCTGTACTTTCAGCTGAATGTATTGCTGTAGGCGGAGGTAATACTTTTCATTTGGTAGCCTGCATGCATCAAACTGGTATTATGAAGGCCATCAGGTCAAGGGTAGGGAAGGGTATTCCCTTTATGGGATGGAGCGCCGGAGCGAATGTTGCCTGCCCAAGTCTCAGGACAACAAACGATATGCCCATCATCGAGCCTGAAAGTTTTTCATGTATGGGTCTCGTGCCTTTTCAGATTAACCCTCATTATCTCGATGCCAACCCTGCAGGTCACGGAGGCGAAACGCGCCAGCAACGGATTGAAGAGTTCCTTGCAATCAACAGGGATATTAAAGTTGTTGGCCTCCGCGAGGCAAGCCTTCTGGAGGTTGAGCATGAAAAAATGCACCTTAAGGGTTTCCGCCCGCTACGTTTGTTCCAATTCGGGCAAGAACCGAAAGAAATCGAGCAGGGAGCAGATTTAAGCTATCTGCTTCAACAATAGTATAGTTTATTGGATTTTTTTGCGTCAATAAAAAAGACCCTTCACTTTCTTTTATCGAAGTGGAGGGTCTTTTTCGTGATCCCGGCGGGATTCGAACCCACGACCCGCAGCTTAGAAGGCTGCTGCTCTATCCAGCTGAGCTACGAGACCAGTTAATAAGGGTGGCAAAAATATAAAATTTTCGCTTGTATTAAATAAAAAAAGACGGGCTAAACCCGTCTTTATAGCTAATATCTGATGTGAATCAGTATCTGTTTCTGTAGCCACCGCCACCGCCACCACCACTACGTGGGGGACGACTGTCGCCTTCTTCTTTCGGACGGGCTTTTTTAACTACGATAGTCCTGCCATCAACTTCTGATTCATTCAGCTCGTTGATTGCAGCATAAGCCTGGTTGTCATCAGGCATCTCAACGAAGCCAAATCCCTTTGACCTGTTGGTTACCTTGTCAATAATTACCTTGGCAGATGAAACTTCACCAAATTGCTCAAATAATGCCAACAGATCTTCGCTGGTGGTCTTAAAGTTCAGTTTTGCAACAAAAATGTTCATGTTTTAATAAAATAGATTATGAATGATTGTTTCTCAGGAAGGTTGTAAATAATTTGATAATCAGAATGGTGGGTTCAGAAATTGTCTTGTTAAATACTATTCTTCTTGAAAAAGATTGAATTAAACCACAGCAAAGATAAGTCTTTTATCATACGCTTCACATGAACATGGAATTATTTTAAGCTTTTTCATCCGACAACCTACCTTATATTAACTATTTATCCAAAATGGAAGTGATCAAATAGTCATGTCATCCAGACAAATTTTCAAAAATTGGGAAAAATTTGTACGAATGGAACTTTTACTTAATTTTGCACCTCCAATTATGGGCCCCGGGTTGGGAACATCCCTGTTTTATTGGGTCAGCTGGACATAACGTTCTTTTAATGGAGAGGTGGGTGAGTGGCTGAAACCAACAGTTTGCTAAACTGTCGTACTCGATTAGGGTACCGGGGGTTCGAATCCCCCCCTCTCCGCTGAAACTTGTTGCCGGATAATGAAGATTAAAGAATTTTTTTTTCAATTCATTTTCATCAGACAAGATTTTTTTTCGGGGTATAGCGCAGTCCGGCTAGCGCACCTGCTTTGGGAGCAGGGGGTCGTAGGTTCGAATCCTGCTACCCCGACAACAAAAACCGGCGAAAGCCGGTTTTTTTTTGCTAAACAGGGACTCAAACGAAGTTTGAAGGCCCTGTTTAGCAAAAAACAAATCTTTGCGCAGCAAAGGTTTATGTTGCCTGCTACCCGAAAATCAAAATCTTTCAATGTTTAGCAATGAGTTGTTTAGCGTCATTAGATTAACAAATCGTGAAATCTATCTTCGTTAGCATCATTAAATTTATTATCTTTAATTTTGCAGCCTGATGAAAAAAAGCTTTTACCTTAAAGCCCTGATATTGCTATTAGTTATTATTTCGGGCTATTTCCTTACTGCAGCTGTCTTCCCAAAAAACCTTACAAGATATCCTTTCTTCGTATTGTTGTTGTTGACCGACATTTACCTATGGTCTGTTGTTAAAAGTAAAATTTTCACTTACAATAGCATCCTGAAATCAGGATTAGCATTGGCATATTGGTTCCCTTTTCTGCTATTGGTGCTTACTACCGTCATCAATTATTTTTATAATTCTGCTGATTGGCCTCCTGCAGTTCGGATATATATTAATGGACTGATCTTTGTTTTTTATACGGCAAAACTTATCCCCGCTTTAATTCTCCTGCTTACCGATATGATTCGGTTTTCAAAACACCTTTTTAAGTATAACAACCGTGCGCATTCAGAAAGTAAACCTTCTGAACTAATCACACGCAGCAAGTTTATTGAACAACTCAGCCTGGCCACCGGCGGATTGATGATTACCACAATGTTTGCCGGGATGCTGAAATGGGTGCACGAATTCAGGGTGAAGTATGTCTCTATACCTATTTTTAACCTTCCTCAAGCATTTAATGGATACCGAATTGTTCAGATTTCAGACCTTCATCTGGGAAGCTGGGCAAACGAAACCCTTCTGGATCAAGCAATAGACATCATACATAAACAAAACCCGGATTTAATAGTCTTCACCGGCGACCTCGTTAATTATTCAACTAAGGAAGCATGGCGATTCAAAGAATCTTTAAAAAAATTAAGTGCACGTGATGGAGTCCTGACCATTCTGGGAAATCATGATTATGGAGACTACATGAACTGGCCTTCCGTTGAAGACAAGAAACAGAATATGCGCGACCTTTTTACCTTTTATAATGAAATCGGATGGAAACTACTTAAAAACTCACATCAGATAATAACCCGTAACAATGAATCGCTTGCAATTATTGGGGTAGAAAACTGGAGTGCAAACAAGAGGTTTCCGAAAAAAGGCAATATTGAGAAGGCTTCAAAAGGTATTGGTCAGGTGCCTGTAAAAATACTTCTTTCGCATGATCCAAGCCATTGGGATGTTGTTGCAAAGCAAAATCCCGAAATACAACTTACTCTATCGGGACATACTCATGGGTTTCAGTTCGGTATTGATATACCTGGTATTAAATGGAGTCCTGCTCAGTATATCTACAAGCGTTGGGCAGGACTTTACTCTAATGAGGACAATAACCGGTTTTTATATGTAAACAGAGGGCTTGGATCTATTGGCTATCCGGGCAGGGTTGGCATCTTACCTGAAATAACTCTGATTGAAATAACAAGCTAAATTTAACCATATGAAAGTTTTATCATTTTCTTCAATTTGTCTGCAGGCATCATTTCTGATTCTTTCGATCACTTCTGTGGAAGTTCATGCTCAGGAAAACAAGGTGTCCAGGCCAAAAAATATCATTCTAATGATTGGTGATGGGATGGGTCTGGCTCATATTCATGCTGCACATCTGGCTAAAAATGAAATACTGCACATGGAACAACTGCAGGAAATAGGTATGATGACAACACACTCCTATGACAATGGGGTTACGGACTCCGGAGCTGGTGGCACAGCAATAGCTACAGGAAATAAGACCCGAAATGGAATGATTGGCATGACAGCTGATAGTCTTCCAACTCAAAGCATGCTCGAAATATTTGCTGCTATAGGCAAAACTACAGGAATCGTTGTTAGTTGTGCAGTTACACATGCCACACCTGCATCATTCATTGCAAAAAACATTAACAGAAATAATTTTGAAGAGATCGCTCTTGATTTCCTGAATGCTCCGGTAGATGTTGTTATAGGGGGAGGCATTAATCATTTCAGTGCAAGGAAAGATAAAAGAAACCTTGAAGCTGAATTACTTGATAAAGGGTATGGGGTATTCCGTAACTTTCAGGAAACCGGGCTGTCAAAGTATTTTATCCTGACAGATACAGTTCATCCACCATCTATGGTACAAAGCAGGGGAGATTACCTTTCGCAGGCAACTATTCTGGCCTTGAAAACTTTATCAAAAAACGATAATGGGTTCTTTTTGATGATAGAAGGTTCACAAATAGACTGGGCAGGTCATGACAATGATTCGGCATATCTGATTCAGGAAATGATTGATTTTGATAATGTTGTTGGCGAGGTACTGCGATTCGCTCAGGAAGACAAGAATACTTTGGTCATCGTCACTGCCGATCATGAAACAGGCGGATTAACCCTTTTCGGTTCTTATAAATCAAGAAGTAAGTTCATCAGACTGAAGTTTACATCAGATGACCACACGGCGGTAATGGTTCCGGTAATGGCTTTTGGTCCTGGAAGTGAACAATTTAAAGGTTTCTTCGACAACACTGACCTTTTTAGGAAAGTTATCAGCGTAAGCGACAATTGATCACATTACAATTAAGTTTGTTTCCATGTTTTACCGAATAGGTTAGCTGTACTTAAAGAAACTAGTAATTCATAAAAAAAAGACCACCAAAAATGGCGGCCTTTCCTGTGATCCGTCCGGGACTCGAACCCGGGGCCCTATGCTTAAAAGGCATATGCTCTACCGACTGAGCTAACGAATCAGTTTGTAAATGGAGGTGCAAAAGTACAAAAAAAACAATTTAACAAAACCTTCTTCGTAAAAAATGAAGGATCTCATCTGAATATTAAGTTCAAAATATTGACTTTCAGTTTATTCAGATGAATAAAAATAGATGATCACTGAAGAATTCCTTTTCCATGTCTGGTAATTTCAATTTCATCGCCGGTGCAATCAATGATTGTACTGGGCTGATTGTCCCCAAATCCACCATCAATAATAATGTCCACATTGCGGCCAAATGTCTCTCGAATCTCCTCAGGGTCAGTCATGTATTCTACAATTTCATCTGGAGAATGAATTGATGTCGTCAGCAGTGGATGACCAAGACCTGCCGTTATAGCAGATACAATGTTGTTGTCAGGTATCCTGATTCCTACTGTTCTTTTCTTATTATGAAAAATTTTCGGAATATTGTTGTTGCCTTCAACAATAAACGTGAAAGGACCCGGAAGATTCTTTCTCATCAGCTTATAAACCTCATTACTAAGAGGTTTGGTAAACTCTGACAACATGCTGAGGTTGTTAAAAATGAACGAGAAAGCAACCTTCTCTTTTTTTAAACCAACAACCTGTGCCATCCTGTCTGCTGATTTTTGCTGATAGAGGCTGCAACAAAGACCGTAAACCGTATCGGTTGGGAAAATCACCAATCCGCCTTTATTCAAACAATCAACAACCGTCTGAATATGTCTTTGAGATGGATTCTCAGGATAAATCTTTAATAGCATATGTAGAAAAACTGTGTAAAAATAAACAAACTTCAGGAAGGTTAAGTGTCTTTGTTTGTTTTTCTTATAGCAGGTTTTAAAATATCAATTGCTGCCAATAAAAAATGGGTAAGCTACTTATATCGCACCGCTCAACCGCCTACCCTTGCTTCCTTCCGAACCTGGGGGAATTCAGCAGGAGCTGGTCGTATAAGACTTACCCGCTGCAAAGATACTAGATTTTCAACTCCATGACCAATAAAAAAAAGGCTGCTCATACATTGTCGCATTTTTTAGTAAGTTTGCGTGCATCCAACAGTGCACAAAAACGAAACTTTAGATGTACAAAAACTGGCAGTTTTGGGTAGTAGGTTCTTTCACAGGTTTCTTTGGAGGTTTGCTTACTTTTTTAATATTATTTTTGGTCAATCTATTGGTTGTCAGCGAATATTCCTATCTTTATCTTGCAGCTTATATTACACCTGCCTTCTTTTATTGGTATGCTTGCACGAGACTTCGAAACCGCTATGCTCAGGGTGTCATGAGTTTCAGCACTGGCTTCAGACTATCTTTACTGACTGGTTTAATTCTTATAACTCTCATGTCGGCAGCAATATATTTTGTTTATACCTACCTTAACAACCCCACACTTGAGTTTAGAATTAACCGTATCGAAACAGAGCTTATCAGTAATGAGGCTACCTCAGGATTGGGCAAAATAAATTCGACCAGACAGTTTGTACGCGAACTCATGACTCCTAAATACCTTGCTGTCATGCAGGCAACGGTTAATCTGGTCTTGCTGCCCGTTTACGCTTTTTTTATAGCTATCTTTGCCAGAAGAAAGAACAGGTACCTTGATTAATTATAAGCATTATGAATTTTAATACATCAACCTATGTATCCACTTAACCAACCTTTAAAAACCGGCGTCATCATAGGGATTATACTTGTTTTATACAGCGCCCTGATCTACGCCTTTGACATTAACATATACAGCGTCGTGCTTTCGATGCTGAACGGACTGATTATCCTCGCCGCAATAGTTGCCGCTGCGTACGTTGGTGTAAAGCACATGCGTGACAAGGACCTGAATGGTGAAATCAAATACCTGCAAGCCCTCGTTGGCGGATTTGTAGTGCTGCTCATTGCTTTTTATATCAATAATCTGTTTACGTTCATTTTAAACGGGTATATTGACCCTGAATACCTGCCTGCAAAAATGGATCAGATGATCACCAGCTTCGAAGGAATTATGCCCGAAGAGGCAATGGATGAAATGGTTGATAAAATGGAGAAGAACCTTGATCCTAAGAATACCTTTTTGAAAAACCTGTGGATGAACCCAATATTTGCAGTGATTATCAGTGCCATCATTGCCCTGATTGTAAAGAAAAACACAAAAGACTCAAAAACCACAGAAGCCTGACATGGAGATTAGTGTCGTCGTTCCACTTTATAACGAATCCGAATCACTCCCCGAATTAACTGATTGGATTAGCAAGGTATGTAACGGGGTTAACAAACCCTTCGAAATTATTCTGGTTGATGATGGATCGGTTGACAATTCATGGGATATAATCACACAACTTTCGGCCAGGAATCCTTCGATTAAAGCGATTAAATTCAGACGAAATTACGGAAAATCTGCCGCATTGAACGAAGGTTTCCGGATTGCCTCCGGAAGAGTGGTGATTACCATGGATGCCGATCTTCAGGACAGTCCGGATGAAATTCCCCAACTCTATGAGATGATCACCGAACAGGGTTATGACCTTGTATCGGGTTGGAAAAAGAAGCGGAACGACCCGATGAATAAAACCCTGCCGTCAAAACTCTTTAACTATACAACCCGCAGAATCAGTAAGATTCCCTTACACGATTTCAATTGTGGCTTGAAAGCATATAAACTGGAAGTAGTTAAGGCAATTGAAATACATGGTGAGATGCATCGCTACATCCCTGTTATTGCCAAATGGACAGGTTTCAGAAAGATCGGGGAAAAAGTTGTGCACCACTATGAACGTAAATATGGACGAACAAAATACGGTTTAAGCAGATTTGTCAAGGGATACCTTGATCTTCTTTCAATTACATTTGCTTCAAGGTTTGGCAAGAGACCAATGCATCTTTTTGGTTCATTAGGTTCAATTCTGTTTTTTGCAGGGTTTTTAATTGCAGCATACCTGACATATGCCAAGTTTTTTCAGGAAGCATACAAAATGACCGAAAGACCTTTGTTTTACTTTGGCCTTTTGTCTATGGTGCTCGGCACACAGTTGTTTATGACAGGCTTTCTGGCAGAGCTTGTGTCAGCTGCAGGTCGGGGAAAACAGCAAGACTACGGAATTTCGGAATCAATAAATATCAAATAATTCATTCTCTTTATGCAAAAAATTCATCTTGTTTCCGGAGGATGCGGATTCGTCGGACGGAACATGGTTAAAAGATTATTAAACACCACAAAGGACAGAATATTTATGGTTGATGACCTTTCGATCGGAAGGCATCCCTCAGAATGGTTGGAGAACTATATTGCCCATAGTCAGGACGACCTGGAAATAATCGGTCCCGAAGGCAGACTTTTTTTCTGGAAAGGAGATTTTCGTAATCTTCTTTTCTATATGCGCGAAAACCCAAGATTTATACAGGATAAATACTCTATTGATTTTGAACAATTTTCTGATGTTTTCCATTTCGCAGCCATTGTTGGTGGCCGTATGAAAATTGAGGGTGACCCGATGATCGTCGCACTTGATCTTTCTATTGATGCGGAATTCTTTTACTGGGTAACCCAACACAAACCCAAAAGGGTTCTCTACCCAAGTTCCAGCGCCGCTTATCCGATAAGTCTGCAATCCACAAGTTTTGCCATTGCATTGAGCGAAGGAGATATTGATTTCAATAAAAACCTGGGAACACCTGATATGACCTATGGATGGTCGAAACTTACCGGGGAATTTCTGGCTCAGATAGCTGCAAAATACTATGGCGTTAGCGTTGCCTGTATCCGGCCTTTTTCAGGATACGGCGAGGATCAGGAACTAGCTTATCCCGTTCCTGCAATTGCAGCAAGAGCTGCCGGTAAAGAGGATCCTTTTGAAGTTTGGGGATCTGGAAAACAGGGTCGTGACTTTGTCCACATTGATGATGTATTGGACTTTATATTTATCCTTCTTGATCAGGTTTCAGATGGTTCGGCCTATAATATTGGTTCAGGCGAGCTTACGTCATTTCTTGAATTGATTGAACTTTTTGCTGAAATTGCAGGATATCGTCCAACAATTAAACCCTTACTGGAAAAGCCTGTAGGTGTTCATTCCCGATATGCCAACATGGATCTGGTAAGCAATAAATTTGGTTGGAAACCAAAAATCAGTCTTCGCGAAGGGATGGAAAGGGTTTACAAAAAGCAATTAGAAAGACTCTCCTCCGAATAAAACCATTGGCCTTTAGAAATCGTCTGTTTTTTCACTGGGCACCAGTATCATGAAAAGAATCGTTTGTTTTGGGCCGGGCCCACAGTTCAAAGGCGGAATAGCCAATTATAATACCTCTTTGGCAAAGGCTTTCGATGCCATTCAGGGAACAAGTGTGCATATTGTCTCATGGACACAACAATATCCTGCTATCATACCCCGCGATTTCATTGACAGAAAGAGCAGGCAAGACCAGCTTAAGGGAACAGGCATCAAAGTTCACTATATTACTAATTACAACAACCCTTTGAGTTGGATCAAAACAGCAGGTCTCATTAAATCACTGAAACCTGATCTGGTAATTTTCCAATGGGCAATAGCGATACAAGGGCTTCCCCTTGGTCTTATAGCTGGGAATCTTCACCGCAATAACATTCACGTAGTCTTCGACCTTCATTTTGTTAAGCAAAAGGAGGGAAGTACCCTGGATAATCTGCTAACCCGGTTCGGCATCAAGAATGCCCGTTCATATGTTGTTCATGCACATCAGACAGCAAATGAACTATCGGATCTTTTTCCCGGACGTAATTTTAAAATTGTCGAAAAGTCCCATGTATCTCAAAAAGAATATGCCGTACTCAAGCTTTATCATCCTGTTTACGATATGTTTCGTCCTGATCCGGCATTTAACAGAGAGGCTGTTAAATCACAAATGGGTCTTAAACAGCATGTTTTTCTCTTTTTTGGATTTATCAGAAAGTACAAAGGGTTGCATCTGGCGATAGAAGCATTTGGTAAGCTTGCAAATAAGCGCGATGATGTTAGCTTGCTTGTTGTTGGCGAATCCTTCTGGAATACCCTTGACAACAAAAAATTTAGTGCGAGATTTAAAAGCAGCTTGTTCGGGCTGGCAAAGAAAATTTTTCTCAGAAAACAGGACGACGAAAAAGAATATAACCCTCTGGAGTTAATCTCAACACTAAACCTCTCGGAGCAGGTGGTTGTTGTGAACGACTTTGTGCCAAATGAAGAGGTTCACAGGTACTTTCAGGTCAGTGATAACCTTATTCTTTTCTATCTTACCGCTACGCCATCAGGAGTAGAATCAATAGGATACAATTTCCGGATGCCAATGCTTGCATCAGAAGTAGGTCATTTCCCCGAAACCATAAAAAATGGAATCAATGGTTATCTGGCCAAAGCCGGAAATACCGACGATATGGCCCGCATCATGAATTTGGCTATTGAAAACCCTATTGATAGAAAAAATATTGAATCCACAGTAAGGGACATGAGTTGGCACAACTATGCAACTGCGATTTTGCGCCTTGCCTGAAAAGATTTTGATGATTAATAATCATCATCTTCATCATAGGACTGGTAATCGTCGAAATCATCACCAGCACCAAGGTCAAGGTCATCATCCCATCCGAATTCTTCTTCCTCTTCTTTAAAATTTTCTTCAAATTCGCCTAACTCTTCAGCATCTTCAAGGAATGATTCCATAACATCATCATTCATATCATCTGCCTGGGCCGGAAGGGCATACTTTGGATCCATGTCTCTCAACTCACGCAGTACGGCCGGAGAAACATAAAACTCATCAATGTTGTTGAAGCAAAAATCAATGTATTTCGGATCTTTCTCGAAAACCTCCCGGATGGTTTTTCCTTCATACTTTCCGAAGGTAAATTCAGAATCAACATCATAAAATTTCATAAAGCTTTGTTGAGTGTTATGATTAATATTGTAAAGTTATATCATTTTGTTGCCTGAGGCAAATTCTTGTCATTTTTTGAAAATAAAATATACCGCCAGAACCAGAAAAACAAACCCAATCAGGTGGTTGATCCGTAATGACTCGTTACGAAAGAACAGGATTGAAAACACTACAAAGACAACCAAAGTAATGACTTCCTGAATAACTTTTAACTGAACAAGGCTAAAAGGACCACCATTACCTTGATAACCAATTCTGTTGGCCGGAACCTGAAACATGTATTCAAATAAAGCGATTGACCAGCTGATTAACACAATCCAAAAAAGCGACAATTGGTCAAAGCCCTTTAAATCCTTAAACCTAAGGTGGCCATACCAGGCAAGGGTCATAAAAGCATTCGACAGAACCAGCAAAAGAATTGTATGTATGGCTTTCAACAGTTCAAAAATTTGCGCAAATATCTTTTTTTTTCTTTTTCATCACTCATTGCATTCAGCAATTTTCCACCGGGTATTTGATATGTATTTTTTAAAAATAAATAGTGTATTTTATATACATGTAAATCAATGTTTTAAATGTTGCAGTCAAACGAAATGACAACAATCGTTACTTATCATCTGGAATTAATTATTTTTGCACCATAACACAACCATCTTCATGAGGGTGCAAGACATCATAAAGGATTCAATTCAAGTAAAGAGCAAAATGCTTTA